>Ga0247803_1000039_pt1 | contig 98782 bp, 96 predicted proteins | sample UWRJL014104B1_FD_180928 | JGI IMG/M metagenome (GOLD analysis project Ga0247803, IMG submission 180928) | Plant litter microbial communities from Arlington Agricultural Research Station in Wisconsin, United States - UWRJ-L014-104B-1 | ecosystem: Environmental > Terrestrial > Plant litter >... | reverse complement strand
GACCTTGATGCCCAGGTCCCACAGCACATAGAGAACGAACTCGGCGACCGTCTCGGTCCGGGCGGTGGTCTTCCACGGCCTCAGGAACAGCAGGTCCAGATCGGAGAAGGGCGCCAGCACGCCCCGGCCATAGCCGCCGACCGCGATCAGGCTCAGCTTCTCGGCCTCGGTCGGGTTGTGCGAGGGATAAAGGGTCCGCGTCGTGAACCGCCACAGGGCGACCAGCATCTCGTCCGCCGCGCGGGCGTATTTGCGCGCCACCTCGACCCCGCCCAAGGGACCGGACTGGCCCCCCGACAGCCGCGCCGCCGCGCGCTCGCGCGCCACGCCATAATGTTCGCGCAGAATCCTGGCGACCGCACCGCGCACATCCGTCTGCTTCGCCGCGGCGTCGAGGGCGACGTCGAGGTCCGAGGGCGGCGGGTCAAGGGGGCGGGGAGAAGCCATCGCGGCGACTATAGGCCGGGCCGGCCGCCTCGTCTCGACATGAAGTTCGCGGGAATGACGAGTCAGCTAGCCCTGTTCGACAAGCCGGTGCAGGATGAGGCCTGTAATGTCCGGGGGGTCCGAACAGTGAAATTCGCAGCCCGCGCCGCGGCGGCCTTCAGCATGGTCTTGATCCTCGGATCGGGCCTGAGCCTGGCTGCGCCCGTGTGGGCCGAAACGACAGGCGCCGACATGGCCGACCGCGTCGTCCCCGTCATGCCCTCGGGCGCCGGTCCCGTCGGCGGCAGCGCCCAGCTGGCCCACGAGGTGCTGGACGAGATGAACCTGCTGCGCACGGACCCTCGGGGTTACATCGCCGTGCTGGAAGCCTACCGCGCCCAGTTCGACGGCGACCTGGTGATCCGCCCCGGCAGGATCCGCATCCGCACCTATGAGGGCGTCGCCGCCGTGGACGAGGCGATCCGCTTCCTGCGGACGCAAGCCCCCGTCGCCCCCCTGACGCTCGATCACACCCTGGCCCTGGCCGCCGGCGACCACGTGCATGACCAGGGCACGAACGGCATTGTCGGCCACTACAGTTCGGACGGGTGGGATTTCGGCGTGCGCGTCTCGCGTCGGGGCGGCGAACCCTATGGCGGAGAGAACATCTCCTACGGCTATGACACTGCGCGCGAGGTCATCATCCAGCTGCTGGTCGACGACAATATCGCCGACCGGGGCCACCGGGTGAACCTGTTCCGCGACGGCTTCGTGCGCGCCGGCGTCGGCTGCGGCCCGCATCGGACCTTCGCCTATATGTGCGTCATCGACTACGGCTATCCGCCGATCGGCCGCCGCACGGAACGCCGCTAGGCGCCGACCGCGTGCAGGGCCTGGCCGTGCTCGCGCAGCCAAGCGCGGAACGGCCGGTGATCCCCGACCAGCCGATGCACCACCGACCAGTAGGCCGGGCTGTGATCCGCATGGACCAGATGGGCCACCTCATGAGCGGCCAGATAATCCAACACCTGGGGCGGGGCCAGGACGACGCGCCACGAATAGCGGATCGAGCGATTGTGCGGGCTGCAACTGCCCCAGCGCGAGCGGGTGTCGACGATAGAGACCTTGGCCGGCTTGAGGCCCAGGGCGGCGATATGGACGTCGGTGCGGGCGACCAAGGCCGTGCGGGCCTCGCGCTTCAACAGATTCTCGACCCGGCGCGCGAAGGCCTCGCCCTCGCCGCCCGAGCGGATGACCGGTCCGTCTTCGGACAGCGCCAGCCGCGCCGCGCCCGCCGTTCCAGTCGCCTCCAGCCGGGTGTCCCGGCCATGGACGGGAATGACCCGCCCCGGCTCCAGCGGCCGCCCCTCGACCCGCGCCTTCATCCGCTCGACGATCCAGCCCATGCGCGAGCGGGCGAAGGCCACCGCGTCCCCAAGCAGCCGTTCGCGCGGAGCCACGGCCACCACCTGACCACCGCGAGCGTCGATGCGGATCGACACCCGGCGGGCGCGGGGATTGACGGTCAGGCGCAGGGGCACGACGGCCCCGTTCAGGGCCTCAAGCGGCAGCGTCTGTCCGTCGCGATACTGCACTCAGCTTCTCGTTTGCGGCGATGAAGTCGCGGGTGCGGGGATAGATCTCCTCGCGGAACCGGCGACCGTTGAACACCCCGTAGTGGCCCACATGGGGCTGGACGTACAGCACCCTGCGCGCATCGGGGACATTGGGACACAGGATGTGGGCGGCCTGGGTCTGGCCGACGCCCGAGATGTCGTCGTTCTCGCCCTCCACCGTCATCAGGCCGATGTCGGTCACGGCGCCCAGATCGACCGGCACGCCGCGATGTTCCAGCAGGCCGCGCGGCAACAGGTGCGACTGGAAGACGATGTCGATGGTCTGGAGATAGAATTCTTCGGTCAGGTCCAGCACCGACAGGTATTCGTCGTAGAATTCCTCGTGCTTTTCGACCCCGTCGCCGTCGCCGGACACCAGGCTGGTGAAATAGTCCCAGTGGGCGTCGGTGTGGCGATCCTCGTTCATCGACATGAAGGCATAGAGCTGGACAAAGCCCGGATAGACCCGGCGTCCGACCCCCGGATAGGGCAGGGGCACGGTGTGGATCATGTTCGACTTGAACCAGGCGAAAGGCTTGTCCTCCGCCAACTGGTTGGTGACAGTCGGCGACAGGCGCGCGTCGATGGGCGAGCCCATGAAGGTCATGGAGGCCGGGCGGTTCGGGTCGTTCTCGGCCGCCATGATCGCACAGGCGGCCAGCACCGGCGGGCCCGGCTGGCAGACGCCGACGACATGGGCGCGCGGACCGATGGCGGCCAGCATCTCGCGGATATGGTCGATGTAGTCGTGGAAGTCGAAACGCCCTTCCAGCATCGGCACCTGTTTGGCGTTGACCCAGTCGGTCACATAGACATCGTGGTCCTGTAAGAAGGTCTCGACCGTTCCGCGCAACAGGGTCGCATAGTGGCCCGACAGAGGGGCGGCTATCAGGACGCTGGGGCCTGACGCCGGCTTTCCGGCCCGTTTCAGGTCGCCGATATTGCGGGCGAACCGGACAAGCCGACACCAGGGGCTGGACCAGACCACCTGTTCGGTCGTCCGCACCGGCTTGCCGTCGATGGTGATGGTTTCCAGCTTCCAGTCCGGCTTGCCGTAGCGTCGCGTGACGCTTTCGAACAGTTCGGCCGAGGCGTAGGCCGTGCGGCCCAAGGCGGTCTGGCTGGCCGGGTTGAGCGGCGAGGTCCAGAAATCGCGGGCCATCTGGGCTCCGAGGCGCCAGGGCTGGGCGGACTGATAGGCGAGTTCGTGAAGTGCGTAGAGCATGAGATCCTTCGAACGGCCCCCGCCGGAAGCGGGCAACGCACCATAGAACGCGCTGCACTGCAAAAGGATTATCGCCGAAGGCGCGATTAGTGATCAGCGGTCAGTGATTACAGCCTGCGCCTGTCTTCGGCGACTTCACCCGCGCTTCATCACCCGCTCGATCAACTGGGCCGAGCGTTCCGGCCCCAGGTCATGCGACAGAGCCGAGCGGAATTTGCCGTCCGGTCCCATCAGATAAACCGTCAGCGAGTGGTTCATCGTATAGGTCTCGCCCTCTCCCACCTTCTGATAGTAGGCGCGGTAGACGCGGGCCATCTCGGCGATCTGCTCGGGCGTGCCGGTCAGGCCGATGACGCCCTCGGGAAAACCGTCCGACGACAGATAGTCCTTTAGCGCTGCGGGCGTATCGCGGGCCGGATCGACGCTGACGAAGAGAATCTGCAAGTCGTTGGCGGCCGCCCCCATCCGCTGCTTGGTCGCCGCCAGCCCGGTCAGAGTGGTCGGGCAATAGTCGGGGCAATAGGTGAAGCCGAAGAAGACCAGGCTCCATTTGCCGTCCAGCAGGGTCTGATCGACCGCCTGGCCGTCCTGGTTCACCATCTGGAACGGTCCACCCACGCTGGCGACGCCCTCGGATGCGGTCTGCGTCGGAGCGGCCTCACGCGACTTCACCACCATGACGGTGACGAGGGCCAACGACAGGGCCACGATGCAGCAGGCGGCGGCGAACAAGATGATGGAGCGACGCGGCATTCAGGGTCTCCGGCAGACTAATGGCCGCCCCGGACTTTCGGGGCCGGACGGTCTATAGAGGGATCGTGAGCAACAACGAAGACGAACCGGCGTCGCAGCCGACCCCAATCGCCCAAGACCAGAACCGGCGTGACCTGCCGCGTCGAGGCCGGGGTCTGTCGCTGCGGACCCTGATCATCCTGCGCTGGCTGGCCATCGTCGGCCAGAGCGCGACCGTCGGCGTCGCCGTGCTGATGCTGCATTTCCCCCTGCCGCTATGGGAATGCATCGGGGTCATCGCCGTCAGCGTCGCCGTCAACCTGGCCTCGGTCGCTCGGCTGAAACGCTCTGACAGCGGCCTGCCCGATGGGCGCCAGACGGCGATCCACCTCGGGTTCGACATCCTGCAACTGTCGATCCTGCTGGCCCTGACCGGCGGGCTGGAGAACCCCTTCTGTCTTCTGCTGGTCGCGCCGGTGACGGTGGCGGCGGCCTCCTTGCCGGGCCGCCAGGCCATCGGCCTGGGCCTGCTGGTGGCCATGGCGACGGGGGTGCTGTTCTTCTGGTCCCTGCCCCTGCCCTGGCAGTCGGGCACCGAACTGGTCCTGCCGACCCTGTACCGGCTCGGTCTGGGCATGGCCTTGCTGACCGGGGTGGTCTTCACCTCCGCCTATGCCTGGCGCGTCGCGGCCGACGCCGAAAAGCTGGAGTTGGCCCTGGCCACCACCCAGGACGTGCTTCAGCGCGAACAGAGGCTGGCGGCTCTGGGCGGGCTGGCCGCCGCCGCCGCCCACGAATTGGGCACGCCGCTGGCGACGATCCAGGTCGTGGCCAAGGAACTGTTGCGTTCGTCGCCGCCGGACGGCCCGGTCGCCGAGGACGCCACCCTGCTGCTGCAACAGGCCGACCGTTGTCGCGAGATCCTCAAGCGGCTGTCGCAACGGCCCGAGGACGGCGACGCCCTCTATACCGAGGTGGGGCTGAAGGCCCTGCTGGCCGAGGTGGTCGATCCGCATCTGGGCTTTGATCTCGACATCGCCGTCTCAGTCGAGGATCCGCCCGGCCAGCCGGCGGTGCAGGTCAAACGCCTGGCCGAGGTCGTCCACGGCCTCAGCGCCATCGTCGAGAACGCCGCCGATTTCGCCGCCAGCAGGGTGCGGGTCCATGCCGTGGTCGACGACGACTGGATCACCATCGCCGTGACCGACGACGGTCCCGGCTTTGCGCCCGACATCCTGCCCCGGCTGGGCGAGCCCTATGTGACCAGCCGCCCGCACGGCAAGGCGCGCCTGGCGCTGGCCGCCCAGATCCGCGCCGCCGCCCGCCCCGCCAGAGCGGGCTCTGCGAAACCGGGCAAGGGCCGCAAGAAAAAGGATGCGCCGCCCGTCGAGCCGGTCATCCCCAGCCAGGGCGGCATGGGGCTGGGCTTCTTCATCGCCCGCACCCTGCTGGAGCGGACGGGGGGCAAGGTCTCGGCCGGCGCTGCGGCCCAGGGCGGCGCCCGCATCACCGTTCGCTGGCCCCGCTCGGCCCTCGAATCCGTTTCAGGGCTGGGCGGCCTGCCACAGGATTGACGCGCTGATGGAACACAGCGACCAATCGACGCGCGTCGGTTGACCCGAGCGCTGCACACGACGACTTGGGTCGTATGGAGTTACAAGACATGACGATCCTCGAGGACCGCGTCGCCGCCCTCACGGACAAATCCCTTCTGCTGCTGGACGACGACCAGGCGCTGCGAACCCGTCTGGGCCGGGCGTTGGAATCGCGCGGCTTTGAGGTCACCACCGCCAGTTCCGTCGCCGAGGCGACCGACGCCCTGCGCGTCGCCCTGCCCGCCTTCGCCGTGCTGGACATGCGGCTTGAGGACGGCAACGGCCTGAAGGTGGTCGAGGCCATCCGCGAGCGCCGCCAGGATTCGCGCATCGTCATGCTGACCGGATATGGCGCCATCGCCACCGCGGTCGCGGCGGTCAAGGCCGGCGCCGTCGACTATCTGTCCAAGCCCGCCGACGCCGATGATGTGGTCAAGGCCCTGCTGGCGGTCGGCGACGAAGCGCCCGAACCCCCGGAAAACCCGATGAGCGCCGACCGGGTGCGCTGGGAGCATATCCAGCGCGTCTATGAGCTGTGCGACCACAATGTCTCGGAGACGGCCCGTCGCCTGGGCATGCACCGCCGGACCCTGCAACGCATCCTGGCCAAGCGCGCGCCGCGCTAAGTCCGAAGACTAGTCCCTCATCAGCCGCATGGCCCCCAGCCGTGCGAACGCCAGGGTCAGCGCCTTTCGACGCGCCGGCGCCAGGGTCAGCACCGGCGCCTCCCTGACCACCGCCCCGCCAAAGCCGTCGGCGACGATCAGGCCGGGCTCCTCGGGCAGGATGGCTTGCGGAAACTCGGGCGCTACGGCGAAGAAGAAGGCGTCGCAGAAGGGCGCGTATTCCGGCCATTTGCGATCGACGCGGTAGTCCTCGATGCCCGACTTGACCTCGCAGATGACGATGTCGCCCTTGCGTCCCATGGCCATCACATCGGCCCTGCGCCCGTTGGGCAGGCAGACTTCCAGCAGCGGCGCATAGCCCATGTCGGCCAGTAGCCGCGCCGCGCCGCGCGTCACGCCCAGCGTCGTCTCGGGACGGCTGAAGACAAGCTCAAGATGGACGGCGGCGGCAGGCATGGGCCATTATGTTCCGGGTCCGTTCCCGGTTCAAGCGCCAGCGTTCAGCGACTGCGGCGTCTCAGCCAGAACTCCGCCACCACCAGATTCGGAACCCAGGCCAGGAAGGAGATGGCCCGGTACCAGGGCAGGAATGGCAGATCCAGGATCATGACCATCGGCAGATAGATTCGCAGGGTGACGGCGGCCAGGGTCAAGGCCCACGACCGGATCATCCAGCGGCGATGCTCTGCAAAACGGCCCTGCATGGCCGCACGCCAACCCATGAGCGTCACACCGATCCAGATGGCGCCCAGGCTGCCGAAACCCGCCGAGGCGATCGGGCCCGCATGGGACCCCGGCGCCAGGATCAAGCCCGCCGCGCCACCGACCAGACAGCCCGCGACGTAGACCCGTCCGACCCAGCGATGCGGCGGCCCTGCACCCCGGCGCAGAGCGGACAGGAATTGAAGCGAACCCAGCACCAGGGCCGTGACGGCGCCGGCGACGTGGACGAACAGCCACGGAACCCCGACCGGATTGCCCAGCGCCTCGGCAGAAGTTTGCGGGGGATGCAGCAGGTATCGCGCCGAGTAAGCGGCGACGCCCAGGCAGAGGATGGCCAGAAGCATCCAGGCGATGCGGGACAGCCAGATTGGGGTCCTGGCGGGAGGCGAGATCTTGGGCGCGGCGGTGTCGGTCAATCGAGGAGTTCCATGGCGGTTCGCCGGACGCCATTGCCGGACCGGCGGCCGCTCGCTAGGCCTCGCTTCGCGAACGGCGCCAGGGTTACGCGAACGGGACAGCATGAACGGTGAGGCGACACTCAGGGTGACGGCGCGGCGGTGGGCCATCGATGTCGCAGTGCTGATCGCGATCGGCCTGCTGATGGGGTTTCTCGGCCCGTTCGGCTCCGATCGCGCCCCCATCCTGTGGCGTTACGTCTACTGGATGATCTGCATGGTCGGGGGCGGACTGATCGGGTTCGTCCTGGACGAAGTGATGAGCCGGCGCATGGCGGTGACCTGGCGGCGGGTGGCCGTGGTCTCGGTGCTCATGACGCCGCCGGTGGCCTTGCTGGTGGCGACCACCGAACATCTCCTGATGGGCGGGCCGTTCTGGTGGCCCGGCTATCAGCGGCTGCTCTGGCAGGTGTGGCCCATCTCGCTGGCGGTGATGGCGATCCGGGCCCTGGTCTGGCGTCGTCCGCAGACACGGATCGTCACACGCACCGTCGTCGCCCCGCCCCTGCCCGAGGCCGAGGCGGTGTTCAGGGGGAGGCTTTCAGCGAAGCGCCGGAGCGCCCGACTGATCGCCATCGAGGCCCACGACCACTATCTGAAGGTCCATACCGAGGCGGGCGCCGAACTGATCACCCTGCGGTTCGCCGACGCCCTGGACGAACTGGGCCGGGCGCACGGCTGGCGTGTCCATCGTTCGTGGTGGGTGGCGGCCGACGCGGTCGAGGCGGTGCGCTGGCGACGCGGGGCCGGCGAGATCAGCCTCGTCGGCGGTCTAAGGGCGCCGGCCAGCCGGACCTATGGGGCGGTGCTGAAAGAGGCCGGCTGGTTCTAGGCGGCCGAAGCCCCAAACCGTTTGCGGTTCTGCGCCCACTCGGCTTTCGACTGGCCCCAGACATCCACCACCACGCCCTCGAACGGGGCCGGCATGGCCTGAGGGCCGCGATTGGTCGAGCCTAGGCGCCGGGCCAGGGCGGCCGAGGCGGCATTGCTGGGGTCGATGCAGTGGATGACGTCGGTCCATTCCAGACCGTCTCCGTTCATGGCGAAGGCATAGTCGATGGTCGCCACCGCCGCCTCCACTGCATAGCCCTTGCCCTGCGCCTCGGCCATCAGGCTCCAGCCGACCTCCTTGCCCGGCCAGCCATAGGGGTGCAGCGGCCCGATGCGGCCGATCCAAAGGCCGGTCTCCTTCTCGATCACCGAGAACATCCCCTCGCCGGTCAGGGCCCACATCCCGGCCATGGCCATCATCGTCCGCCAGGTCGCGGCCGGGGCCTGAACCCCGCCGATGAAGCGGACGGTATCCTCCTCCTGATGGAAAGCGGCCCAGCGCGGGAAGTCCTCGACCTGGGGCGGGCGCAGGATCAGACGTGCGGTTTCAAGCGTAGGCCCCAGAGGCGAGTTTAGGGATGATGTCTGGCTCACAGCGGATACTCCCGTTCCAGCGTATAGACGCTGCCCTCGCCCTTCAGGGCGCTGGAATAGAGCCCGAACCGATCCACCCGGATCGGCGGCGAATGCAGCAGGTTGTGGCCGGCGATCCAGGCGCCGACCCGGTCGGGATTGGTCTGGGGCTTCAGATAGGCCAGGGTCAGGTGCGGGCGATAGACGCGCGGCTCCATACGGACGCCCGCCCGCTCGGCCGCCGACTTGCAGCGCCCGGCCAGGACCTCCAGCCGCTCCGAGGGCTCCAGCCCGGCCCACAGGGTGTGGCTGCGGTGAGCGTCGCCGAACGCTCCCACCCCCTTCAGGGTAATCTCGAACGGTACGCCGGGAATACGCGCCAGCTCCGCCGCCAGATCGTCCGCCTGGCGTTCCGTCACCTCGCCGTAGAAGGCCAGGGTCACATGCAACTGCTCGTCCGAGCGCCAGCGCGCCCCGGGCAGGCCCGTCTGGCGGCGTTTCAGGGTCTCTGCGACATCCCAGGGAATGGGCAGGGCGGTGAACAGGCGAAGCATGGATGCAGGATAGAGGCGCCAAACGGTCGCAGGGAAGCCGGTTTCCCTTGCGTGACGGGCAGGCCACGCCGATATTTCCTTCAAAGCCGGGGGTTTGCCCCGCTTTCCTTTGGGAGATTGATCTCGCGATGAGCGACTTCAGAAACGGTTTCACCAACGTGGCGCCCGCCGCGGCCGACATGTCGGTCGACGCTGGCCTGCGCAGCTTCATGCTGGGCGTCTATAACAAGCTGGCCCTCGGCCTGCTGGTGGCGGGCGCTCTGGCCTACACGACGGGCAATGTCCCCGCCGTGCAACAACTGCTGTTCGCCGTCGGGCCCGATGGCCGGGTCGGCATGACGATGCTGGGCATGGTGGTGCAGTTCCTGCCGCTGGTCCTGCTGTTCGGCTCGATGTTCTTCATGAAGAACCCAACGGCCAAGGGCGTGAACATGCTCTACTGGGCCGTGGTGGCCTCGATCGGCGCCGGGATGGGCGTGCTGTTCCTGCGCTACACCGGCGGTTCGCTGGCCTCGACCTTCCTGGTCACGGCGGCGGCCTTCGGCGGTCTGAGCCTGGTGGGTTACACCACCAAGAAGGACCTGACCGGCATGGGCAGCTTCCTGATCATGGGCGTGATCGGCCTGATCCTGGCCTCGATCGTCAACATGTTCATGCAGTCCGGGACCTTCTACCTGATCATCTCGGCCCTGGGCGTGCTGATATTCGCGGGCCTGATCGCCTACGACACCCAGCGTTTGAAGATGACCTACTACGCCCTGGGCGGCGACCAGCAGGCGATGGGCGTGGCCACCGGCTTCGGTGCATTGAGCCTGTTCATCAACTTCGTGAACCTGTTCCAATTCCTGCTGGCCTTCATGGGCGGCAACCGGAACTAGGGATCGCGACGATCCGATGCGACAGAGGCCCCGGTGGAAACGCCGGGGCCTTTTTTTCTATTCCACCACCTGAAACCTGCGGCTGTCGAACACGCGCAGCACCTGGGCCAGTTCGCGCCCTCGTCTGAGCACGACGCCGCCTTCGCCGATGACGGCCCACTGACCCTGCTTGGTCTGCAGCGAGGGGCGTTTTTCGATGCGATAGGCCGGGGCGTCGCCCGAACGGCGGAAGACGGCGAACTCGGCGACATCCCTGTAGCCCGCCATGGCGTAGTCACGCCATTCCCCGGCCGAGACCATCCGCCCATAGACCCGCAGGATCAGGTCCAATTCCTTGCGATCAAAGAAGACCGAGGCGGTCGATGGAGCGTCGGATCCGGGCGTCGTACGGTCGAAGGTCATGCGGCAAGGTTAGCCCTCCCGCGGGCGAACGCCAGACCCCGACTGTCCAGCAGGAGACGGCAGAACCGCACTAGCCGAGAAATCGCTCAGCGAACACGAAATGGCCCCGTTTCGGTCCAGCGCCCGCCCGTTTGGCCCGCGAAATACGAACCGTCGGCCAGTCGGAGTTCGGAAGCGTCCCGGATCCTGAACAGCCCCCCCAGCCCCCCTGGATGTTTCCAGTTTCAAGGGCTTCGACGGGCCGGCGCTTCCTCCAAGCGAGACGCCCGTCCTGCCCCCTCCCCCCTCCGGCATGGCGGGCGTTTTGCTGTCCGGGGGTCGGCGTCTCGTGGCCGGTCAGCCCCCCCCGGCTCGCGCAGGCCCTCGGTCAGGGCTGGGCCGGGACCTCGATCATGACCGCGTCCGGGGCGGCGGTTTCCACCGGGCCGGAGCCCTCTGCGATCTCCAGCGTTTCCTCGCCCCGGCGCACGCTGAGCGACGGCAGGCTCTGGGCGCCCGACAGGGCCGCAGCCAGGTTCGCCAGATTGGCTGTCCCCTGACCACCGGCCGCCGTGACCACATCCCCCGCCTGCAAGGCGCGCTGGGCCGCCGGCGAACCGCCCTCGACCGCCACCACCAGGACGCCCGTGGTCTGGCCGCTGAAGGCCTTTTCGTCGTCGGGGGTCAGGTCGCGGAACTGGGCGCCGAAGGCCTGGACCGCCGTCGCCCCGACCACCACCCCGGCCGTCGTCGGCGCCTCGACCGCCAGACTGGCCGTCTGTTCGCGTCCGTCGCGCAGATAGGCGACCTCCAGCCGGGTGCCGGGCGCCGCGATGCCGACCGTCGCCTGGACCGAGCCGGCGTTGGCGACCGGGCGGTTCTGGATCCGCGTGATCACGTCGTTGGGGCGCAGGCCTGCGGCTTCCGCCGGCGAACCGGGGGCCACGTCCTCAACGATGGCGCCGCGAACGATGCGAAGACCCAGGGCCCGCGCGCGTTCGGCGTTCAACGATCCCGTGATGGCGCCGATCCGACCGCGCTTGACCTCGCCCGTGCTGCGCAGTTGGTCGACGACGAAGCGCATGATGCGGGTCGGCACGGCGAAGGCGATGCCGTCATTGCCGCCGCCCATGCCGAACATGTTCGATCCGCCAGACAGGATCGAGGTGTTGATGCCGATCAGCCTGCCCCGGCTGTCCAGTAGCGGCCCGCCCGAGTTGCCCGAGTTCACCGCCGCGTCGGTCTGGATATAGTCCTCGACCGCATCGCCCAGGCCTGACCGGCCCAAGCCCGAGATGACGCCCATGGTCAGGGTCTGGTCCAAGCCCAGGGGATAGCCGACCGCAAAGGCTAGGTCGCCGGTGCGCAGGGTGTCGGAATCGGCGATCTCGACCTGGGAAAGGTTCAACCGCTGGCCGTCGATCGGCTCGATCCGAAGCACGGCCAGGTCGGTCGCCGTGTCGGCGCCGATCAGGGTGGCGTCGAACAGCCGGCCGTCGGTCAGGTCGATGGTGAATTTCGAACCGCCCTTGATGACGTGGTTGTTGGTCACGACGATGCCCTCGGCCGCGTCGATGACCACGCCGGACCCGCCCTGCATGGCCGCCGGCTCGGTCTCGCCCGAGGTCGGTCCGGCCGAGGTCCCCAGGGTGGTGACCTGGACCACCGCCGGCAGGGATCGCTCCAGCCCGGCCGCGAAGCTGAAGACGCCGCGTCGCGCATCATAGGGCATGGGGGTCTGGGGCGTCGACGCCGTCTGGACCATGGCGGGCGCCGCCAGGACGACCGTCGACGAAAGGCCCAGAGCGAGTGGGGCCAGCGCGACCGGGGTCAGCATCACCAGGCAAAGGGCGGAACCGGACAAGATGTTCGAACGCGGCATTCAGAGCGATTCCCAGGCCAGACAAGCTGCCGTGCGCAGCCGTTGGCCCCAGCCTAGCGAGAGAAATGCGCCGTGACGATGGCTCCCGGACAGGCGTCATCAATCATCATTTCGCCGCCGTGCCTGCGCACGATCGCCCGCACGAACCCCAGGCCCATGCCGTGGCTCTCGCGTCCGTGCAGGCCGGCGGCGAAGGCCCGCGCCCGGTTGTCGCTCATCATGCGAGGATCGATCCCTGGTCCCTGGTCGCTGACCGACAGGGCTGGGCGGCCATCGCGCACGAAGGCTCGGATCGTGACGAGACCGCCGGGCGGCGAGAATTTGACCGCATTGTCCACCAGGTTGGTCGCCGCCCGCTGCAGCAGCGAGGCCACACCCAGGGCCGACACCCCTTCGGCCGGAGCCTCGACCCGGATGACGACGCCGCCCGCCTCTGCCAGGGGTTGGTAAAGCTCGGCGACGGCGACAGCCAATTCGTCCAGTCGCACGGCCTCGAACGACCAGGCCTCGCCGTCGCGCAGCGCCATGGCCTCGTCCATGGCGCGCGTCAGCGACCTCAGGTCGGCCGCGGCCTCATGCGCCAGTCTTTCCCGCGTCGGGGCGTCCTCCGTTTCCGCCAATCGTTCGAGCCGGGCCGTGGCGCGCGCCAAGGGGGTGCGAAAGTCGTGCGCCTGCTGGTCCGCCGAATCCCGCAGCCAGCCCATGATCTCCTCCAGCCTGTCCATGGTGCGGTTGGCCTGGATGGTCAGGGCGGTCAGTTCCGGCGCCACGCTGGCCTCTGGCGCGCGGCGCGTGAAATCGCCCACGGCGGCTCGGTCCAGCGCCTGGGTGACATCGGCGATGGCGCTGGTCAGGCGTCGGCGCGCATAGGCCGAAGCGGCCAGACCCGAGATCAGGATGACTGCGCCGGTCGCGGCCACGGCCAGGACCGCCCACCCCCAGGCGTCGCCCGAGCGTTCGACCACCCGGCCCACGGCGATCTGCAGCGAGCCGATCTGGCGGCGCACGACGATCACCTCGACCGCGCGACCCGGGCACAGGACGCCGCGCTTCAGGGTGGTGACATAGACGTCCTCGCCCAGCCGGGGTTGAGGCGTCAGGACGGCGCTCTCCAGAGCCAGCAGCCCCGCCGGCTTGCCGATCGGCGCCCGGATGTAGCGAACGCCCGCGCCCCCCTGGCCTGTGCGGCAGGTCTCCTCCAGCGTGCGGGCGTCGCGCGTCGGCCCGCTCTGAAAGGCGCTGAGCCAGGCCGAGAGATAGGCCGCGTCGCCCGCCGTCAGGCTAGCGGCCTCCAGGCTGGACTCGGCGCCCAGTTTGGAGGCCATGGCGCCATAGTCGGCCAGGGCCAGAAGCGCCGCCTGCTGACGCTGGTCCATGCGCACCGCCTGGCCCGTAACCACCAGCGATCCCGTCAGAGCCAGGGCCGCCATGACCGCCAGGGCCGAGGCCAGCTGTGTCGTGGTGCGCCGTCCCAGCCAGCGTCGGATCGTCCACGGCCTCATCGCCGCCGCCTATCGCGTCGGATCGAGGTCGCGGAAGATCAGGCTCTGGCTGCGGGCCGAAACGATCAGCGGATGCATGTCCTCTCCCAGTTCGGGCGCCTGTTCTTTCAACCGGCGACGCAGGGCGCTGATGCGGGCGTCGATGATGTTGACGAAATTATCGGGCAGGAAAGTCCACTCCACCCAGCAGCGGTCCCACAGCATGGTCTTGGTGATCGGCTGGCCCCTGGCGCTCATCAGCTCGCAGACGATGGCGAACTCCAGCGGCGACAGGTCGATGAGCCGGGACCCCGTCGCCTGCTCCAGCCTCAGGGTGCGGGCGCCCGGCGAAAGCCTCAGCGGACCGTTGACGATATCGCCACCGGGGGGACGCGCCAGCCGCGCGGCCTTGCGCAGCTGGGCGGCGATGCGCGCCAGCAGCTCCTCGTCGCCGACAGGTTTTGCCAGATAGTCGTCCGCCCCGCTCAGCAGGCCCTCAACCTTCTGACGCTCGCCCCCCAGGGCGGTGAGCATCAGCACGGGAGCGTCGCACGAAGGACCGCCCCCGCCGCGCAGCCGCTTCAACGTCTCCAGCCCGTCCAGGCCAGCGGTCAGCCGGTCCAGCACCAGGACGTCGTAGGCGACGGCCTGGGCGGCGGACAGAGCCGCCTCTCCCGCCGCGAACCGATCGACGGCGCCGAAGCCCGCGCGGAGCAGACGGCCCGCCACATGGTCCGACAGGCTGGGGTCGTCTTCCAGCAACAGGACGCGCCGTCCCGAAAACATGTGCGACAGGGCCGCAAACGCGTCCTCGACGGGATCAACCTGGCTGAGGTCCGTTTCCATAGACACGCGCATTCCCCCGACCCGCCCAGGATACGAGCCTGTGACAAATTGAACAACGCCGTTCTCCATGATGCTTTCTGACGCATCCAAGACGAGGGTCGTGTGTTCTACTCGGCTCATGACCTACATCGCACGCCCCGCCGTCATCCTGGCCTCGCTCGCCGCCATCCTCGGCGGCTGCCAGACGGCGCCCACGGCCGAAAGCGGATTTCTCACCGCTTATGATGGTCTGGCTGGCCGCGAGGATACGATCCGGGCGTCCATTCGCGAGCGTCGAGACGACGCCGTCGCGACCACGATCGACGCCGTCCATCTGGATCCCGCCCAGATGGTGGGCCAGGCGGCAAGCGGCCTGACCGAGGCCGAGACCGCCCTTGTCCTTCGCGAGGTCGATCGCCAGGTTTGCTACGAGGTCAGCGAGCGGTTCACCATCGTCGACCAGCCTCAGGGTGCGGCGCGCGTCCGGGTCGGCGTCACCGGCGTGCGACCGACGGGTCAGGCGGCATCCGGCGTCTCCGCCGTCGCCAACGCCCTCATTCCGGGGCCCGGCTCCTTCCGCGTCCCCGGGAGCACGGGCGGGCTGGCGGCCGAGGCCGAACTGGTCGATCCGCAAGGTCGCCAGGTGGCGGCGCTGGCCTGGGCGCGCAACGCCAATGTGCTCGGCACCGACACCCCGTCCCTGTCGCGGGTCGGCGACGCCCTGCAGATGGCCGAGCCGTTCGGCGACGCGGTCGGCGACGCCATCGCGCCCAAGGACCGCGCCGTTCGCGACATCCCCAGTCCCGACCCCTGCGCCGTCTATGGCCCGCGCACCCAGCCCGCAGGATTCCTGACGCGGATGGTCACCGGCCTCTACGTGCCCGAGGTCAACACCGGCTCGCCCACCGACAAGCCCAAGGAGTAGGCGAGCCAGCGGTGGCGCACGCTCGTCTGCTCGCCTCTCGCGCTCAGGCAGCGAGGCTCCAAGAGCCGAGCGTTAGCGGCGCGCCAGTGGCCCCCTCTAGAACGCGCTCTGGCCGGTGATCGCCCGACCCTGGATCAGGGCGTGGACGTCGGCGGCGCCTTCGTAGGTGTTCACCGTTTCCAGGTTCATTGCGTGGCGCATGACGTGCATCTCGCCGGTGATGCCGGCCCCGCCATGCATGTCGCGAGCCTCGCGGGCGATGTTCAGCGCCTTCTGGCAGTTGTTGCGCTTCATCATCGAGATGGCCTCGGGCACCCAGGCGCCCTGGTCCAGCAGCCGACCCAGGGCCAGCGAGCCCTCCAGACCCAGGAAGATTTCGGTCTGCATGTCGGCCAGCTTCTTCTGCACCAGCTGGCGCGACGACAGGGGCCGTCCGAACAGCATCCGTTCGCCGACATAGTCGCGGGTCAGGTGGAAACAGGCCTCGGCGGCGCCCATCGCGCCCCAGGAAATGCCGTAGCGGGCCTTGTTCAGACAGCTGAACGGGCCACGCAGCCCCTTCACGCCGGGCAGGATATTGGCCTCAGGCACGAAGACGTCGTTCAGGCCGATGTCGCCGGTGATGGAGGCGCGGAGCGACAGCTTGTCGCCGATCTTGGTGGTGGTGAAGCCGTCGAAGTCGCGCTCGACGATGAAGCCGCGGATCACGTCATCCAGCTTGGCCCAGACCACGGCCAGGTCCGAGATCGGCGAGTTGGTGATCCAGTATTTGCCGCCGTTCAGCTTGTATCCGCCGTCCACGGCCTCGGCGCGGGTCTTCATCGCCGCGGGATCGGAGCCGCCGTCCGCCTCGGTCAGGCCGAAACAGCCGACCCATTCGCCAGCCGCCATCTTGGGCAGGAACTTCATCTTCTGCTCTTCCGAGCCGAAGGCGTAGATCGGGTACATGGCCAGGGACGACTGCACCGACATGGCCGAGCGGTAGCCCGAATCGACCGCCTCGATCTCGCGGGCGATCAAGCCATAGGCGACGTGGCTGACGGCCGAGCCGCCGTATTGTTCGGGCAGGGTGGCGCCCAGGAAACCCATCTGGCCCAGCTCGGTCATGATCGAACGGTCGAAGGTCTCGTCGCGGAAGGCGGCGACGACGCGGGGCAGCAGCTTCTCGCGCGCATAGGACCGCGCGGCCTCCTGGATGGCGCGCTCGTCCTCGGTCAGACGACCGGTCAGGTCCAGCGGGTCGTCCCAGCGGAAGGTTTGGGCGGAGGTTGCGGCGCCGTCGGCCATGAGCAGATCCTGAGTGTTCGGCGAGGGCTCCGGTCGTCACGTGATGGTGACGAACGCCCCCTGTTCTGGTTCGCGGTTTAAGCCAGAATGACGGCGACGGGTAGACCCGCGCCCGCCGCCGACCGGGATCCGCATGAAACGCTCTCTGGGCCGCCTGTTTCTCGACCATCCGAACGAGGTGGGCGAAAGCTATTTCCAGCATCTGGGCGCGGCATGGGCCGTGGGGTTTCGGCTGGCGCGCCTGTCGGCCACGGCCCTGCTGCATGGCCTGATGCCCAGCCTGGCCAAGACGACGGTCTCGGACGAAATCCGCGCCATGGCCGCCACCCTGGGCGACCGCGCCGAGGACGCGCGCGAGACGCGTATGCGCGACGCCGGCGTCTGGGATCCGGGGCTTTAGCGATCCTTCTCCCCTTCACGGGCCGGGGCGGATAAGAGATCGTCATGACCCAGAACGCTGTCTCTCCTTCTCAAGGCCCCCTTTCCGGCGTGCGCGTGCTGGACCTCAGCCGGGTGCTGGCCGGTCCGTGGGCGACCCAGACCCTGGCCGATCTCGGCGCCGAGGTGATCAAGATCGAACGGCCGGGCGAGGGCGACGACACCCGCCACTGGGGTCCGCCCTTCTCCACGAAGACGGACGGCTCAAAGGGCGACGCCGCCTATTTCTTCTGCGCCAACCGGGGCAAGAAATCCGTCGCCATCGACATTGCGACGCCTGAGGGCGCCGAGGCGATACGCAGACTGACCGCCACCTGCGACGTGGTGGTCGAGAACTTCAAGACGGGGGGCCTTAAGAAATACGGCCTCGACTACGCCGGCCTGTCGGCGGTCAATTCGCGTCTGGTCTATTGCTCGATCACCGGCTTTGGCCAGACCGGCCCGGACGCCCACCGCGCCGGCTATGACTATATGATCCAGGCCATGGGCGGGCTGATGTCCATCACCGGCCAGGCGGATGGCGCACCCGGAGCCGAACCGATGAAGGTCGGGGTGGCGGTGGTCGACCTGTTCACCGGCCTCTATGCCTCCAACGCCATACTGGCCGCCCTGATGCACGCACGCGCGACCGGCGAGGGTCAGCATGTCGACATCGCCCTGTTCGACGTCCAGGCCGCGATACTTGCCAACCAGGCGACCAACTATTTCGTCAGCGGCAAGGCGCCGACGCGGATGGGCAACGCCCACCCCAACCTGGCCCCCTATCAGCCCTTTCCCTGCTCGGACGGCATGGTTGTGATCGCCGTGGGCAATGACGGCCAGTTCCGGGCGCTGGCCAGGGCCCTGGGCGTCGAGCCCATGGGCGCGGACCCCCGCTTTTCGACAAACGCCCTAAGGGTCCAGAACCGCACAGAACTGTCGCCGACCCTGTCGGCCCTGACGGCGGGCTTCACCATGAAGGCGCTAATGGCGGCGCTGGAGGCCGCGGGCGTTCCCTGCGGTCCCGTCAACACCATCGACCAGGTGTTCGAGGAGCCTCAGGCCATCCATCGCGGCCTGGTGGTGGAGCAGTCCCGCGACGACCTCGCCACACCGATCCGCACCGTCGCCTCGCCCATACGAATGTCGAAAACGCCGGTGCGCTATGACGCCCCGCCGCCGAAGCTGGGGCAGGATACGGACGCGGTTTTGGCGACGCTCGGGGACCGCTGATCCCAATGAAAAACGGCGGGCCTCCTTCGAAGCCCGCCGTCATCGACACTGAATATCTAGCGACCCTTAAAGGTCCAGCAGGGCCCGCGCCGGGTCTTCCAGCAGTTCCTTCACGCGGACCAGGAAGGTCACAGCTTCCTTGCCGTCGACGATACGGTGATCGTAGCTGAGGGCCAGGTACATCATCGGGCGGATCTTGACCTCGCCGTTGATGGCCATCGGGCGCTGGACGATGTTGTGCATGCCCAGGATGCCCGACTGGGGCGCGTTCAGAATCGGCGTCGACATCAGCGAGCCATAGGTGCCGCCGTTGGTGATGGTGAAGGTGCCGCCCTGCAGGTCGTCCAGGGTCAGGGCGCCGTCGCGGGCCGCCTTGCCAAGCGCGGCGATGCCCTTCTCGATGCCGGCCAGCGACAGCGCGTCGGCGTCGCGCAGCACGGGCACGACCAGGCCCTTTTCGGTGCCGACGGCGATGCCGACGTCATAGTGGTTCTTGTAGATGATGTCGGTGCCGTCGATCTCGGCGTTGACGGCCGGAATCTCCTTCAGGGCGGCGATCACCGCCTTGGTGAAGAAGGACATGAAGCCCAGCTTCACGCCGTGACGCTTTTCGAACACGTCCTTGTACTGGCTGCGCAGGGCCATGACATTGGTCATGTCCACCTCGTTGAAGGTGGTCAGCTGAGCCGCCGTATTCTGGGATTCCTTCAGGCGGCGGGCGATGGTCTGACGCAGGCGCGTCATCTTCACCCGCTCTTCACGCGGCTGGTCGGCGCGCGGCGCGGCGGGCGCGGCCTTGGCAGCCGGAGCGGCGGGTGCAGCGGTCGGCGCTGCAGTGGCGGCCCCGATGGCGCCCAGGGCGTCGCCCTTGGTGATGTTGCCCTTGGGTCCCGTGGCGGCGATGGCCTTGGGGTCCAGGTTGTTCTCGGCGACGACGCGCTGAACGGCCGGGGACAGGGTGGCGTCCGACGTGATCTGGGCCGAACCGGCGTTGGGCGACGCCGCTGGAGCAGCGGAGGGCGCAGCCACGGCGCCCGAGGCCGAAATGCTGCCGATGGCCTGGCCGGGGGTGACGGTGGCGCCTTCTTCGGCCGAGACGGTCAGGACGCCGTCGGCGGGGGCAGAGACCTCGACCGCGACCTTGTCGGTCTCGATCTCGACCAGCATTTCGTCCTTCTTGACGCTGTCGCCGGTCTTCTTGAGCCATTTGCCCATCGAGCCTTCAGCGACGCTCTCGCCCATGGTCGGGACGTTGATGCTGACGGTCGCGCCGCTGGCGGCGGCCGGAGCGGGCGCCTGTGCGGGGGCAGCGGCGGCGGCAGGGGCCGGGGCGGCGGCCTTGGGAGCCTCGGCCTTGCCGGCGGGCTTGGCTGCGCCGTCCGACACAACGCCAAGCACCGTACCCGGAACCACGGTGTCGCCGTCGGCGGCCTTGATGTCGGACAGGACGCCGTCGGCCGGGGCCACGACTTCCAGCGACACCTTGTCGGTTTCCAGCTCGACCAGGACCTCGTCCTTCTTCACGGCGTCGCCGACCTTCTTGGTCCATTTGGCGATGGTGGCCTCCGAAACGGATTCACCAAGGGCGGGGGTCAGGATGTCGGCCATGTCGGGTCCAGGCTTTCGGGTCAGTCGTGTGCAGAAAGGGCGTCAGCAGATCGGGCGGGCGGTGTCGTCGTCATCCCGGAAAGCGGCCAGGCCGCTGTCTCCGGGATGCTTATCAGGCGAAGGCTTCCGTGGTGAAGGCGTCAAGTTCCTTGAGGTGGCGGCTCATCAGGCCCGCCGCCGTCGAGGCGGAGGCCGGCCGCCCAACGTAGCGGGCGCGTTTGGCCTTCACCGACAACTTGTCGAGCGTTAGTTCCAGCCAGGGATCGACGAAGGTCCAGCCGCCCATGTTCTTGGGCTCTTCCTGACACCAGACCAGTTCGGCGTTGGGGAAGCGGGCCAGTTCCTTCGACACCGACTTCAGCGGCCACGGATAGAACTGTTCCAGACGCAGCAGATAGACGTCGTCGCAGGCCTCGCCGGCCTTCACCTTCTTCTCGCGGGCGTCCAGCAGGTCGTAATAGACCTTGCCCGAACACAGGACGACGCGACGGATGTCCTTGTCGGCCTTGATCTTGATGCCCGCCACGTCGGGACGCGTCTGGGCGTCGTCGAGCAGGACGCGGTGGAAGGACGAACCCTCGCCCATCTCGGCCAGGGTCGAGACCGCCTTCTTGTGACGCAGCAGGGATTTCGGCGTCATCAGGATCAGCGGCTTCCTGAACGGCCGGTGCATCTGGCGGCGCAGGATGTGGAAATAGTTGGCCGGGGTGGTGCAGTTGGCGACCTGCATATTGTCTTCGGCGCACTGTTGCAGGAACCGCTCCAGGCGAGCCGAGGAGTGTTCCGGCCCCTGGCCCTCATAGCCGTGCGGCAGCAGCATGGTCAGGCCGCACATGCGCAGCCACTTGCGTTCGCCCGATGAGATGAACTGGTCGATCACCACCTGGGCGCCGTTCACGAAGTCGCCGAACTGGGCCTCCCACATCACCAGGGTGTTGGGGTCGCTGAGCGCATAGCCGTACTCGAAGCCCAGCACCGCCTCTTCGGACAGGGCGGAATCGATGACCTCGAAATCGGCTTGGCCTTCGCGCAGGTTGTTCAGCGGGATGTAGCGTTCCTCGGTCGTCTGATCGATGACGCCGGAATGCCGCTGCGAGAAGGTGCCGCGCACCGAATCCTGACCCGAGAGTCGGACCGGGAAACCCTCGTCCAGCAGGGAGGCGAAGGCCAGGCTCTCGGCCGTGGCCCAGTCGATGGTCCCTGCGTCGATCGAATCCCGGCGCGCCTCGATGACGCGTTTCAGCGTCTTGTGCATGTCGATACGGTTGGGGATGGTCGTCAGCCGGTGGGCGTAGTCCTTGAGCTTGGCCTCGGGCACGGCGGTCGCGCCGCGACGCTCCTCGCCCTCGGGCAGGCCCACGCCCTTCCACTGGCCGTCCAGCCAGTCGGCCTTCTCGGCCTTGAAGGTCTTGCCCGCCTCGAACTGTTCGTCCAGCCAGGTCTCGAAGCGCGAGACCTCGGCGTCGACGCCGGCCTGGTCGATGACGCCCTCTTGCACCAGACGCTTGGAATAGATCTCGCGCGTCGTCGGCTGGGCCCGGATCTTGGAATACATCAGCGGCTGGGTGAAGGTCGGGTCGTCGCCTTCGTTGTGGCCGAAGCGGCGGTAGCAGAACATGTCCACCACCACGTCCTTGTGGAATTTCTGGCGGAACTCGGTGGCCACCTTGGCGGCGAAGACGACCGCTTCGGGATCGTCGCCGTTGACGTGGAAGATCGGCGCCTGGACCATCAGGGCCACGTCCGAGCAATAGGGCGTCGAGCGCGAGTTGCGCGGCGAGGTGGTGAAACCGATCTGGTTGTTGATGACGAAATGCATCGTACCGCCGGTGCGGTAACCCTTCAGACCCATCAGGGCGAAGCATTCGGCGACCACGCCCTGGCCGGCGAAGGCGGCGTCGCCGTGGATCAGCAGCGGCATGACCTTGGAACGGTCCAGCGCCCATTGGCCCTGGGGAACGCCGGCGTTGGCCTCGCGAATGTCGAACGCCTGTTTCGCCCGCGCCTTGCCCAGCACGACCGGGTTGACGATCTCGAGGTGGGACGGGTTGGCGGTCAGCGACAGGTGGACCTTGTTGCCGTCGAACTCACGGTCCGACGAGGCGCCCATGTGGTATTTGACGTCGCCCGAGCCCTCGATGTCCGAGGGGACGGTCGAACCGCCCTGGAACTCGTGGAAGATGGCCTTGTAGGGCTTGCCCATCACGGCCGCGAGGGTGTTCAGCCGGCCCCGGTGGGCCATGCCGACGATGATCTCATCCACGCCCAGGGCGCCGCCGCGCTTGATGATCTGTTCCAGCGCGGGGACCATGCCCTCGCCGCCGTCCAGGCCGAACCGCTTGGTGCCGGGGAAGCGCTTGTGCAGGAACCGCTCGAAGCCCTCGGCCTCGATCAGCTTGTTCAGGATGGCCAGCTTGCCTTCCTTGGTGAAGGCGTTCTCGGCGAACTTGTCGGGACCCTCGAACCGCTGCTGCAGCCAGGCCTTCTCCTCCGGTTCTGCGATATGCATGAACTGGATGCCGATATTGCCGCAGTAGGTGCGCTTCAGGATCGAAAGGACTTCGCGGATCGAGCCGGTCTGCAGGCCCAGGACCCCATCGAGATAGATGGGACGGTCCATGTCGGCTTCGGTGAAGCCATAGAACTCGGCCGTCAGCTCGGGATTGTTGACCGCCTGCTCGATACCCAGCGGATCCAGCGTCGCCTGCAGGTGGCCGCGGACCCGATAGCTGCGGATCAGCATCAGGGCGCGGATGGAATCGTGGGCGGCGGCGCGGACTTCCGCGGAGGATACTCCGGCGGGGGCGGCAACCGGCGCCGCGGCGCCCGCCTTCTTGGGATCAGGCTTGGGGGCAGGCCAGCGACCGTCGAACACGCCGGTGTCCTCGCTGGGTTCGCTGGCGACGCCGCGTCCCCACGACCCTGCCGCGTGCGAGGCCTGAACCGTCGCGGCGGAGTCCTTCAGCTGGTCAAAGAAGGCGCGCCATTCGCCAGAGACGGAGCCCGGATCGGTCGCCCATTTCTCGTGCAGGTCTTCGATGAACCCGGCATTAGAGCCATAAAGGAAGCTGGTCTCGGCAAAGACCTGGTTCAGCCGGCCGGCATCGTCCGCCATCGTTCTCGTCGTCCCTCGGCCCTCCGTACACGTTTACGTGAGGGCGGTGCATTTCATATAGGCTCTGTTTCCTTATGGGTCATGACCGAATGGGGGCGGACGGGCGGAAAAAGTGTCCTAAAGAGCGAAATTGCGCCAGCGCGCCGCCCGGTGCGCGCTTCCGTCGCAGACGAAGCCCGATTTCGACCCTTTCACCCGGTGCGTGACACAACAAAAACGCCCCCGGCCGAAACCGGGGGCGTCTTCAATCTTCTCATAAGCCGCGATGGCTGGAGGGCGGCTTAGCCCTTCAGCACCTCGACCAGGGTCTTGCCGAGGCGAGCCGGCGACGGCGACATGCGGATGCCGGCGGCTTCCATGGCGGCGATCTTGGATTCTGCATCGCCCTTGCCACCGGCGACGACGGCGCCGGCGTGGCCCATGGTGCGGCCCTTGGGAGCCGTACGGCCCGCGATGAAGCCGGCCATCGGCTTCTTGCGGCCCTTCTTGGCTTCGTCGATCAGGAACTGGGCGGCTTCTTCTTCCGCGCCGCCGCCGATTTCGCCGATCATGATGATCGAGGTCGTCTCATCGTCGGCCAGGAACATTTCCAGCACGTCGATGAACTCGGTGCCCTTGACCGGGTCGCCGCCGATGCCGACGGCCGTGGTCTGGCCGAGGCCTTCGTTGGTCGTCTGGAACACGGCTTCATAGGTCAGGGTGCCCGAACGCGACACGACGCCGACGGAGCCCTTCTTGAAGATGGAGCCCGGCATGATGCCGATCTTGCACTGGTCCGGGGTCAGGATGCCGGGGCAGTTGGGGCCCAGCAGGCGCGACTTGGAGCCTTCGAGGTGACGCTTGACCTTGACCATGTCCAGCACCGGGATGCCTTCGGTGATGCAGGTGATGAAGGGGATCTCGGCGTCGATGGCCTCGATGATGGCGGCGGCGGCGCCCGCCGGCGGGACATAGATCACCGAGGCGTCGGCGCCCGTGGCTTCCTTGGCTTCGGCCACCGAGGCGTAGATCGGCAGGCTTTCGCCATGCGAGCCGGTCCAGTTCGTGCCGCCCTTGGTCGGGTGGACGCCGGCGACCATTTGCGTGCCGTGATAGGCCAGCGCCTGTTCGGTGTGGAAGCCGCCGGTCTTGCCGGTCAGGCCCTGGACGATGATCTTGGTGTTCTTGTCGACGAGAATGGACATGTGTCTGTGCTCTGGATTTGAATGTCTGCGGGACGGTGGCGAGTAGGGCCCGAGGCCCTAGCCGACCGCCGCGACGATCTTCTGGGCGGCGTCGTCGAGGTCGTCCGCAGCCGTGATGGCCAAGCCGCTCTCGTTCAGAATCTTCTTGCCCAGTTCGGCGTTGGTGCCTTCGAGACGAACCACCAGCGGCACCTTCAGGCCGACTTCCTTCACGGCCGCGACCACGCCTTCGGCGATGACGTCGCACTTCATGATGCCGCCGAAGATGTTGACCAGGATGCCCTGGACGTTGGGGTCGGCGGTGATGATCTTGAAGGCCGCAGCCACCTTGTCCTTGCCGGCGCCGCCGCCGACGTCACAGAAGTTGGCGGGCTCTTTGCCGTACAGCTTGATGATGTCCATCGTGGCCATGGCCAGGCCGGCGCCATTGACCATGCAGCCGATGTTGCCGTCGAGCGAGACGTAGGCGAGGTCCCACTTGGAGGCTTCGATTTCCTTGGCGTCTTCTTCGGTTTCGTCGCGCAGGGCCTTCATGTCGTCATGACGGAACAGAGCGTTGCCGTCGAACGAGACCTTGGCGTCCAGGACGCGCAGATGGCCGTCCTTCATGACGATAAGGGGGTTCACCTCCAGCATGTCCATGTCCTTCTCGACGAAGGCCTTGTACAGCGCCGGGAACAGGGACTTCGCATCTTCGGCGGCCGCGCCGGTCAGTTCGTAGGCGGCGACGATCTTGGCCACGTCGTCGGCGGTGACGCCGGTGTCGGGGTCGATGACGATGTTCTGGATCTTCTCGGGCGTGTCGTGGGCGACAGCCTCGATGTCCATGCCGCCTTCGGTCGAGACGACGAAGGCGATGCGGCCGAACTGGCGATCGACCAGCAGCGAACAATACAGTTCACGGTCGATGTCGGCGCCGTCTTCGATATAGAGTCGGTTGACCTGCTTGCCGGCGTCGCCCGTCTGGGCGGTGACCAGGGTGTTGCCGAGCATTTCCTTGGCGTGAGACACGGCTTCCTCGACCGAGAAGGCCAGGCGGACGCCGCCCTTGGCGTCAGCGCCCAGTTCCTTGAACTTACCCTTGCCGCGGCCGCCGGCGTGGATCTGCGACTTCACGACATACAGGGGACCCGGCAGGGACTTGGCGGCGGCCTCGACCTGATCGACCGAGGTGACGGCCACACCGGCCGCGACCGGAGCGCCAAAGCCCTTGAGGACCTGTTTGGCCTGATATTCGTGAATGTTCATGGACCGGTGCCCTGACTGTGTCTGGATAAGTTGCGGCGCTTATAGGCGTCGGCTCTTCGCAGGTGCAACCGTGGGAATATTCACCGGGACATAAAAAGTGATCGACCTTAGTCGACCCAGTCCCGCTTCAGCGTCCGCGAGGCGCCGAACAGCAGGGCCGAGGCCATCAGATAGAAGCCCATGCCGGTGTAGATGGCCCAGCGCAGGCTCTCGTCGCCGAAGCGGGGGGCCAAAAGGTCGCTCATCCAGCCGAAATAATAGAAGCCGACCGCAATCCCCAGAAGGTTGTTGAACAGCAGGAAGATGGCCGAGGCGGTCGAACGCATCGGGGCGGGGGCGATATGCTGGACCGCCGCGGTGATGGGGCCCAGCCAGGCCAGGTTCAGCCCCGTGGGGATCAGGAAGATCAAAAAGGCCAGGGTCAGTTGCTGCACCTGCGACCCGCCGCCCGGCAGGACCAGGCCGATCAGCCAGGGCGAGTTCATGGCCAGGATGAAACAGGGCGCCGAAATCAGAAAGGCGATGGCGGGCGTCAGGGGATAGGCGCCCTTGCCGCGCTTGGACAGCTTGTCGGCCACCATGCCCCCGCCCCAGATGCCCAGGATGCCGCCGATCAGGGCGATGCCGGAATAGTACCAGCTGGTCTGGGCCAGGGTCAGGTCGAAGCTGCGCATGAAGAAGAGCGGCAGCCAGCCCGCGACCCCGTATCCGCACACCGACGACGAGGCTGCGCCGAGCGCCAGAAGCCAGAAGCTGGGCTTGGGCAGGACGGCCGAGGCCGTCACACGGGCGATCATGAAGGAGACGCCGATCACACCCGCCAGCAGGCCGGCGAACATCAGCAGCAGCGGGCTGGCCGGGATCAGCCCGCCCCAGGCCAGGGCCGCCAGCACCAGAAGGCCTGCGGCCAGACCCATCAGGCCAAGCGCCACCGTCTTGCCGAGGCGGCCGTCGCCTGTGACAGGCGCGAGGACAGCAGCAGCGCTCGCTGTCGAAGCCCGGATCGGCGCGGCCGGCGCCGCCTTGACCACATCCATGCCGCCGCGCTTGGGGTCCTTGACCGTCAGCCGCAGCAGGGGCGCGACCAGCAGGCCCAGCACCCCGACGACGATGAAGGCAGTCCGCCAGCCGTACTCGGCGGCCAGCAGGCCTCCGACCAGAGTGCCGGCCGCCGTGCCCAGCGGGATGCCGAAGGCGAAGCCGGCCAGGGCGCGCGCCCTCTGGTGCGGCGGGAAATAGTCGGCGACCAGGGAATAGGCCGGGGCCACGCCCCCTGCCTCGCCCACGCCCACGCCCATGCGGCACAGGAACAGCTGTCCGAACGACCCGGCCATGCCGCACAGGGCGGTGAAGCCCGACCAGACGGCCAGGGCGCCGGTCATGATCCATACCCGGCTGACCCGGTCGGCCAGCCAGGCCAGAGGAATGGCCAGGGTCGAATAGACCGAGGCGAAGGCGATGCCGCCCAACAGGCCGAACTGCTGGTCCGACATCCCGAACTCGGCCTTCAGCGGCGCGGCCAGGATGCCGATGATTTGCCGATCCACGAAGTTCAGCATGTAGACCAGGATCAGAATGGCCAGCACATAGAAGCGATAGCCGGGACGCTCGCCCGAAGTCGGCGATGCCGAAGCCTGGTCTGAAGCCATGGGATTGGTCCTGTCCTCGATCGGCGTCTGCGCGCCTGTGCACATTCTAGGGCTGTCGCCAGCCTAGGGCGGGATCGACGACCCGCCAAAGGAAAAGCCGCAATGAAAAAGGGCGGCGACAGAATGCCGCCGCCCCGTTTCCTCGTCTGTCGCGTCGCCTAGTATTTGGCGGTCAGCTTGACCATCCAGGTCCGCGGCGCGCCGTAGTAGGCGGTGCGGATATTGCCGATGGAGGAGAACTCCTGGGCATCGGTCTTGTAGACCTCGTCCGACAGGTTCTGGCCGTACAGGCCCACGGTGTAGCGGTCCGAGGCGTCGGCCCAGACGACGCGGGCGTCGTAGAGCCAGTAGTCGTCCTGGTACATGCCGGGGATTTCGGTGTCGGTATTTTCGAAGGTGTTGTCCACCGCCAGGGCCATCTTCGAGCGGAACTTGGCCGCCCCGCCCACCGTCACGCTGGAACCGCCATCCAGCACATATTCGTACTGGCCGCCGAAGCGCAGGGTCCATTTCGGCGAGAAGGCCGGGTCCTGGAACGAGCGGGTGCCGCCGAAGGCCGTGAACCGAGCGTCGTCGAACTCCTTGTAGTCGGCGTCGAGGAAGCCGACCTGGGCGTCCAGCGTCAGACCCTGGACCGGCACGAGCACGCCTTCCAGCTCGAAGCCGAGAATGTCGAGCGAGCCGGCGTTGAGGACCGACAGGACCGGCGACGGAACGGGCTGGCCGGGGATGGTGTCGATGCCCGAAACGCGCGCCTGGAAGTCGTCGTACTTGGTCAGGAAGGCCGCGACGTTCAGACGGAAGCGGTTGTCCCAATAGGTGGTCTTGGCGCCCACCTCGAAGGTGTCGGCCGTTTCCGGCAGATACTCGGTCGAGTCAGCCGCCGAGTTGGCCCGGCCGTTGAAGCCGCCCGACTTGAAGCCCTGCGCATAGCGGGCATAGATCATGGCGTCGTCGTTCAGCTGATAGTCCGCCGACAGCATGATCGAGGTGTCGTCGTACTCGCCGAGCGGCGGCGCGAAGGCGTAGGTCGAGTTGAACGCTGGCAGCAGGCTGTAGAAGACGCTCGTCGTCCGCCAGTAATCCTTCTCTTCCTCGGTGTAGCGCACGCCGGCCGACAGACGCAGGGCGTCCGTCACGGCGTAGCTGATGTTGGCGTAGGCGGCCTTGGAGGTGGTTTCCAGGGTGTCGTCGATCGTGCGCAGGAAGCCGGTGTTCAGGAACGACGGCCCCAGCAGGTCGTCGTCATAGCTCTCCTGGTGCGAGGAGACGTCTTCCTTGAGGTAGTACAAACCACCAACCGCAGTGATCGGACCGCTCTGATAGGTCAGTTGCAGTTCCTGGCTGACCTGCTTCTGATCGACGGCGACCAGGGCGTCGGCGATCTCAAGTTCGGTCGCGTCGAAGTCGATGTAGTCGTCGGTCCGCAGCTCGCGGTACGAAGTGATCGACTTCAGCGTCAGGCTGTCGCTCAGGCTCCAGTCGATGCGAGCCGAAACGCCCCAGGTTTCCAGGCGCGTCTCGTTGGGCAGACCAGGGGTGGTGCGGGTCTTGAAATCATATTCGGCCAGCGGCTGGGCCACCGGATACACCACAACGGGGCTGCCCAGATAAGTCAGGTCGTTGGTCGCCTGACCAACGGTCATGCCGGCGTCGTCCTTGGAGTAGTCGGCGGTCAGGTCGATGCGCAGGTTGGAGGCCGGATCCCAGGCCAGGGCGGCGCGCACGGCGTTGGAGTTCTTGTCGTTGTATTCGGCGCCGGTCACCGGATCGGTGACATAGCCGCCGCGCTCGGAATGCAGGGCCGACAGACCCAGGGCCAGGGTGTCGGTGATCGGGCCGGACACGGCGCCCTGGACGTCGATCTGGTCATAGTCGCCATAGGCGACCGAGCCGCGGGCGCGGAAGTCCTGGCCGGGACGACGCGACACCAGCTTCAGCGCGCCGCCGATGGTGTTCTTGCCGTACAGGGTGCCTTGCGGTCCACGCAGAACCTCGACGCGTTCCAGGTCCAGCAGGTCGAACTGGGTGCCGCGGATACGGCTGAAATAGACATCGTCGACATAGACGCCGACGGCCGGGTCGAAGGTCTGCAGAGCGTCGGGCTGGCCCACGCCGCGGATGTAGATGTTGGTCGCGTTCGACGAGCCACGGCCCTGAACCAGGTTCAGGTTCGGCACGGCGCCCTGGATGTCGGTGACCTGCTGGGCGCCGATGCGCGACAGGGTCTCGCCCGAGAAGGCGGTCAGGGCCAGCGGCGTGCGCTGGGCGGATTCTTCGGTGCGGCGGGCGGTGACGATGATGTCCTCGACCGTCGCGGCCTCGTTCTGCGCAACATCCTGAGCCTGGGCTGCAGTCGAAATGGCGGCGACGGCTGCGCCGGCCAGCAGCGCGCTCTTTACGAGTCGGTTCATGAGAATCCCGTTCTTGATTTCTGTTGTTTCCAAAGACGCCGTTTTTTATTCAGCGTTCAATGATTTTCCTGACCGTGACCGTAACAAGTCCGTCTGTCAAACCGTGTGGCTTGGACGGGTGGTCACGCCGCCTCGGCTGTGGCGCCGTTGCACTAGGTGCGGCAGAGGGCCTAGCGTGAGGTCATGACCAGTTCCGCCCATCCGACGCCTGAGGCCTCGAACGATACCGACACCTCGGCCGAGCGGCCGGCGGGCGTGGCGGGCCCTGCCCCCGCCCGAAGGGGCAGGCCGCCCAAGACACAGGCCGCTGCGGGGCCGTCGGGCACGCGCGAGACCATCCTGGACGCCGCCGAGGACCTGTTTTCCAAACACGGCTTCTATGGCGTCACCATTCGCGAGGTGGCGCGCGAGGCGGGCGTCGATACGGCCCTGATCCACTATTATTTCGGCGCCAAGCGGGGCCTGTTCGACGCCGTCTTCCTGCGCCGGGCCGAGGTGTGGAACAACGACCGCGTCAACGCCATCAACCTGTATGCCCAGACCCAGGGCGACGACATGACCCTGGAAGGCCTGTTCGAAGCCTTCCTGCGCCCGCCGTTCGAATGGTCGTTGAAGGGCGGGCCGGGCTGGAAACACTATTCGGCCCTTGTGGCCCAGACCAACGCCAACCCCGCCTTTGGCGGCGAGACCATGGCCCGCTATTTCGACCCGGCCATCCTGCGGCTCATCACCCTGATCCGTCAGGTCATGCCCGAGGCGCGCGAACAGGATGTCTATTGGGCCTATCACAACCTGTCGGGCGCCCTGACCCTGACCCTGGGCGAGACCGGACGGTTGGACCGGCTGTCAGGCGGCCTGTGCCGGTCGGGCGACCTAGAAAGCGCCTGCGATTATATGGTCCGGTTCGCGGCGGCGGGGTTCAGGGCCGTCTGCGCAACCCCCGCGCCGACACCGCCGTCTACCTCAGCCTGATGCCCTGGGTCGCGCCCGTCGCGGGCAGGTCGAACGCCGCCTGATCAAAGGTCGGGGAGCCGAACCGGCTTCTGACATTGTTGGACCAGCCCGAAGGCTCGCCGCCCAGCCCCAGGGCGCCCTTGCGCTGCACCCCGTCGCCATCGACGTCCTGCCAGGCGGAAATGGCGTAGCGACCCGGCGCCAGTCCCAGGATCCAGGCGCGGGTCACCGGGCCGTTACGCGCGACCATCAGGGTGCGCAGCGGGGTCTGGCCCCGCCGGAAGGTCTCGCCGTCCTGATGGATGGAGACCGAGATCGGGCCGTCCTGTTCGGTCTCCAGTTCGATCTGCAGCGTCACCTGGGTCGAGCCGGACGCACGCGGACGCGCCGGCGCGATCACCGCGCCGCCCGATGTCTGGGCTCCGGGGATGACGGTGACTGCGGGAGCGGCGGAGGCGCCAGCCGGAGCGGGCGCGGTCACCGGGGGCGGCGGGGGCGCCAAGAGCGGGGGCAGGCTGACCGCAGTCTCGTCCGGCTGGATTACGGGCTGGCCCACGGGCGGAAGCACCGGCGCGCTGGCGCGGGGCGGCGGCGGGATGGGCACCGATCCCGTCTGCTGCGCCGAGACGGCGGAGGCGCTCGCCAGGAGCGCGACGGCTGAAAGAAGGGCGATCTTCATCGAAACTGTCTTCATGCCAGGCCGCATCTCGCACGCCGGACCTCCGGCGGCGGTCGTGACCCCCGGGCGCGATCATGGCGGCCAAGCGACGGAATTGGCAAGGCGGTTCGCCTGATGCGGGCTTAATCCTCGTCTTCGATGTCGTGGATCTGATCGTCATCGAGGCCCAGATGGTGACCGATTTCATGGATCAGGACATGGGCGATGATCTCGGCCAGGCCCACGTCGCCCCGCTCGCACCATTCGTCCAGGATCGGCCGACGATACAGAAAGACCCGCGACGGCTCGGCCGCCGGTCCCAGACTGTCGCGACGGCCGATGTCGACGCCGTGATAGAGGCCTGTCAGCTCGAACGGGTCCTCGATCCCCATGCCGCTCAGCGTCTCCTCGTCGGCGAAGTCGTCCACCCGGATGACCAGCTCGCCCGCCGCCTGCCGGAACAGATCGGGCAGGTCGGCGAAGGCCTGTTCGGCCAGGCGCGCGAAGTCGTCGAGAGAGGGGGCCGGCTGATCCAGCCACCGGGTGTCTGCGGGCTCGTTCATCGTGCTCAGAGGTTAGGGAGTGGGAATTAGGCAGTAGGGGAAGCCCAGCCTAGCGCCAACAACACGCCTGTCCCTACCGCCAACGCCCTAACCCCTACTCCCTCTCTCCATTTCCATTATGGTAAACGCCGAATCGGCGGGTGAATTGAATGGCGGGAGCCGACATCGCCTTTGTGGCGGCTAGCGGAGCGGCGGGTCTGGCCCTGTCCGTCAGCGCCTGGGCATGGCGTTTTCGCCACCGCCTGGCCGTGCGGGAAGCCGCGGTCGAAAGCGGCGCGGCCTATGCCGCCGAGACCCTGGCCGAGCGCGACGCCGCCCTGTCCGCCTTCGACGACATCCGCATCGGCCTGAGATCGGACGGCGGGGTGACTGCCATCCTGGGCGCGCCCGAGGGTATCGCCGCCGCCCGCGCGGCCCTGGCCCCCGCGTCCGAAGACGTCGATGACGCCGTGGTCCTGGCCGTCGCCGTCCACACCGCCCATCCCGCCGCCATCACCGCTCTGGTCGAGCAGGGCCTGGGCTGCGACCTCCGTCTCGACACGAACGAGGGCGACTGGATCGTCGAAGGTCGGCTGGTCAGCGGCGCCGCTTGGCTCAGACTGGCGCCCGCCCGCGTGGCGACCGTCAGCGTGGAGACGGGCCTGGGTCTCGGATTGGGCCTTCTGGCCGACGCCGCGCCGACGCCGACCTGGGTGGTGGACGCCGAGGGCCGGCTGGTCTGGGCCAACCGCGCCTGGCTATCGGAGGTGAAGGCCCCCAGCCTGGACGCCGCCCGCAGCCAGAACCTGAGCTTTGACCGGGGCGCCGAGGCGGTGCTGGCCGAGGCCGGGCGTCTGGGCGTTCGCCAGGAAGGCTTCCGCTGGACGTCGGGCGGCGGGCGCAGGCGCGCCTGGCGCATCGTCGCCGAGCCCCTGGGCGGCGCGTCCGCCGACGCCGGCGGCGTTACGGGTTCCGGCGCCGTCCTGGCCTTCGCCATCGACATGACCGAGGCCGAAGAGACCCGCGACACCCTGCGGCGTCACGTCGAGGCCCATGACGAGACCCTGAACCATCTGGCCGACGCCGTGGCCATCTTCGGCCCGTCCAAGCGGCTGGCATTCCACAATACCGCCTTCCAGACCCTGTTCCACATCGACCCGGCCTGGCTGGACGAGCGCCCGACCCACGCCGAGCTGCTGGACCGGCTGCGCCAGCGCCGCATGCTGCCCGAGGTCGTCGACTATGCGAACTGGAAGACCCGGGAACTGGACTTCTACGGCGCTTCCGAGGCTGCGCCCGACGACAGCTGGTCCCTGCCCGACGGTCGGACCCTGCGCGTGGTGCGCCAGCCCCACCCGCTGGGCGGCATATTGCTGCTGTTCTCGGACATCACCGACGAGCTGAAGCTGCGCAGCCGCTACAACGCCCAGATCCAGGTCCAGACGGCGACCCTGGACAAGCTGAACGACGCCGTCGCCGTGTTCGGCTCGGACGGACGGCTGCGCCTGCATAACGAGGCGTTCGAGCGGTTCTGGGACATCGGCGGCGACCGGCTGGAGGCGGCCAATGATTTCGACGCCATCGCCGAACTGTTGAAGGCCATCATTCCCGATCCCGCCCTGTGGCTGGGGCTGAAGGCGCGGGTCGCCGACCCGGACCCCGAAAGCCGCATCGCCGTCTCGGGCGAGGCGCGCACCGCCGACAACCGCATCGCCGCATGGCAGACCCGCCCCCTGCCGGACGGCGCGACCCTGGTCGCCTTCTCCGACGTCACGGCCCGGCGCGAGCTGGAACAGGCCCTGGCCGCCAAGGCCGCCGCGCTTGAGGAAAGCCAGGCCCTGAAGCGCGAGTTCGTCGGCTCGGTCAGCTATGAGCTGCGCACGCCCCTGACCACCATCGTCGGCTATTCCGAACTGCTGGAGACCCTGGGCGGCCTGTCCGAACGCAGCCGCCAGCACGCCGGCGCCATCCGCGTCGCCGCCAGCCAGCTGGCCCGCTCGATCGACGACGTGCTCGACATGGCCCAGATCGACGCCGGCGAGATGGAGCTGACGTTGGGCGACGTGCGCGTCCCCGACCTGCTGGAGGGCGCGGCAGAAAAGGTTCGCGCCCGTATCGAGGGCCGCGGAGCCAGCCTGACCGTCGTCTGTCCTGAAGGCCTGCGTCCCGTCCGCGCCGACGAACGGCGCATCGGCCAGGCCCTGGATCACCTGCTGGAAAACGCCACCCGCGCGGTGTCCGACGGCGGGGCCGTCACCCTGACAGCCGAGACCAATGCGTCCGAGGTCCGCATCCGGGTTCAGGACACGGGCCGCGGCATTCCCTATCACCTGCAGGCCCACGTCTTCGATCGCTTCGTGCGCCGCGACCGGGGCGGCCCCGGCGTCGGTCTGGCCCTGGTCAAGGCCCTGGTCGAACTGCACGGCGGCTGGGCCGAGGTCGAGAGCGAGCCCGGCAAGGGCGCGGCCTTCATCCTGCACCTGCCGGTCGAGGCCGTCCGCGACGCCGCCGCGCCCGAGCTGCTGCTGGGGTGAGACGCGATTAGGGTTTAGGGAGTAGGCGTCGGGCGATCAGCCCTGCTTCTCCTGCCTCTCGGACCTCTCATGACCGCCCCCCTCAAGACCGCCATCATCTACGACTTCGACGGCACCCTGGCGCGGGGGAACATGCAGGAGGTCACCTTCATCCCTTCGGTCGGCATGGGGGTCGGCGACTTCTGGGGCGAGGCGGACCGGCTGACCAAGTCGGCCGATGGCGACAACATCCTGATGTACATGCAGCTGATGCTGCAGCGGGCCCGTGAGCATGGCGAACCCATCACCAAGAAGCTGCTCAAGGAACACGGCGAGGACGTGAAGCTGTTCGACGGCCTGCGCACAGACCTGACCGGCCCCGGCTGGTTCGAGCGGATCGACGCGGTGGGCGCAAAATACGGGCTGGAGATCGAGCACTACATCATCTCGGCGGGGCTCGAGGAGATGATCGAGGGCTGTCCGATCCGCGACGCCTTCCGCCACGTGTTTGCGTCCAAGTTCGCTTATGACGACCACGGTGTGGCCATCTGGCCGGCGGTGGGGGTCAACTACACCACCAAGACCCAGTACCTGTTCCGCATCAACAAGGGGGTGCTGAACCACTGGGACCACGAGCGGATCAACAAGTTCGTGCCCGACGACGAGCGCGCCATCCCGTTCGAGCGGATGATCTTCCTGGGCGACGGCGACACCGACGTGCCGACCATGAAGATGATGCACACCAAGGGCGGCTTCTCGATCGCGGTCTATGACCCGCGCAATTCCGAGAAGGACCAGAAGAAGATCTACAGCCTGATCTCGGAGGACCGGGTCAATTTCGTCGCCGCCGCCGACTATCGCGAGGGCCAGCCGCTGGACCTGATCGTCAAGGGCCTGATCGGCCGCATCGCCATAAACGAAGGCGCGATGCCCGCCGGGATCTAGCGGCGGTTTCGACGTTGGCGCCTAGCGCCCTCCGGCCCTGACCCAGGCCTCGCGGGCAGAGGCGAAGCGGGCCGGGACCAGACCGCTCAGGGCCGTCGGGCGGATCCGGCATTTCAGCCCCGCTTCCTGACCCCGGGTCCAGGCGACCGAAGCCTCGCACGCCGTCCCCGCATCGATATCCACCACGGTGACCACCGCAGGCAGGGAGATGGCCCGGTCCAGCCGCAACCTCAGGCCCCCCTCGGACAGGTCGACGATGCGGCAGACCAGTTCCAGTCCGGGCGCGACGAGAAGGCCGCGCGCATTGGCGGGCCGGCGCGGCTCGAGCCGGCGTTCTGAAGTCTTGGGGAATAGGGCCATGGAGAGGCTAACGTCCTATAACGGCATCCGTGCCGGACCCAGGGGCGTGCGGTCAGGGTCCAGATCAATGACCCGGTCGGCGACGACGTTGCCAGCCAGCATCGACCGGGTAATCCGTTCGAAATGGGCGATGAAGACCGCCAGCCGCTCGCGCTCCGGCGGGCCCAGTTCCGACAAAGCCAGGCCCATCAGCCCGGCCTGCTGCTCGCAGCGCCAATCCAGCACCCGCTCAAACGATGGCGCCCGCAGGAATAGCAGACCGTCGAGCCCGGCGTTCAGGTCGGCGTAAGCCTCGCCCAGGGCGCGGTTGCACAGGCGGCGCCATCGGCCATCGGCGTCCTGTTCGCGTTCGAGAGCGTTGACGGGTTCGGCCAGGGCCGCCTCAGACTGGGGCGTGGCCCCCAGGCACCAGCCCTCCAGCAGGATGGCCGATGGGCGGCCGACGAAGACCGGCCAGTCGTCTGGCGACGCGACGTCGTCCGCCAGCTTGTCGAAGGCTCGCAAGGGGGTGCGGTCATCCGGGCCCGCCGCGCGCAACCTGGCGGTCCGGGCGGACAGGCCGACGAGGTCGTGGGTCAGGGGCGGACCGCGCGTGGCGAACAGGGGATGCAGGTCGGCAGCCAGTCGGGCGCGCTCGGCCCGGCCCAGATAGGCGTCGTCCAGAGACAGGGCCACGCCCGAGAGCCGCGTCGCCGCCGCCTGGGCCAGGGTGCTCTTGCCGGACCCTTGAGCGCCGGCGATGCCGATCACGGGCGTGGCGACCCCCGACTGACGGGCCCTCGCGATCAGATCCTCGACCGCCGAAAGCAGCCGGGGATCGATCACCTCAGTGCTGGCTCTCGGGCAGGCGGACGATCAGGCCGTCCAGGGCGTCCGAGATGCGGATCTGGCACGACAGGCGCGAGTTCGGCTCCACCTGTTCGGCGAAGTCGAGCATGGATTCCTCCATGGCGCTGGCCTTGCCCGTCGCCTCGGTCCAGGCCTCGTCGACATAGACGTGGCAGGTGGCGCAGGCGCAGGCCCCGCCGCAGTCGGCGTCGATGCCCGGGACGTTGTTGCGCACCGCGCCTTCCATCACCGACAGGCCCGGCTTCACGTCAACGACGTGCTCGGCGCCCGAGTGCTCGATATAGGTGACCTTGGCCATGAGCCCTCAACTAGCGTCAGCGACGGGGCGAAGCAAACCTAGGCGGCCTGTTTGCGACGGCTGGGGGCGACCATCAGCTTCTTGGTTTCCGCGATCGCCTTGGCCGGGTTCAGACCCTTGGGGCAGACCTGGGCGCAGTTCATGATCGTGTGGCAACGATAGAGCTTGAACGGATCCTCAAGGTCGTCGAGGCGGTCCTGGGTCTTGTCGTCGCGGCTGTCCGAGATCCAGCGATAGGATTGCAGCAGGGCCGCCGGGCCGAGGTACTCGCCCTGGTTCCACCAGTAGCTGGGGCAGGAGGTCGAGCAGCAGGCGCACAGGATGCACTCGTACAGACCGTCCAGCTTGGCGCGCTGTTCCGGCGTCTGCAGGCGTTCGGTGGTGGGATCGGGCTCGTCCGACTGCAGGTAGGGCTTGATCGAGTCGTACTGGGCGTAGAACAGCGTCAGGTCCGTCACCAGGTCCTTGACCACCGGCTGGTGCGGCAGGGGGCCGATGGCGATGGTGTTCGAGGAACACTCGTCCATGCCCTTGGTGCAGGCCAGGGTGTTGCGCCCGTCGATGTTCATCGAGCAGGAGCCGCAGATGCCCTCGCGGCAGGAACGGCGGAACGACAGGGTCGGGTCGATCTCGTTCTTGATGTGGATCAGGGCGTCCAGCAGCATGGGGCCGTGGTCGTCGGCCGAGACCTGGAACTCGTCCCAGCTCGGGTTGGCGTCGACGTTGGGGTCGTAGCGATAGACCTTGTAGGTCTTGACGTTCTTGGCCCCGGCCGGAGCCTTGTGGACCTTGCCCTTGGTGGGCTTGGAACCGATGGGAAGGGTGAATTCGGCCATCTCAGTAAACCCTCGCCTTGGGCTCGATGTACTCGACGTCCTCGGACATCGTGTATTTGTGCACCGGCCGGTAGTCGATCTTCACACCCTCGTCCGGACGCTTCCAGGCCAGGGTGTGCTTCATCCATTCGTTGTCGTTGCGGTCCGGATAGTCCTCGCGGGCGTGGGCGCCGCGCGATTCCGTGCGGTTCAGCGCGCCTTCGATGGTCACCAGGGCCTGATCGATCAGGTTGTCGTATTCCAGCGTCTCGACCAGATCCGTGTTCCAGATCATGCCGCGATCGGTGGTTTTGATGTCCGAGCCTTGCGCGTGGATGTCGCGCAGCTTGGCGACGCCTTCTTCCAGCGTCTTGCCGGTGCGGAACACAGCGGCGTCCGACTGCATTGCGCGCTGCATCTCGATCCGCAGCTTGGCGGTCGGGGTGCCGCCGTCGGCGTTGCGGAAGCGGTCCAGGCGGGCCAGGTGGGCGTCGGTGGCCGAGGCTGGGGCGTCGGGCGTCTTGGACGTCTTGGACACCACCTCGCCGACCCGCAGGCCGGCGGCGCGGCCGAACACGACCAGGTCGGTCAGGCTGTTCGAACCCAGGCGGTTGGCGCCGTGCACCGAGACGCAGGCCGCCTCGCCCACGGCCATCAGGCCGGGCACCACGCTGTCGGGGTTGCCGTCGCGCAGGGTCAGGACTTCCCCGTGATAGTTCGTGGGGATGCCGCCCATGTTGTAGTGGACCGTCGGCAGGACCGGGATCGGGGCCTTGGTCACATCGACGCCGGCGAAGATCTTGGCGCTTTCCGAGATGCCCGGCAGGCGCTGATGCAGGATGGCCGGATCCAGGTGATCCAGGTGCAAGAAGATGTGGTCCTTGTTCGGACCGACGCCGCGACCTTCGCGGATCTCGATGGTCATGGAGCGTGAGACCATGTCGCGCGGAGCCAGGTCCTTCACGGTCGGCGCATAGCGCTCCATGAAGCGCTCGCCTTCAGAGTTGGTCAGGTATCCGCCTTCACCGCGGGCGCCCTCGGTGATCAGGCAGCCGGCGCCATAGATGCCGGTGGGGTGGAACTGCACGAACTCCATGTCCTGCAGCGGCAGGCCGGCGCGCAGCACCATGGCGTTGCCGTCGCCGGTGCAGGTGTGGGCCGAGGTGGCCGAGAAATAGGCGCGGCCGTAACCGCCGGTGGCCAGGATGACCATCTTGGCGCGGAAGCGGTGCAGGGTGCCGTCGTCCAGCTTCCAGGCGGTGACCCCGGTGCAGACGCCGTCCTGCATGATCAGGTCGAGGGCGAAGTACTCGATGAAGAACTCGACCTCGCGGCGCACCGACTGTCCGTACAGGGTATGCAGGATGGCGTGGCCCGTGCGGTCGGCGGCGGCGCAGGTGCGCTGCACCGGGCCTTCGCCGTAGTTGCGGGTCATGCCGCCGAAGGCGCGCTGATAGATCTTGCCCTCGTCGGTGCGAGAGAAGGGCACGCCCCAGTGTTCAAGCTCGTAGACGGCCTTGGGGGCCTCGCGAACCAGGTATTCGATGGCGTCTTGGTCGCCCAGCCAGTCCGACCCCTTGACGGTGTCGTACATGTGCCATTTCCACGAATCCTCGCCCATGTTGCCGAGCGAGGCGGAGATGCCGCCCTGGGCCGCAACGGTGTGGGAGCGGGTCGGGAAAACCTTGGTGACGCAGGCGACCTTCAGGCCCTGCTGGGCCGAGCCGAGGGCCGCGCGAAGGCCGGAGCCCCCGGCGCCGACGACGACGACATCGTATTCGTGATCGACGAACTCGTAACTAGCCATGGACGCTTAGAATCCCAGTCCGGCGGGCAGGGGCGCAGAACCCAGCGCCAGCCGCACGATGAAGAAGACGCTGGCCGCCGCCAGCAGCAGACAGACCACGTTCAGCACAGCCATCAGGACCCGGCTGGTCCCCGGCTTGTGGATGTAGTCCTCGATGATGACCTTCCAGGCCAGGGTAGCGAAGCCGAAGAAGACCAGGGCGGTGACGATGGCCAGACCGGCGTTCAGCCAGCTGCCGAACCAGGCCATGACGCCCGCATAGCCGGCGCCCGTCAGGGTGAAGACGCTGGACAGGACCCACAGGCCCAGGGGCATGAGGGCCGCAAGGGCGAGCTTCTCGGTCTTCCACTCGCCGGCGCCGTGGCGCTCGGAGATCTTCACGCCCTTATGAAATCTTGCGGCTCCGCTCACAGCGAGACCCTCCCGGTGGCGAACAACAGGACCCAGAACAGCACCGCCAACGGGATCGGCCCCCAGACGGCGATGTTGGACATCAGGTTGGCGGGCTTCAACGTCAGGCCCTGGCCCAGATCGTTGATCAGGTGGCGGGCGCCGTTCAGCAGGAAGGAGAACAGCACCACCGTTAGGCCGAAGCCGATGAACAGGCCGAAGGGCGAGGCTGCGAAAGCCAGGACCCCGGCGTAGGCGTCAGGTCCGAACGCCAGGGCCGCCAGCCAGCCGACCAGGATGATGGCGGCCACGCTGGCCGCGCCGATGGTGATGCGGAACAGGATCGAGGCCGTCATCGTGACGTGCCAGCGCCAGGTCTGCAGGTGCGGCGACAGGGGGCGGGGGCGGCCGTTCGGCTGCATCACGACCTGGGCGGACAGGTCGCCCGTCTTGTCGGTATCGGCCGGATTGTTGGAGACGCTCGTCATGCGAATGGTTCTCAAAACCCTTTGAAATCAGGCGTTCTTGCAGGATGCAGAGGCTTTAAGGACCCCAAAGCCGGGGTGTCAACGCGCGCTTGTGCGCTGCGGCGAAACAATTCTTGTCGTCGCGGAACCGATCACGATTTCGAGTGTTGCGGCAATGCACTAGCCGCGCCTGGCGTCCGGACTCAGTCTGGGGCCATGCTGCTGTCCGCCCTGCTTGCCCCAGCCCTGGCCGTCATGGCCGCCCTGACGGGCGAACCGACCGTGACAGAGACTCCGGCGACCGCCGCCGTTCAGGCCGAGCATCCCCCCACCTATGTCCGGCCTGTGATTGCCCCGTTCGAACCCATGTCCAGCTTTGGCCGCAAGCGCGCCCAGGGCGACGCCGAGACGGACCATTATCGCCGCCCGCTGATCGCGCCGGTCAGCGTGGACGCCTATCACCGCAGCTATGAATACAGTCCGTCCGACAGCGAGACGAACTACGACCAGGGGGTGACCCAGGCCCGGCTCGACGCCCAGGCCCTGATGGGCCGCCTGGACGGCGTCTGGCAGGTCAGGGACACACAGGGCCGGATCCTGTCCGACCTGGTGGTCAGCGAGGCGAGCCGGGACGCCCCGGTTGAGGCCGCCTGGAGCGTGGCCAGGGATAGTGACGTCGCCACCACAGCCCGCCGCGACGGCGACGAGATTGTCATCGAGGCGGGACTGGGCGCCTCTACCACCCGCCTGCGTCTGACCCCGGCGTCCGGCGCCTGGTCGGGCGTGCTGGCGCAGGGCGGCCGGGTGCAGACCGTGGACCTGAAGGCGTCAGACGCCAGCTGAGGGCTCCAGCCCTCTCGCCAGCCGAGCCAGCTCGGCCTCGCCCAGACGCAAGGCCTCGCCCCGCCCCCAGATCGGGTCCGGCCACAGGGGATCATCCCGGCGCCGTCCGACGACATGGACATGAAGCTGGGCCGTGACATTGCCCAGGGCGGCGACGTTCAGCTTCTCGACCGGTCGGCCCATGGCCCGACCCAGATCCCGCACCATCTCAGCGGCGCGCGTGACGTCGTCCATCAGGGCGATCCGCTGATCGCGCGACAGGTCGTCCAGCTCGGTCGCTCCGACCACCCGTGGGATCAGCACCAGCCAGGCGAAGCGGCCGTCATCCTGCAGCCGCACGTCGCAAAGCGGCATGGGAGCCAGGGCCACGGAATGGGCCAGCAGGCGGGGATCTGTCTCGAAGCTCATGGCGTCAGTTGAGACCTGCGCCCGCGGCGGTCAACACCCCCCTATGTTCGGGCCTATATCCGGGCCTGTATCCGGTCGATCTCGGAGTGGCGGCCAGACCGACGTTCCATCACGCTGGTGCGCGAGCCTTGCGGGCGGGGCGCGTGGGGTCTAGACCGCCGCCCACGATTTCTTCTCGCACCTGCGAACCGCGCGCAACGCGCGGCGACCCCAAGACGGAGACGTGCCTATGGCTCGCGCTAAGATCGCCCTCATCGGCGCCGGTATGATCGGCGGCACCCTGGCCCATGTGGCCGCGCGTGAAGCCTTGGGCGACGTGATCCTGTTCGACATCGCCCAGGGCACGCCCCAGGGCAAAGCCCTCGACATCGCCGAAGCCACCGCCGTGTTCGGCTCGTCGGTCTCGCTCAAGGGCGCCAACGACTATGCCGACATCGCGGGCGCCGACGTCTGCATCGTCACCGCCGGCGTGCCCCGCAAGGACGGCATGAGCCGCGACGACCTGGTGTCGATCAACCTCAAGGTCATGAAGGCCGTGGGTGAGGGCATCAAGGCTCACGCCCCCAACGCCTTCGTCATCTGCATCACCAACCCGCTCGACGCCATGGTCTGGGCCCTGCAGAAGTTCTCCGGCCTGCCCAAGGAGAAGGTCGTCGGCATGGCCGGCGTGCTCGACTCGGCCCGCTTCGCCTACTTCCTGTCGGAAAAGACCGGCGTCTCGGTTCAGGACATCAACGCCTGGACCCTGGGCGGTCACGGCGACGACATGGTCCCGATGGTCCGTCACTCGACCGTCGGCGGCCTGCCCCTGCCCGACGCCGTCGCCGCCGGCTTCCTGAGCCAGGCCGACCTGGACGCCATCGTCACCCGCACGCGCAAGGGTGGCGGCGAGATCGTCGCCCTGTTGAAGACCGGCTCGGCCTTCTATGCCCCTGCGGAATCGGCCATCGCCATGGCCAAGTCCTATCTGCTGGACCAGAAGCGCGTCCTGCCCTGCGCCGTCTGGCTGTCGGGCGAGTACGGCCTCAAGGACCTCTACGTCGGCGTGCCCGCCCTGATCGGCGCCGGCGGCGTCGAGAAGGTGGTCGAGTTCACCACCAACGACGAAGAGAAGGCGATGTTCGAAAAATCGGTCGCCTCGGTCCAGGGTCTGATCCAGTCCTGCAAGGACCTGGAGCCGTCCTTGGCTTAAGGGCGCTAACGCGCGGCTCGCCCCCCGGTCCGATCTTCGATCGGCCGGAGGACAGGCTCAGCCGCGCTGCTTGAGCGCAAGAAATGAAGAGGGCCGTGGTGCGAACCACGGCCCTTTTTCTTGGCCTAGTTCGCCGCCGCCGACCGTGTGGTCAGCCGCGCGAACTCGGGGGCCAGGCCGCGCCAGACGGCCAGATGGTCGCCGATCTGTTCGGGGCCTTCGCCGGGACGCAGGAACATGTCGTACTGGACCACCGCCGAGGCCGGTTCGCCCGCCGTCGCCGACGGTTCGTAGAAGGCCTTGAGGAAGCGCCGGTCGCGGTTCCAGCCGTTGACCAGGTCAGGGGTTACGGCCGCGGTCGCAAAGCCGATCGAGAACTGCAGGTCGGCGCAGACGCCGTTCTGGCAGGACTGGAACATCAGGATCCAGTTCAGCGGGCCGTCCGTGACCCGGACATAGCTGTTGTCCCCGTCCGCCTCGACCGCGCCCGGCGTCACCCCCTGGCGCGCCAGCCAGGTGACGATGGCGGCGGGGCTGAGACCGGCGGCGGCCGTCGGCGGGGCCAGGACGGCGTCGGCGCCCTGGGCGGCGTTCCGCGCCGTGGCGACAACCTCGTCGGAGGCCGGCAGGGCCTGAGAAGCGGGCGCTGGGACCACCGCCTCCTGAGCCAGGGCCAGGGCGGGCGCAGATGCGGCGGCCAGGGTCGCCAGGACGGCGGCGGCCAAGACGGAGGGGGCGAGGGTCTTCATGGACAGGGTGTCTCCGGTTCGGGTCGTCACACTAAGCCCATTTGAGGCGAAGTTATGTGAGGCGGAAGCCTAGGCGTGCTCGGCCTTCTCCAGCCAGGAGGCGCTGGACATCTCGCGCAGGCGCGACACCGTCCGCTCGAACTCGAAGGCGCCGTCGCCGGTGGGATAGAGGGCCTCGGGCTCGGCCGCCGCCAGCACCACCAGCCGCGTCCCCGCCTCATACAGGGCGTCGATCAGGGTCACGAAGCGCCGCGCCGCCTGACGCCGCTCGGGTCCCAGCACCGGCACCGCGTCCAGGAACAGGGTGTGGAACCGGGCGGCCACGGCCAGATAGTCCTGCGGCCCCAGAGCCGTGTCGCACAGGTCATCGAAGGTGGCGCGGGCGAGGGAACCCGCCGTCCTGTCGATCACCACATCACGGCCCAGAATGGCCAGATGCGCGGGCTCCTCGGGCTCGCCGCCGCGCAGGTCGTACCACAGGGCCTCGAAGGCGTGCCGATGGTCAGGTCCGAACCAGACGGGCGTGTCCATCAGCCGGTCGAGGCGCCAGTCGCGCGCGCCGTCGATCTCGACCACGACACAGCGTTTCTCGATCTCGGCGATGAAGGGCAGGAAGAGCTGGCGGTTGAGCCCGTTCTTGTAGAGCTCGCCCGGCGCCCGGTTGGAAGTCACCGCCAGCACCACCTTGCGCTCGAACAGGGCCTCGAACAGCCGACCCAGAATCATGGCGTCGGCGATATCGGTGACCTGAAGCTCGTCGAAACACAGCAGCCGGGCCTCGGACGCGATCAGGTCGGCGATGGGCTCGATCGGGTCGTCGCCCTTGTGGGTTCCGAAGATCGCCTGGCGCGCTTTCTTGTCGCCCTTGCGCCACTGGTCGACCAGTTTGTGGATGCGGGCCATGAAGGCGTGGAAATGGGCGCGGGTCTTCCTCGGCTCGGGCGAGGCCGAAACGAACAGATCCATCAGCATGGACTTGCCCCGTCCGGGCGGCCCCCAGATGTAGAGGCCGCGCACCTCAGGCTGTTTGCCGAACAGGCCCTTTTTCGCCAGATCCGTCTCCAGCCGCTCCAGCGCGGCGATCAGGGGTCCTTGCGCCGGATCGGGGTTCAGAACGCCTTCCTCGATGCGGATGTCATAAGCGGAACGTATGCGGGAGGTCATCGAACTGGGGCATAACCTTGCGCCCGTCGCATGAAAAGCGATTGCTTCGCGCCCGCGAAAGACTACATCCCCTGCCTGCCGCGCGAAAACCGTCTCGTGGCACACGCCAACTCGTGTTTCACCACACACCAACCGCCCTCAAGCAGCGAGCCACCGCGTGGTGAGCGTTAGGGCCGTCCGAAGGACCACTAAAATGGGCTATCGCGTCGCCGTCGTAGGCGCCACCGGCAATGTCGGCCGGGAAATGCTGACCATCCTCGAGGAACTGAACTTCCCCGTCGAGAAAATGCACGCGCTGGCCTCGCGAAAATCCAAAGGCATGGACGTCGCCTGGGGCGACAAGACCATCAAGTGCGAGGACATGGAGGCGTTCGACTTCTCGACCGTCGACGTGGTCCTGATGTCGGCCGGCGGCGCCGTGTCCAAGGAATGGTCCGAGAAGATCGGCAAGGCCGGTCCCATCGTCATCGACAACTCGTCGGTCTTCCGCATGGACGACGACGTGCCCCTGATCGTGCCCGAGGTGAACACGGACGCGGTCAAGGATATCCGCAAGAACATCGTCGCCAACCCCAACTGCTCGACGGCCCAGCTGGTCGTGGCGCTCAAGCCCCTGCATGACGCCGCCAAGATCAAGCGCGTCGTGGTCTCGACCTATCAATCCGTGTCGGGCGCCGGCAAGGAAGGCATGGACGAGCTGTGGAACCAGACCAAGGCCATCTATGGCCTGGGCGACGCCAAGCCGAAGAAATTCCCCAAGCAGATCGCCTTCAACGTCATCCCCTACATCGGGTCGTTCAACGACGACGGCTATACCGATGAGGAGGCCAAGATGTGGAACGAGGTCCACAAGATGATGGACCCCGAGATCAAGCTGACGGTCACCTGCGTGCGCGTGCCAGTGTTCGTGGGCCACTCGGAAGCCGTGACGGTCGAGTTCGATCGCCCCATCACCCCCGACGAGGCCCGCGCCATCCTGCGCGAAGCCCCGGGCGTCCTGGTGGTCGATAAGCACGAGCACGACGGATACATCACCCCCGTCGACGCCGCCGGCGAACACGCCGTCTTCGTCAGCCGCATCCGCAAGGATCACACGGTCGAGAACGGCCTGTCCTTCTGGGTCGTGTCCGACAACCTCAGGAAGGGCGCCGCCCTGAACGCCGTCCAGATCGCCCAGCTGCTGGACGAGACGGGCGTCATCAAACCCTCGACCGGATACCGTTCGATCACGGTCTGAGGCTGACCCGGCATCCGTCTCCTCGGGCTCGACCCGAGAGCCGGACGCTGGACCGCTCGAACACCGGAGCGGGGCGAGATGGCGGGCCACACGGCCTTTCAGCTCGCCCCGCTTCCGATCCCCCGCGTCGCATCCTCAGGATCAAGCCGAGGATGACGGAGTAGAGAGTGACCAACCCCGCCACCCCCGGCCAGACCGAAACGCGCAACGCCCTGATTGCGGGGGTTACCTGCTATACGGTGTGGGGCTTCCTGCCGCTGCTGTTCATGGCCATGGCGAGCCTGGGCTTTTCGTCGCCCGAGATCCTGGCCCACCGCGCCCTGTGGTCCGTCCTCTTCGCCGGGGTCATCGTCCTGATCGCGGGCCAGGGCGCCCAGGTCAGGGCTGTGCTGGCTTCGCCGAAAACCCTGGGCTGGCTGGCGCTGTCGACCGCCCTGATCGTGGTGAACTGGGGCGCCTATGTCTGGGCCACGACCCACCACCACACCATCGAGGCCAGCCTGGGCTACTACATCAACCCCCTGCTCAACATGGTGGCGGGCATGGTGCTGTTCCGCGAGAAGATCGACCGCTGGGGCTGGGTCGCCATCGGCTCGGCCGCGATCGGGGTGGTGATCCAGACGGTCGCCCTGGGCCGGGCGCCCTGGCTGTCGCTGTTCATCGCCCTGAGCTTCGCCGCCTATGCCGTGATCCGAAAGCGGGTCCAGGCAGACGCCCAGACCGGACTGTTCATCGAATGCCTGCTGATGCTGCCCTTCGGGGCGGCGGCCCTGGTCTGGCTGACCCAAACCGGACAGTCCGTCGGATTCTCCTCGTCCGTCCACTGGGGCTGGGCGGTGTCCAGCGGCCTGATCACGGTCCTGCCCCTGGTGCTGTTCTCCTGGTCGGCCCGACGGCTGCCGCTGTCGATCATCGGCTTTCTGCAGTTCCTGGCGCCGACCATACAGTTCGGCATCGGCGTGTTTTCGGGCGAGCCCCTGACGCCCCTGCGGATCGCCTCCTTCGCCTTCATCTGGGCCGGTGCGGCGATCTTCGTCGGCGCCATGCTGGCCCGACGCAGGGCCGAGCAGCGCGCGGTTCAGACCCTGGTCGACGCCGCCTGAACCTGCCTCAGAGCGCGGCGTAGAGGGCGTCGATCAACCGTTGCGCCCGGGGGTCGCCCAGCAGGTGGTGCGACTGGCGCGTCATCACATAGGCGGCCGAGACCCGTGCGTCGGGATCGGCGAACGTGCATGACCCGCCCCAGCCGCAATGGCCCACGCTGCGCGCGCCGGGCCCGAATATGCCCATACCGGCGTTGCGGGTGAAGCCTGCAGCCCAGCTCAGATCGAAGGGCAGAACCCGGTCCGGTCCGTGGATGCGTTCCTTGATCGCCTGATCGACCACCTCCGGCGACAGGATCGTCTTGCCGTCCAGCAGGCCGTCGTTGGCCAGGACGCCCATGATCCGCGCCAGTCCGGGCGCCGTCGCATGCAGGTTGGCCGAGGGGATTTCCATCGTCCGCCACTCGGCCGACCCACGCCCGCCCGGCGCCGATCCCTTGTCGAGGAAGGCGGCCCGCTTGACCGCGTCAATGGGGCCAAGATCGACCGGCTTGGCGGGTTTCTTCATCGTGGCGACCCGGCCGTGCTCGTTCTCTGGCAGGCCCAGCCACAGGTCGAGGCCGAAGGGCTCCGCGAAATCCTGTTTCAGCGCCGCGCCCATGCTGCGCCCGTCGCTCAGGCGGAACAGCTCGCCGGCCAGATAACCGATGGTGATGGGGTGATAGCCGGACGCGGTTCCGGGCGGCCACATCGGCGCCTGAGCGGCCAGCCGTTCCAGCACGGCCGGAGGATCGAACCAGATGGTCGGATCAACCTCGGTGTCGAAGCCCGGCAGGCCGTCCTGATGGCTCATCAGCTGGGCCACGGTGATGGCGTCCTTGCCGGCCTGACCATAGGCGGGCCAGAGCGAGGCCACCGTCTGGTCGTAGGTCATCAGGCCGCGCTCGACCGCCGTGGCGATCAGCAAGGACATCACCGCCTTGCCGGTGGAATAGACGGGGGTCAGGGTGCGTTCGTCGAAGGGGGCGCCGCTTCTGGGGTCCGCCGCGCCCGCCCACAGGTCCACGACCAGTTCGCCCTCGATACAGACGCTGAACCGCGCCGCCTGCTCGTCCAGCCCCTCGGGCGCATCGACGAAATTCTGGGCGAAGGCGTCCTTCACGGCGGACAGAGGCGCCGGGCAGACGCCGTGGATCTCGGGCAGGTCGGTCATGGGTCGGTCTTAGCCGCGCCCAGATAGCCAGTCGAGAACGCCCCGCCCCGCCACCACGCCCGAGGCCAGAGACGCCTGCAGCAGATAGCCGCCGGTGGGCGCCTCCCAGTCCAGCATCTCGCCGGCGACGAAGACGCCGGGGCGGGCGGTCAGCATCAGGCGCGGGTCAAGGCTGTCGAAGGTGACGCCGCCCGCGGTCGAGATGGCCCGCTTCAGCCCCTGCATCCCCGTCAGCTTCAGCCGCACGGCCTTGATCCGCATGGCCAGCTTCTGTGACCCCGTCGGCAGGTCGCCGGGGATATCGCGCAGCACGGCGATGGCGGCGGGCGACAGGCCCCCGGCCTTGCGTAGGTGATTGGTCATGCTGTCCTTGCCCCGCGGCCGGTCCAGCCGGGCGGCCAGGGCCTCGACCGACAGGTCGGGGCGCAGGTCCAGCACCAGGGTCGCCTCCCCGTCCCGCTGGATCGCCGTGCGCAGCGCCGCCGACAGGGCGTAGATGGCCCCGCCCTCGACGCCGTAACGGGTCAGCATCACCTCGCCCCTGACAGTTTGGCCTTCGAAGCTCAGGGCTACCGGCTTCAAGGCCTGCCCGGCCGCCTTCTCGATCAGGATGTCGGACCAGGCCACGTCGAACCCGGCGTTGGCGGCGACCAGGGGCGCCACGGCGACCCCCTGCCCTTCCAGCGTCTCGACCCAGGCGCCGTCCGAGCCGAGGTTGGGCCAACTGGCGCCGCCCAGGGCCAGGACGACAGCGTCCGGCGTCTCGGTCGCCTCGCCTTGCGACGTTTCAAATCTCAACGCCCCGTCGGCCCAGCCGGTCCAGCGCGAGCGGGTGTTCAGCGTAACGCCCAGCCCGTCGAGCCGCCTGAGCCAGGCCCGCACCAGGGGCGAGGCCTTCATCGCCTTGGGAAAGACCCGCCCGCTCGAGCCGGTGAAGGTCGGCTGGCCCAGCCCCTCGACCCAGGCGATCAGCTCGTCGGGCGAAAAGGCGTCCAGCCAGTCCGACGCCACATCCGCCCGCGCGCCATAACGGGCCAGGAAGGCCGCCTGGTCCTCGGAATGGGTCAGGTTCAGCCCGCCGCGCCCGGCCATCAGAAGTTTTCTGGCCGGAGACGGCATCCGCTCGTGCACCGTCACGCGAACCCCCGCCGAAGCCAGCACCTCGGCGGCCATCAAACCGGCGGGACCGGCTCCGATGACGGCGACGGCGGGCGAGGAAGCGGAGGCAGGAGAGGTCATGGCCTCCCTCTAGCCCATGCAGGCATCGACGCAGAGGGCGCAAATCGTGCGCGCATGTCTTATATTCCTGTGATGAGCGTCGCCTTCACCCGCGAGGAAGACCTGGAGGCCACGGCCGCCGATCTTCCCGACCGTCCCATCTCGCCGCACGCCAATCTGGTGACGGCGACCGGCCTCGCCGCCATCGAGGCCGAGCTGGCCTCGGCGCGCGCAGCCTATTCGGCCGCCCAGACCAAGGGGTCGATCGAGGCCGACCGCACCGCCATGGCGAGGGCCACGCGCGACCTGCGCTACTGGTCCGCACGCCGCGCCAACGCCCAACTGGTCGAGACCACGCCTGACGGGACCGTCCGCTTCGGCGGGTCCGTCACCATCGAACGCGAGGACGGGCGACGTCAGACCTGGCGCATCCTGGGCGAGGACGAGGCCGATCCGGCGGCGGGTTCGGTCAGCCATGTCTCGCCGCTGGCCCGCGCCCTGATCGGCAAACGGGTCGGCGACGAGGCCCTGATCGCCGGCCAGTCGGTGGAGATCGTGGCCATCGATTGAACCTTCCGCACACGGCAACGGTTGTTCCGGCCGGGCGGATGCCCCACAACATGACCCATACGGCGTCGGAAACGACGCTCCCTGCGCTCAAGTAGCGCGCCGCGCGGTAGCGCAACGAGGAATGCCCATGGCCCGTAAGCCCAACTACAGTTTCGAACGCCAGGAGCGCGAACGCGCCGACGCCAAGAAGGCCGCTGAGAAAGCCGCCGCCAAGGCCGAGAAGAAAGCCGCCGCCGCCGCCCGCAAGGAAGCCGGCCTGCCGCCGCTCGAGGAAGACTGAGCGTCTCTTTGCGATGACATCGCCTCACAGCCATGACGTCATCATCGCCGGGGCGGGACTGGCCGGGGCGACCTTCGCTCTCGCCGCCGCCCAGGGCGGTCTGAAGGTCGCGCTGGTCGATCCCCAGCCGTTCGCGACCCAGCTGGCCCCGACCTTCGACGGCCGGTCGACCGCCATCGCCTATTCCACCTTCAGGATGCTGGACGCCCTGGGGCTGGGCGAAGGCTTGCGCCCCCACGCCTGTCGCATGGACCATATCCTGGTGACAGACGGCCGGCGTCCCGGCGCCGCATCCCACGCCCCCTCGCCCGCCTATCTGAGGTTCGACGCCGCCGAGATCGGCGACGGCAACGGCGGCGAGCCCCTGGGATATATGGTCGAGAACCGCCAGATTCGCGCCGCCCTGGCCCAGGCGGTCGGGGCCTCCGATATCGACCTGCGCGCGCCGGTCTCGGTCGTCTCGCTGAGCACCGATGCGGTCTGCGCCCGCGTCATCCTGTCGGACGGACAGGTCCTGACCGCCCCCGTCGTCATCGGCGCCGAAGGGCGCAACTCCACGGTGCGCAAGGCCGCCGGCATCGGCACGGTCGGCTGGGCCTATGGTCAGAGCGGCGTCGTCGCCACGGTGCGGCTGGGCCGTCCGCACGGCGGCGTGGCCCACGAATATTTCCTCCCGGGCGGCCCCTTCGCCATCCTGCCCCTGACCAACCAGAGGGCCAGCCTGGTCTGGACCGAACCCACGCGCCGGGCCGAGGCCCTGCGGTCCGCCTCGGACGCCGCCTTCGGCTCGCACCTGATGCGCCGGTTCGGCGAGTTTCTGGACGGAGCGACGCCTGAAGGCCCGCGCTTCGTCTATCCCCTGTCGCTGGACCTGGCCGAACGGCTGACCGCGCCCCGCATCGCGTTGATCGGAGACGCCGCCCACGGGGTGCATCCGGTCGCGGGCCAGGGGCTGAACATGGGGCTGAAAGACGCCGCCGCCCTGGCCGAGGTGCTGATAGAGGCCCTGCGCCTGGGCGAGGATATCGGCTCCGAGATCGTGCTGGATCGTTACGCCGCCTGGCGCCGGTTCGACAACGCCGCCCTGACCGCCGGATTCGACGCCTTCGTCCGCCTGTTCTCGACCGACCTTGCGCCGGTGCGACTGGCGCGGGATCTGGGCATGGCCGCCGTCAACCGCATCGGCCCCCTGCGCCGCGCCTTCATGCGCGAGGCCGGCGGCGCGACCGGCGACCTGCCGCGACTGCTGCGCGGCGAGACGGTCTAGCCCTAGTCCAGCTGGCGGGCCTCGTCGGGCAGCATGATGGGCACGCCGTCGCGGATCGGGAAGGCTAGCCTGGCCCGCGCCGAGACCAGTTCGCCCGCCTCGCGATCATAGCTCAGCGGCCCGCGCGTCACCGGACAGACCAGCACCTCCAGCAGGCGCGGATCGACGGAGGTCGGAGTGTGAAAGGCGTCGCTCATGGCATCCTCGGTGGGCTATCGCGCGGTCGCGCTACTTGAGGCCTTAATCTGTTGGCTATCGCGCAGTCGCGCTACTTGAGCCCATTGCACCGCGCGCTCAAGTAGCGAACGACCGCCTCGTGAGCGATAGCGCGCCCCATGCAAGAATGCGCTCAAGGAGCGAGCGACCGCGTCGCGAGCGTTAGCGCGCCCCTCGCATCACTGCATGGCGCTGGGCGTGTCTCCGTCGCCGGTCTCGGCGGCGTCGATCCGCATCAGGGCGGTCAGGACGGCGCAGCGATCCTGAAGCGTGGGGGATTCCAGCAGGGCCTGTTTCTCCGCCGGCTCGAAAGGAAGGGCCATGGCCAGGCTGTTGATCAGCGCCTCCTGCGGCGCGGCCTCGGCGGTTTCCCAGTCCACCTCCAGCTGGCGGCGTTCCAGATAGGCCTTGAGCGCCGCCATGAAGGGCTCGCGGTCGAACCCGTCCTGGGGCGGGGCCGTCAGGTCGGTTTCGAACGACGCAAAGGCCGCCCGCACCTGGCGATAGGGGGTGGGGCTGGGCATCTCGGTCGTGATCGCAAACCGACAGACCCCGGTCAGGGTGATCAGATAGCGACCGTCCGACGTCTCGGCGAAGCTGGTGATCCGCCCGGCGCAGCCCACCGCCGACAGGGCCGGGTGATCGGGCGCCCCGCCCGAGGGCTGGATCAGGCCGATCATCCGGTCCCCGGCCATGGCGTCGTCGATCATGTTCAGATAGCGCGGCTCGAAGATGTTGAGCGGCAGCTGCCCGCGCGGCAGCAGGATGGCGCCCGGCAGGGGAAAGACCGGGATGACCTGCGGCAGGTCGGACGCCTTTACATAACTCTGGGCCAAATCGGGCTCCCTGTATTCGACGTGGCGGCTCAGGCGAACAGGATCGACGACAGACGACGGCGCCCGTCACGCGCCACGTCGCTGGTCGCCCCGGCCGCCTCGAACACCACCAGCAACTGCTTGCGCGCCGCCTGATCGTTCCATTCGCGGTCGGCGAGGATAATCTCCAGCAAACTGTCCACGGCCCCTTTCAGTTCACCAGAAGCGGCCTGGGCCAGGGACAGATCATAACGGGCCTGATGATCCGCAGGGTTTGCGGCGACGCGAGCCGCAAGCTCGGCGGTCTCTCCGGCCGGAGCGCTCGAGGCCAGGGCCAGCTGGGCCCGGACGCTGACCACGCTGGGTTCGGTGGACTGGGGCGAGGCCATGGCGATGGTCTGGCGGGCCTGGTCCTCGTCGCCTCCGGCCAGATAGACCCGCGCCATGCCGGCAATGGCCTTTTCGTTGTCGGGCTCGATCGTCAGCACATGGGCGAAGGCCTGGGCCGCGCCGCCGAAGTCCGACAGGCCCAGGGATTCCTCGCCCAGGGCCAGCAGCTGTTCAGTCTCTGTGTTCAGCCCCTCGCCGCCACTCAGTTTTTCGATGAAGGCCTTGAGCTGGCTTTCGGGCACGGCGCCCTGGAAACCATCCACCGGCTGGCCGTTTACGAAGGCGTAGACGGTGGGGATCGACTGGACCTTGAGCTGGCCCGCATAGGCCGGGTTCTTGTCGACGTCGATCTTGACCAGCTTCACCGCCCCGCCCGCGGCCCGAACCGCCTTCTCCAGCGCCGGCGTCAGCTGGCGGCAGGGGCCGCACCAGGTCGCCCAGAAGTCGACGATGACCGGCTGGATTTTCGAGGCCTCGACCACGTCGGCCATAAAGCCAGCGTCCGATCCATCCTTGATCAGGTCGTCCATGTCGCCAGGGTTGGGCTTGGACGTCGGGTCGATAAAGGTCATGAGCGAATCCTGATTGGTGAAATTTGCATTAGGATTGAAAGCGGGAGATGGTCGTTCCGGGGCCCGAACTCAAGGATTTACCCTTAGGTCTGGCTGTTTTCACTCGCGGGGCGGGCAGTGGGTAACGTTGTTTTTTCGCCTGTAGGGTGCAAGGGCAACCGCTGTGGGTAAGTGACATTATTGTTCGGGATGACTGGGGAGACATCGATATGAAATCAGTTCTGATCCTGGCGCTTGGCGCCACCGTCGTATCAGGCGCCGCCTATGCACAGGACGCTGGCGTCCGAGCTGCGGCTTCGCCCTATGCCTCGGCTTATAGCGGCATGGCCTCGGGTCTTGCCTTCGCTTCGTTGGGCCTTGCGGCTCCGGTCGGCGGTTCGGTGACGCAGGTCGCCCTGGTCGCCGAGAACGAGCGCTGGGGCGGCAACGCCCTGGACCGCAACTGCGAGTGCAACCTGCCGACCGTGAACGTGCCCTTCTATACAGTGCGCCCGACGGCTCCGCCGATCCGCGTCCGCGCCCCCGGCATCCGGGTGTCGTCGGCTCCGGTGTTCGCGCCTTCGCCCGCCATCTACATCCAGGGCCCGCCCATCTATGTGGACGCCCCGCCGGTCAACGTGGCGCCCGCCCAGGTCTATCTGGAAGCGCCCGACGTCCACGTCCGTCCGTCGGAAGTGAACGTGGCTCCGCCGGAAATCCACTTCACGCCTGCCGCGCCGGGTCACCCCGACGAGCACTGCTGCGACGTGGCCTCGCCGCCTTCGGCTCAGCTGAACGTTCCGCCGCCGTCCAACCAAGGTCCGATCGGCGCGCCCCTGGGCGCGTATGACGCTCCGCTGGCCCCCGTCGGCGCCGTCTATCCGGTCGGTGCTCCGGCTTCGAGCTCGGGCTATGCCCAGGAGCCCGGCGAGCGCGGCTGAACCCGCGACCGTCAGGTCATCTGAAGACTGATGAGGCGGCCCGTCGAAAGACGGGCCGCCTTTTTCGCGCGCGATGCCGACAGAAAGACGGGTCCGGTCGCCATGACACGGGCCGCAATCGCGCCATCATGCGTGTGCTAGGCCTCAGCGCATGAAATATCTCATGCTCTCCATCGCGATCGTCTCAGAGGTCCTCGCGACCACAGCGATGAAACAGTCGGACGGCTTCACCCGCCCGCTGTGGACCGCGCTGACGGTCGTCGGCTATCTGATCGCCTTCTTCTTCCTGGCCCAGACGCTCAAGACCATTCCGACAGGCGTCGCCTACGCCATCTGGTCAGGGGTCGGCATCGTGCTGATCTCGGCTGCGGCCTGGATATTCCAGGGTCAGAAGCTGGATCTGCCCGCCATGACGGGCATGGGCCTGATCATCGCCGGCGTCATCGTCATGAACGTCTTCTCGAAGACGGCGCACTGACCGACACAGGTCAGATCAGGGCGATGCTTTCGGCGATGGCCAGGGCCGCCGAGCGAGGGTCGGCCGCCGCCGTGATCGGGCGACCGACCACCAGATGGGTCGCGCCGTCTCTCAGCGCCTGTTCGGGCGTCGCCGCCCGCGCCTGATCGTCCATGGCCGCCCCGACAGGCCGTACGCCGGGCGTGACGATGAGAAAGTCGGGCCGACCCGCCTCAAGGGCGATCTGGCGCACCCGCGCCGCCTCCTGCGGGCTGGCGACCACTCCGGCGATGCCTGCCTCCAGCGCCTGACGCACCCGGCGCTCGACCAACAGGACCGGCGACAGGGAGTGATCGTCGGCGATCAGGTCGTCCTCGGTCAGGCTGGTCAGGACGGTGACGCCCAGGATCTTCAGCTCCGAGCCGGCCACGCCGCGCTGCGCCGCCGCCATCACCTGGGGCCGGGCATGGACGGTCAGCAGGTCGCAGCCCGCATCCGCCAGGGCCGTCGCCGCCTTTTCGACCGTCGCGCCGATGTCGTGCAGCTTCCAGTCCAGAAACACCTGCCGGCCCTCGGCCTTCAGCGCGCGGGCCAGTCCCATGCCGTCGGTGGCGAACAGTTGCAGCCCGATCTTGTAGAAGCCTACGGCCCCCTCGATCCGGTCGACCAGGGCGCGCGCCTCATCGGCGGTCGGCACGTCCAGGGCGCAGATCAGGCGCGGATCGGCGGGTCGATTGGCCAGGCCTTGCGAGGTGGACGAGCGGACAGCAGCTTGGGTCATCGACGGACTCGCGCAGAGGGGCTAGACCTGACGCAGGGGTGCGTCGGCTGGGCCGGCGTGTGGATTGTGGCTAGGGAATACGCATGGACGCCGTCGATCTTGGGGTCAACCTGTTCGTGGCCCTGTTCGCCCTGCTGGACCCCATCGGCAACATCCCGATCTTCGCCGCCGCCACGGCGGGCGCGACCATGCGCCAGAGGCTGTCGGTCAGCGCCATGATCTGCCTGTTCATCGCCGCCTTCCTGACCTTCTTCTTCTTCACCGGCCTGGGACTGTTGCAGTTCTTCGGAATCTCGCTGGCGGCCTTCCGCATCGCCGGCGGCATCCTGCTTCTGCTGCTGGGTCTGGACATGACGCGCGAGGACTTCCTGACCATGTTCGCCGATGCGGACGCGGCCAAGGACGCCGCCGACGTACGCGGCTATGCCCGCCGGCGGTTCAAGCGGCTGATCGTGCCCTTCGCCATGCCCCTCCTGATCGGGCCGGGCGCCATCTCGACCATCATCATCCAGGCGGGCGAGGCCCAGAAGATCGGCGCGGCGGGCACAGCGGCGGGCATGGTCGCCATCGGCGCGGCCAGCCTGGCCACCTTCGTCGTCTTCACCCTGACCGGACCCATCAGCCGTCTGATCGGCGAGGTCGGCATGGCCATCGTGGTCCGCGTCCTGGGCCTGATCCTGTGCGCCCTGGCGATCCAGTTCATCCTGGCAGGCCTGGGCGAGGCCATTCCGGGGATGTTCGCGGGTTCGGTGACATCGCCCTATCCGGCGGGCGGGCACTGAGGCGACAACCGGCTGTCAGATCCGCTTCAGCCTTTTGGCGTGGCCGCCGATGATGCGCAGGGCCAAGGCGTCGGGCAGCAGCTTGGGGATCGCCGCTAGGGCGTTGTTGCGCCAACCCGGCACGACCCGCGCCCGGTTGGCCTCGCAGGCGCGATAGCCGACCTCGGCCACATGGTCGGCGTTCTGCCACATCCAGGCGGGATAGGCGGAGGACACCTGTTCGCGGCTGCCGTTCACGTCGTGGAACTCGGTCAATGTATAGCCGGGACAGAGCGCGGTGACGTGCACCCCCGTCCCCGCCGTCTCCAGATGCAGGCCCGCCGAGGCCTTGATCAGGAAGCTCTTGATCGGCCCGTAGAGGGTGTCGCCGCCGGTCGCGGGCATCAGTCCGGCCAAGGAGGCGACGTTCAGGATCCGGCCGAAGCCCCGCTCCACCATGTCGGGCAGCAGCAGGCGTGAAAGCGCCACAGGGGCGGTCAGCATGACCTGCAGCATGGCGTCGTGATCGGCGGGATCGGTGGCCAGAAAACCCGCCGTGCGCGAGAATCCGGCGTTGTTGACGAGGCCATCGGGGCTGATCTGCTGGTCCCGGAGCGCCCGGACCAGGGCGGTCGGGGCGGCCGGATCGGCCAGGTCTGCGGTCAGGATCCGCACCGTGGCGCCATGCTCGCTGGTCAGCTGGCGCGCCAGGGCCTCCAGCGGACCTTCACGCCGCGCGGTCAGGACCAGGTCCCAGCCGTTGCGGGCATAGACCTTTGCCAGGGCCGCGCCGATGCCGGCCGAGGCGCCGGTGATCAGCACGACGGGACGGCTCGCCATGTGATCGGACGTCGGCTCAGGCCGCGACAGGTTCAGCGACCTTGTCGGCAGGCTCCGCCGGAACCGGGCAGCTGGCGTGAGGGGCGAAGGCGGCGAGCGAGGCCGGGTTCTCGGCCAGAAGGTCGGCGATGGTGACGTTGGACAGGGCGTCGTGGGCCGCGCTGTCGGCGGCGGTCAGGGCCTTGGCTACCTGGCGCGGGATATGTTCGCTGATCGGACAGCCCTTGGCGCCCTGGGGCGGCGAGCCCAGGTGAGCGCAGCCGTTCACGGCCCGCAGCACCGCGTCCAGGCGGATTTCCTCGGGCTGAAGCAGCAGCCACGAGCCGCCGGAGGCGCCGGGACGGGTGGCGATCAGCCCCGCCTTAGCCAGGAGGGCGGTCACGCGCCGCACGACCACCGGGTTGGTCGGGATCGAGCTGGCGAGCACCGCGCTGGGCATGGCGCGCGCGGCGTCGAACGCATCCCTGTGCGCCAGATAGGCGAGGGTGTGTGCGGCGACGGGGAAGCGTTGACTGTCTGACATCTGATGGGTTTCCAGCCCTTAAGGTAGTGCGCCCGAACAGGATTCACAAATCGCGGGCGCGGCGGCGTAACCGCGTGCAACCGAATCGGGCGCCCGCGATTGAACCCGGCGCAGAATGAGCCTACAGGCGGCGCGCTTTGATGGGCCCGCCGACGCGGCGCCCGGAGGATATTCATGGCTGGGGATGCTCCCCGAGGCGACGGCGCTCCCCCCGCCCCGCCCGCTTCAGACACCGTTTCGGCGCCGGCCGCGGGTCACGCGCACAAGGCCGGATTCTGGGCCCTGACCATCGGCGCCATCGGCGTGGTGTTCGGCGATATCGGCACCAGCCCGCTCTATGCCCTGCGCGAGGCGATCGCCCATGCCCAGGACGGCGTCGGCGGCGAGCTGGCCGTGATCGGCGTTGTCTCGCTGGCCTTCTGGGCGCTGATGATCGTCGTCACGTTCAAATATGTGCTGTTCCTGATGCGGGCGGACAACAAGGGCGAGGGCGGCACCCTGGCCCTGATGGCCCTGGCGACCCACGCGGTGGGCCGACGCAGCCCGTGGATCTTCGCCCTGGGCGTCTGCGGCGCGGCTCTGTTTTATGGCGACGGCGTCATCACCCCGGCCATCTCGGTCCTGTCGGCCATCGAAGGGGTCAAGGACGCCCCCGGCGTGGGCGCCCGCCTGGACGCCTTCATCGTGCCGGTCGCCGCCGTCATCCTGATCGGCCTGTTCCTGGTTCAGTCGCGCGGCACGGCGGGCCTGGCCAAGTTCTTTGGCCCCATCACCGCCGTCTGGTTCCTCAGCCTGGGCGCCCTGGGCGTGGTCCATATCTTCGACGACCTGTCGATCTTCCGCGCCATCTCGCCCCACTACGGGGTCATGCTGCTGATCAACGACGGGTTTCTGGGCTTCATCATCCTGGGCAGCGTCTTTCTGGCGGTGACGGGGGCCGAGGCACTCTATGCCGACATGGGCCATTTCGGAAAGAAGCCGATCCGCTCGGCCTGGCTCTATTTCGTCCTGCCCTGTCTGACGCTCAACTATCTGGGCCAGGGGGCCATGATCCTCGACAACCCGGCGGCGGCGGCCAATCCCTTCTGGTCCATGGTGCCCCAGGCCATCTACTGGCCCATGCTGCTGCTGGCGACCGTGGCCACGGTCATTGCCTCGCAGGCCGTCATCACGGGCGCCTTCTCGGTAACGCAACAGGCGGTCCAGCTGGGTCTGCTGCCCCGCATCACCATCCGCTTCACCTCGGAAAGCACGGCTGGCCAGATTTTCGTGCCGGCGGTCAACAGCCTTCTGATGATCGGCGTCCTGACCCTGCTGGTGGTGTTCCAGAGCTCGCATAACCTGACGGCGGCCTACGGCGTCGCGGTGACCGGCGTGATGCTGATCAACACCCTGATGAGCTTCTCGGTCATCTCCAAGAAGTGGAAATGGCCGATGTGGGCCGTGCTGGGCGCCCTGATCCCGTTCGGCTTCATCGACGCGGTCTTCCTGACCTCCAACCTGCTGAAGATCCCCGACGGCGCCTGGCTGCCCCTGGTCATGGGTGCGGTCCTGGTCCTGGTCATGTGGACCTGGACGCGCGGCAGTCAGATCCTGGCCGCCAAGGCGAGAAAGGACAGCCTGCCCATGGCCGATCTGATCGCCATGCTGAGCGCCCGACCGCCGCACCGCGCGCCGGGCATGGCCGTCTTCCTGACCTCGGACCCTGATGTCGCCCCGGTGGCTCTCATGCACAACCTCAAGCATAATAAGGTGTTGCACGAGAAGAACGTCATCCTGACGGTGCGCACAGCCGATCGGCCGCGCGTGCCCGAAAGTCAGCGGGTGCTGATGGAGCCCATCAACGACGACTTCAAGCGGATCACCCTGACCTATGGCTTCATGGAGAGCCCCGTGGTCCCGCGCGCCCTGGCCCAGTGCCGCAAACAGGGGCTGAAGTTCGACATCATGTCGACCAGCTTCTTCCTCGGCCGACGCTCGGTCATTCCCTCCGCCAGCCAGGGCATGCCCCTTTGGCAAGACAAGCTGTATATCTTCCTGATGAGAAACGCCGCCAACCCCACCGACTTCTTCCACATCCCCCCCGGACGGGTGGTCGAGTTGGGTACGCAGGTGTCGGTGTGAGCGGCGGCTCGCCCAAGGGCAAGGATTCCGGCGCGCGGGGCCGCCGCCTGGCTGACAAGGCCCGCGGTCCCCGTCGCGAACCCAAGCCCCAGGCCGAGCGGATCGTCGATGATTCCGTCGACATCGGGGTCGAGGCCCGCGTCGCCGCCGGGGTGCTGCTGAACGCCGCCCTGATCCGTCGCGGCGGCCTGGACGAGGCCCTGGCCCTGCCCGCCGTCACCGCCCTGCCAGGTCCCGACCGCGCCTTCGCCCGCGCGGTGGCCATGGCCGCCCTGCGCCGTCTGGGCGAGATCGACCAGATCCTGGACCGCAAGCTGACCAAACGCCCGCCCGAGGTGGTCCGCACCCTGCTGCGCATCTCCCTCGCCCAGACCCTGGTGCTGGAAACCCCGGCCTTCGCCGCCGTCTCGACCGCCGTGAAACTGGCCGAGCGCGATCCCAAGACACGCCCCTACAAGAATCTGGTCAACGCCGTGCTGCGCGGCATCAGCGTGAAGGCCCTGGCCTGACGACGGCCGAGTCGAACCTGCCCGACTGGATCGCGGCGCGCTGGAAACAGACCTATGGCGAGCAGGCCCTGATCGGCCTGGCCCTGTCCGCGCGCGAGGAGCCGCCGACCGACCTCAGCCTGAAGCCCGATCAGGACGCCGCCGCCCTGGCCGAAGCGGTCGAGGGCGAGATCCTGCCCGGCGGCAGCATCCGTACCGGAAAGCGCGGCGACGTTGCCGCCTGGCCCGGCTTCGAGGACGGATACTGGTGGGTCCAGGACGCCGCCGCCGCCGCCCCCGTGCGCCTGTTGGGGCCCAAGGCGGGTGAAACCGCGCTGGATATGTGCGCCGCGCCCGGCGGCAAGACGCTGCAGATCGCCGCCACGGGCGCCAGGGTCGTGGCCTTGGATCGGTCCGAGGCCCGCCTCAAACGCCTGCACCAGAACCTGAAACGCACGGGGCTACAGGCCGAAGTCGCCGTGATGCCGGCCGAGGACTGGCTGGACAGCCGCACCTTCGACGCCGTGCTGCTGGATGCGCCCTGTACGGCGACCGGCACCTTCCGCCGCAATCCCGAGGTTCTGCGCGCCACCAAGCCGGCCGAAGTCGCCAAGCTGGCCGATGTCCAGCACCGGCTGCTGGACGCCGCCGCCCTGCGCGTCGCACCGGGCGGACGGCTGGTCTATTGCGTCTGTTCGCTGGAACGCGAGGAGGGCGAGACCCAGATCATCGCCTTCCTGCGTCGCAACCCGGCCTTCCGAACCGCTCCGGCTGTTCCTGCCGAGGTCGGCGCGCCGGACGAGGCCCTGACGCCCGAAGGCTGGCTGCGCATCCTGCCGTCGATGTGGGCGGAAAAGGGCGGGGTGGACGGCTTCTTCGCCGCCCGTCTGGACCGCGTGGGCTGATCCGGCTCTAGGGCAGGGGGACCAGCCGCCACATCCGCAAGGGGTGGCGCACGGTCCCGGCCTCGGCCCCGGCTGAGGCGCCCCGGCCCATATAGTAGTCGGCCCGCACCGGCCCCCGGATGGCCGAACCTGTATCCAGGGCCACGACCAGTCCGCGATAGCTGGCGCGCGCGCCGGCCAGATTGCCGCCGTCGGCGTCGATCCAGACCAGATCGCCGTAGTTCCAGCTGGCCGGATCCACCGCGATCGCGTGGCGCGGCGTCAGGGGCACGCCCGCCGCGCCCGCTGGATGACCGCCGTCGTCGGCCTGAAGATCAAAGAAGATGTAGCGGGGGTTCAGGGCCGTGATCTGGCGCGCCTCACGCCCGCGATGCGCCGCCAGCCAGCCACGGATCGCCTCGCCGGACGTGCCGTTCTGCGGCAGCAGTCCCTGTTCGGCCATGGGCCGGGCGATGCCGGTGAAGGGGCGGCCATTGTCGGCGGCATAGGCGGCGCGGGCCGTCGATCCGTCATCGAAGGTCAGATAGCCCGAGCCCTGGATCTGCAGGAAGAACAGGTCCTCGGCCTTCATCCAGGCCAGGACGGGGGCCGAGGGACTGCCCGCCGCGGCTGCGGCCTCGATGGCCGCGCGGTCGGCATAGGGGCCGGTCGAGCCGTCGGGGCGGCGCTGAACCACGCCCGCCGAGGTCCGCTCCAGATCCAGCGGACGCGCCAGGACCGGCATGTCGAACAGGTCGTCGCGCCTGTGCCGCGCCTCATACTCGGGCGCAAAATAGGAGGTCAGCAGGCCTACGCTGCCCTGATCATTCCCCTGGGCCACGACGCGAAAGCCGGTCTCGAAAAACAGTTTGGCCGCGCCGGGCAGGACGGGCCGCGAGGTGCGTTTCAGGTCAATGGCCCTGTCGCACTGGCGTTTGGCGGCGGCATCGCGCGCCACCTGACAGCCCTGGGCATAGGCCTCGAAGGAGGCGAGGTGATCCTCCTGCGCCCAACCGGCCAGGCTGGCGGGGCTGTCGAGTGCCGTGGGGGCCGTCTGGCCGGGCGCGCCGGGCGGAGGGGTGACGATGGCCGGAACCAGGCCCGGCCCGGCGGACGGCGTCCGCTCAGGCGTCATGGTCGAACAGGCCGCCAGCAGGGCCAGGCCCGCCAGGGTGGCGAGACGCTGGGCTGCGCGCGACATGTCTGTGAAACGCATCAGGCGTTGGCCGGCTCGACCCGCGCCAGGACCCAGTTGGGGTCCGAGGCGCCCAGGACCCGCTCGAAGGTCCAGTGTTCGGCGGTGCGGCGCTCCTCGATGCGGGGTTCAGCCGCATCCTCTCCGCCGGCCGGGATGATCCGGCTGCGCAGTTCGGCCAGGAAGCGAACCTTGGCGATCGCGCGGTCGCCCTCGGCCGTAGCGCTTTCAAGGTCGGCGCGGGGGGCGTGCAGGAACTCGACCTGTTCGGTTTCGCCGCGCGTTTCACGCGCCACGATGCCGACCTCGAACGAGGTCATCACCGCCGGGGCCAGCAGGGGCGTCAGGGCCGTACGGTCGCCGGCTGCGTAGCCGCGCACGATGGTCTCATAGGCCTGGCGGGCGCCTTCGATGAATTTGGTCGGGTCAAAGGCCGGGTCGCGCGCCTTCAGCCCGGCGATGGCCGCCAGGGTCATGGGATCGACCGCGGGCCGCTGCAGCGCGGGCGCTTCGCCGGCGGGCAGGGGGGCGGGCTTGTTGTCGCTGGGCTGACGCCCGACACGGCGTCCGAGCACGTTGTAGAGCTGGAACAGCACGACGGCGGCGATGATGGCGAAGATCACGATCTGGAACTGGGCCGGCAAGGGGGCATCCTGACTGCGTCGTTGCGGGTTCGGGGGCTGAACCGGCGTCTCGACGGACGATTAGGTGCTGATATAGGCGCATGCAAGCCGCCGCGCACCCTGCGGGTCGCCTCGAAAGGGCGGCGACATTGCCGCACGGCCCCGCTCCGTGTTAGTCGCCGCGGCTTCCGGGATGCATCCGTCCCCCTCACTTTTCACGGCCCGACCATGACCGACGTCACGCCCCCCGCCGACACCAATGCGCCCGCAGACGGCCAAAACCCGAATGGGCAGGCCCCCGCAGGCGAGGGGGGCGCAGGCTTCCGCATCCTGGCCCAGTTCGTCCGTGACCTGTCTTTCGAGAACCCCAAGGCGCCGGAAAGCCTGCGCATCGAGGGCAAGCCGGCCATCGACCTGGGCGTCGAGCTGAGCGCCCAGGGGCGTCCCGACGGTTTGTTCGAGGTCGACCTGAAGCTGTCGATCAAGGCCACGAACGAGACCACGCCGGTCTTCCACGTCGAATTGGTCTATGGCGGCCTGTTCCAGTTGAACAATGTCGCGCCGCAGGACATCGAGCCGATGCTTCTGATCGAATGCCCGCGCTACCTGTTCCCCTTCGCGCGCCAAGTCGTGGCCAGCGCCACGGCGGACGGCGGCTTCTATCCGCCCTTCATGCTCGAACCGCTCGACTTCGCCGCCATCTACATCGCCCGCCAGCAGCAGATCGCCGCCGGTCCGAAGGACACCGGCCAGGCATAACGCCTGGGGCGGCTTCGCGGCCGCGCTAACGCGAGCGCCGCGGTCGCTCGCTGCTTGAGCGCATTCTTGGTTGAGGGGCGCTATCGCTCGGCTCGCGAAGCCTCGCTGCTTGGGCGCTGTGTGATTTGAGAAATCCTCCCCCGTCGGGGGTGTCACGGCGCGGCTTCGCGGTGACGGAGGGGGCCAACCCCAGATTCGGTCCGTGTGGCTAGGCCTCGACCGCCGCGGGCTGCACCACCCCATAGCCCACCCATAGAGACTGATCCTTCAAGGTCGCGGCCAGGAAGGCCAGATGACGCTCGCGCTCTGCCTCGGTCGAGCGGGGCTGAAGCAGATGAGGGCGGGGGCGATGACCCCCCGCAGCCGCAAAGGCCGCCGCCTGTTCCGCGCCACGCCGGCTGGTCAGGTCCAGCACCCGCTCCTTGCCGCCGCGCAGCTCCAGATAAACCTCGGCCAGCAGGCGGGCGTCGATCAGGGCGCCGTGGAAGGAGCGGTCGGCCAGGGACACCTTGAAGCGCTTGCACAGGGCGTCCAGCGAGTTGGGCATGCCCGGAAACCGCTTCTGCGCCAGCTGAAGCGTGTCGATCCAGCGCGTTTCCTCGAGCAGAACATGGCCGCAGCCCTTGCACTCGAAATCGATGAAGTTGCGGTCGAACTGGGCGTTGTGGGCGATGACCGGGGCGTCGCCGATGAACTCCATCAGGTCGTGGACGATGGCCCCGAACTTTGGCGCGTCCTTGACCTTGTCGTCGGTGATGCCGTGCACCCGCGTGGCGTCCGGCGGGATCAGCCGCTCGGGATTGACGAAGCGGTGAAAGGTCCGCCCGGTCGGCAACAGATCGTGGATCTCGATACAGCCCACCTCGATCAGCCGGTCGCCCGTCCTGGGGTCAAAGCCGGTGGTTTCAGTATCGAGGACGATTTCGCGGGCCATGGCCTCTTAATGGGGCGCTTCGTCCCGCGACGAAAGAGTGCGGCGCGGCGCGACCCAGTCTGGACTGAGGACAGTTTTCACGATCTCGCGGACCGCCGCGCGCGCCGGATCCAGCCCCTGGCCAGTATCGACGACGAAGTCGGCCCGACGGCGCTTTTCCGCATCCGGCGTCTGGCGTTCCAGGATGGCGGCGAACCGGTCCTGGGTCATTCCCGGCCGCGCCAGGACGCGTTGACGCTGGACCTCGGCGTCGGCCGTGACCACCACCACCGCATCCACGCCTGCCTCTGCGCCCGTCTCGAACAGCAGGGGAATATCCAGCAGGGCCAGCTTCGCCCCCCGCGCCCGGGCCGCCGCCAGATCCTCCGCCCGTCCCCTGGCGACCAGGGGATGGACGATGGCTTCCAGCCGCTTGAAGCCTGCATCGTCCCGGCCCAGGGCCTCGGCCAGCCGGGTGCGATCCACAGCATCGTCCACGACCACGCCGGCAAACGCCTCGGCGATCGGCGCCACCGCTGCGCCGCCGGGCGCATAGAGCCGATGCACCGCCTCGTCCGCGTTCCACACCAGGCAGCCCCTTTCGGCGAACATGGCCGATGTAGTCGACTTGCCCATACCGATGGAGCCGGTCAGTCCCAGGATGATCAACTGGCCTCTCCCAAGCGGGCCAGTAATTGGGCCAGTACGAGAGAACGCACGTCGATGTCAGGGGTCTCGACGCCGAAGATTGCCTGGAACGACGGCCGCGCCTGGCCGATCAACATCGCCAGACCGTCCACAATGGTCAGGCCCTGCGCCTGCGCCGCCGCAAGCAGGGGGGTGATCAGGGGCCTGTAGGTCATGTCCATCACCACCGTGCCCGGCGCGAGGATCGAGACGTCCAGATCGGGCGCAACGCTCAGGGCGTTGACCACCAGCACGGCCTCGCCGAACGCCTCGGGGCTCTGGCTGACGATGACCGAGGCGCCGACGTCGGCGGCCAGGCGCTCGGCCCGCTCGGCCGACCGGTTTACGATCCGCACCGCCGCCCCGGCGGAGGCAAGGGCGCCCGCAGCCGCCCTTGCCGCCCCGCCCGCGCCCAGAATGACCACCGCCTGTCCGTGGACGCTCAGCTTGGGCGCCTGCTCCGCCAGCGCCCCCATCAGGCCGATGCCGTCGGTGCTGTCGGCGATGATCCGCCCGTCCTCGAACACCACAAGATTGGCCGAACCGACCAGCCGCGCCGCGTCCGAAACCCCGTCGGCGGCGGCGAAGGCCTGTTCCTTGTAAGGCGCGGTGACATTCAGGCCGCGAACCTCTCCGGCCCGCCCCCGCTCCAGCAGGACGGCGAAGGCCTGGGGGCTGTCCGGGCCGTGGCGCTCATAGACCGCGTCCAGGCCCGCCGCCGCGATCCAGGCGCCGTGGATGACCGGGCTCAGCGAATGGTCGATGGGAAAGCCGACAACGCCGCCGACGATGGTGGAGCTCGCACAAGTCACGTCGCAATCACTCCGGCGCGGCGCAGTTCGGCCAGCACGCGCCACAGGGGCAGGCCCAGGACGGTGAAATAGTCGCCCTCGACCGCCTCGAACAACTGGGCGCCCATGCCCTCCAGCCGATAGGAGCCCACACAGGCCAGCAGGCCCTCGCCCTCGGTGGCCAGATACTGGTCCAGAAAGGCGTCGGAGAAGTCCCGCATGCGCATCCGGGCGGTCTCGACCCCGGCCCAGACCACTGTGCCCCTGTAAGCCAGGGCCGCGCCGGAATGCAGGTCGTGGGTCTTGCCCCGCATGGCACAAAGCCGAGTGCGGGCCTCGGCCAGGGAGGCCGCCTTGGACACCAGCCCGCCTTCGAAGGCCAGGGTCTGATCGGCGCCCAGGACCCAGGCGTCGGGATCACGCCGCGACACGGCCAGGGCCTTGGCCGAGGCCAGTTCGACGGCCAGCTCGTCGGCGCCGACGTCCTTGAGGGCAAGCTTGATGGCGTCTTCGTCGACGCCGGCGTCCTCAAGGCCGAAGACCACCCCGGCATCGGTCAGCATCTGGCGCCGCGCCGCACTGCGCGACGCCAGGACAAGGCGTTCAGGAGAGGAAAAAGCGTTCACCAGGTGGCTCCCATCTGTTTGGAGCGACGCTCGCTCAGCAGGTTGATGATGGCCGCCGCCGTTTCCTCAACCGAGCGCCGGGTCACGTCGATGGTGGGCCAGCCGCGTCGTTCGAAGGCGCGCCGCGCCTTGACCGTCTCGTCGCGCACCGCCTCATGATCCACATAGGCCGAGGACTGGTTGGCGTTCAGCCCGTCCAGGCGATTGCGCCGGATCTGGATCAGCCGGTCGGGCGACACCGTCAGCCCGACCACCAGGGGATTTTTCAGACCGACCAGACGCTCGCCGTCCTCCTGGCCCGGCACCAGGGGCACATTGGCGGCGCGGATGCCCCGGTGGGCCAGATAGATGCAGGTCGGGGTCTTGGACGTGCGCGACACGCCGCACAGGACGACATCGGCGCCCTCCAGCTGCTCGGACGTGCCCTGACCGTCGTCATGGGCCATGGCGTAGTCGAGCGCGCTCATGCGGTTGAAATATTCGTGGTCCAGGGCGTGCTGGGCGCCCACGCGGGTGGACAGGGCGGCGCCCAGATAGCGCGACAGGGCCGCGACCAGCGGGTCCAGGGCGCCGATCTGCGGCAGGTCCAGGCGACGGCAACCTTCCTCAAGCTGGGCGCGCAGATCCCGGTCGACCAGGGTGTGCAGGACCACGCCGGGCGCGGCGCCGCATTCCTCCAGCACTCGCTCCATCTGCTTGGAAGACCGAACCAGGGCGTAGATATGCTCGATGGGGATGACCCCGTCGAACCGGGCGGTCACGGCCTTGGCCATGGCGTTCAACGTCTCTCCGGTCGAGTCCGAGACCAGGTGGACGTGGAAATAGGTAGCCAGACGCGCGGTCTTGGACGGGCTCATCGACGCTCTCCCAGCTCAGTCCGCGACAGACGGTCAAGAAACGGCAGGGGGGTCGAGACGGGTGGGGAAGACCTGCGCATGAGACTGCGGATTCCTGTGGATCGGCCGGGGCGCCGACAGGCCCCGGCTGGGCGCCGATCTCTATAGCGAGACCGTGCGGAGCGGGCGAGTGGGGATGAGGTCGGGTTTCGGTCGCTTCGGCGCCCGGCTCTTCCCCAAGGGACAGGATGATCGCCTAACCCATGTGGAAAGGGTTAATGAAGCGTAAACAACTCCCCAACCGTTCCCCGCCGCGGTCCCGCTCAAACCCCCGCCCGTTAAGGCCTGGTTAAGATTTATCCCCGGTATCGACAGGCGGTTCACGGCATGACCCGTTGTCGCATCGACCCGGCGGGATAAACCGCCCCAAACCCCGTCCTCAGGGCGTTTCATACCCGTCATCCCCGGCCCTACCGCTTGCCTCCATCCTTTTTCTATTCTTGATTAGGATAAGGAGAGGGAGCCGGGCTTGAGGCCAAGCGATGGCCCTCGTAAAGCCGGTCCATGAGCACTCCCAGCCAGATCGAGCTTTCGACCAAGCCTTCGTTGCTTCGTGTCCTTGAGGACCGGACCTCCGCCCGAGACATGGGCCGTCCCCCGGTCTGGTTCATGCGGCAGGCCGGGCGTTATCTGCCCGAATATCGCAAGCTGCGGGCCGAGGCTCCGGACTTTATCGCTTTCTGCCTGAACCCCGAGATGGCCGCCGAGGCCACGCTGCAGCCGATGCGCCGGTTCGGCTTCGACGCCGCCATCGTCTTCGCCGACATCCTGTTGATCCCTCGCGCCCTGGGTCAGGACGTCTGGTTCGAGACGGGGGAGGGGCCGCGTCTGGGCGAACTGCCCGCCGTCGGGCGGATGGCGGAACTGGCCGAGGGCGCGGGTGAATATCTGAGTTCGGTCGGCGAGACCCTGTCGATCGTGCGTTCGAAGCTGGAGCCTGAGCGCGCCCTGATCGGCTTTGCCGGCGCGCCCTGGACCGTGGCCACCTATATGCTGGACGGGCATCACAACACGATCGGCAAGGGCGAGCGGGCCACCGCGCGGTCCTATGCCTATTCCGAGCCGGACAAGGTCGATGCGGTTCTGGACGTGCTGGTCGAGTCGACCGCCCGGTATCTGAAGATGCAGGCCGACGCCGGCGCCCAGGTGTTGAAGATCTTCGAGAGCTGGGCCGAGGGCCTGCCCGACGACCTGTTCGAACGCCTGGTCATGCGTCCGCACAGGGCTCTGATCGCCCGTACGCGGGAACTGGGCGTCACCGTACCCATCATCGGCTTCCCGCGCGGGTCGGCCATCCATGCCGAACGCTATGCGACCGATATTGACGTTCAGGCCATCGCACTCGACACCGCCTGTCCCCTGGCGACAGGCCAGGCCGTGCAGAAGATCAAGCCGATCCAGGGCGCGCTCGATCCGCTTCTGCTGCGCGCCGGCGGCAAGGCGCTGGACGCCCGTGTCGATCAGATGATGGAGGCCTGGTCCGACGGGCCGTGGATTTTCAATCTGGGTCACGGCATCCTGCCCGACGTGCCGATCGACCATGTCGAACGCGTCCTGAAACGGCTGGGCGCTCAGTAATGGCAGGGCAGGCGGGGGCATCGACAGGCGGCCGCCGGATTGCCGTGGTGCTGTTCAACCTGGGCGGTCCCGACGACGCGGCCTCCGTGAAGCCCTTCCTTTTCAACCTGTTCAACGACCCGGCCATCATCGGTCTGCCCGGCCTGCTTCGCACGGCAGTGGCTCGGTTGATCTCATCGCGACGCGAGAAGCCGGCCCAGGCCAACTACGCCATGATGGACGCCGGCGGCGGCTCGCCCCTGCTGCCCGAGACCCGGCGGCAGTCGGCGGCGCTGGAGGCCCGCCTGGGTCAGGTCCTGCCCAGAGACGAGGTCCGCACCTTCATCTGCATGCGCTACTGGAACCCGATGACCGCCGAGGTCGCCGCTGACGTGGCCGTCTGGGGGCCGGACGAGGTGGTGTTGCTGCCGCTCTATCCCCAGTTCTCGACCACCACGACCCAGTCCTCGCTCAAGGCCTGGAACGCCGCCTATGCCGGATCTGGCCGGTCGCGCACGATCTGCTGCTATCCGCAGGCGCCGGGTTGGATCGAGGCTCAGGTCGAGGGTATCCGCGCCGCCCTGGCTGGCGCCGGGGACAGGCCCGTTCGGGTGCTGTTTTCGGCCCATGGCATCCCCGAGAGACTGGTCACACAGGGCGATCCCTATCAGGAGCAGGTCGAGACGACGGTGGCCGCCATCGTGGCGCGTCTGGGCCCGGTGGACCACCAGATCTGCTACCAGAGCCGCGTCGGGCCGATGAAATGGCTGGGGCCTTCGACGCCCGAAGCCCTGACCCAGGCCGGTCACGACGGGGTCGGCGCCATCGTCGTGCCCGTCGCCTTCGTCTCCGAACATATCGAGACCCTGGTCGAGCTGGATATCGAATACGGCGAACTGGCCCACGGATTGGGCGTCGTCCCCTATATCCGCACCCCGACCGTCAGCCTGTCGGCGCCCTTCATCGACACTTTGGCCGACGCGGTGGTGGAGGCTGTGGGTCGGCCCGCTGGGGGTCCCGTCGTCGCGCCTTGTGGACTCGGTTGCCGCGACCGCTGGGCGGCCTGTCCCTATCAACAGGAGAGGGCGGCATGAGCGCTTACGACCTGGCCCGAGGCCTGCACATCCTGGCCGTCATCGCCTGGATGGCCGGGATGCTGTTCTTGCCGCGCCTCTATGCCTATGACGCCGAGCAGCACGCCAAGCCCGAGCCGCTCAAGTCCGAGATGCAGACCCTGCTGAGGACCTGGCAGACCCGGCTGCTGAAGATCATCGTCAACCCGGCCATGATCCTGGCCTTCGTTTTCGGCGCCTGGCTGTTCTGGCTGCGCAGCGGCGAGGGGACGGACTGGTCCTTCGCGCGTGAGCCCTGGATGATCACCAAGCTCGTCGGCGTCTTCCTGCTTGCCGGCTGGCACGGTTTCCTGGCCGGGGAGCGCAAAAAGATCGCCGCGGGGACCTCGACCAGGACCGGCAGGTTCTGGCGCATGACCAACGAGATTCCCTTCGTCCTGGCCATCATCATGGTGCTGTCGGTGACGACGGAGTGGACGTTCTAATCCTCCCCCATCGGGGAGGGGGACCGCGTAGCGGTGGAGGGGGGCAACCCCACGCGCTCTGTTCGCGTCGAGCCCCCTTCGTCACGCCGCGAAGCCGCGCCGTGCCACCCCCGGCCGGGGAGGATTTCGTCGCCTCCTGACCTGCGGCGAGCGATAGCGCCAGACCAAGGCTCCGCTTGACCTCACTGCCCGTTCCGTGGTTTCGCTGGCTGTGAGGCGTGATCCGTCACGCTGCCCTTCTCTTGCGACGACCAACGCGCTGAGCCTTCCAGGCCGCCGTTGGACCCGCCGCCCTCCCTCCGGCCGAAAGGCCAGACGCTTTTACCCCTAGCCCACCGCTTGCGCCGATCGGCGTCGGCGTGCGGCCGAGTGCACGACCATGACCGATATCCGCGACACCGATTCCACCGCTCCCGAAGCCGAAGCGCTCGAGGGCGAGAACGCCGACCAGGGCTCCGCCGAAGTCGAGACTTCCGCTGAAGAGGCCGCCGCCACCGACGCCCAGATTGAGGCTTCGGAGCTGGCCGATGAAGAAGACGGCGAATCCGTCGTCCCGTCCGGCCGCATCACGCTGCAGGAACTGAACGACAAGACCCCGGTCGAACTGGTCGCCTTCGCCGAGCAGCTCGAAATCGAGAACGCGTCCAACCTGCGCAAACAGGACCTGCTGTTCGCCATCCTCAAGGCCCTGGCCGACGAGGAAGTCGAGATCATCGCCGACGGGGTGCTGGAAATGCTGCCCGACGGCTTCGGCTTCCTGCGCAGCCCCGGCGCCAACTATCTTCCGGGTCCGGACGATATCTATGTCTCGCCCTCGCAGATCCGCCGCTTCGGCCTGCGTTCGGGCGACACGGTGCACGGCGCCGTGCGCGGCCCCCGTGAAGGCGAACGCTACTTCGCCCTGCTCAAGGTCGACACGATCAATTTCGAGGACCCGGAACTGGTCTCGACCAAGGTCCTGTTCGACAACCTGACGCCGCTCTATCCCGACGAGCGGCTGCACATGGAAATCCAGGACCCGACGCTGAAGGATCGCTCGGGCCGGGTCATCGACATCGTCGCCCCGCTCGGCAAGGGCCAGCGCTGCCTGATCGTCGCCCCGCCGCGCGTCGGCAAGACGGTGATGCTGCAGAACATCGCCAAGTCGATCGAGAAGAACCACCCCGAGGTCGTGCTCATCGTCCTGCTGATCGACGAACGCCCGGAAGAAGTCACCGACATGCAGCGCACGGTGAAGGGCGAGGTCGTGGCCTCGACCTTCGACGAGCCCGCGACCCGCCACGTCGCCGTCGCCGAGATGGTGATCGAAAAGGCCAAGCGTCTGGTCGAGCACAAGAAGGACGTCGTCATCCTGCTGGACTCGGTCACGCGTCTGGGCCGCGCCTACAACGCCACCGTCCCGTCGTCGGGCAAGGTCCTGACCGGCGGCGTCGACGCTAACGCCCTGCAACGGCCCAAGCGCTTCTTCGGCGCCGCGCGGAACGTGGAGCAGGGCGGCAGCCTGACCATCATCGCCACGGCCCTGATCGACACCGGCTCGCGGATGGACGAGGTCATCTTCGAAGAGTTCAAGGGCACGGGTAACTCGGAAATCGTGCTGGACCGCAAGGTCGCCGACAAGCGGATCTTCCCGGCCATCGACGTGCTGAAGTCCGGCACCCGCAAGGAAGAGCTGATCACGCCGAAGGATCAACTGACCAAGACCTATGTTCTGCGCCGCATCCTGAACCCCATGGGTCCGCAGGACGCCATCGAGTTCCTGCTCGACAAGCTGCGCCAGTCCAAGAACAACTCGGACTTCTTCCAGTCGATGAATACCTGACCGGCGACCGCCGGACGGACAGAAAAGGGGGCGGGCCATGCGGTCCGCCCCCTTTTTCGTTCAGGGAATGATGACCGTCGATCCCGTCGTGCCTCGGCCTTCCAAGGCCTCGTGCGCCTGCTGAATTTCGTCCAGCCCAAAGGTCTGGCCGATGTCGATCTTGATCCGGCCAGAGCCGATCATGTCGAACAGGGCGGCGGCGCTGTCGTCCAGTTCCTCGGTCGTGGCGATATAGTCGAACAGTGTAGGACGGGTGACATAGAGGGAGCCGCCTCGGGACAATCTCAGGGGATCGAGCGGCGGCACGGGACCTGAGGCATTGCCGAACAGCACCAGGATCCCGCGACGCGCCAGACTGGCCAAGGAGGATTCGAAGGTCGCCGCTCCGACGGAATCATAAGCGACCGCAACGCCGGCGCCGTTCGTGATCTCCTTGACCCGTGACGCCACGTCCTCTCGATCGTACAGGATGACATGGTCGCAGCCGTTCGCGCGCGCCAACTCCGCCTTGGCCTCCGAACCCACCGTGCCGATGACGGTCGCGCCGATGGCTTTTGCCCACTGGGACAGGATCTGCCCGACGCCGCCGGCGGCCGCATGGAGCAGGATGACGTCGCCCTGTTTCACGTGAAACGTTCGCCTAACCAGGTATTCCGAAGTCATGCCTTTCAGCATCACCGCCGCCGCCGTCTTCAAGGGGACGGAGTCCGGCACATGGACGGCCTGGGCCGCGTTGACGACGTGGGCTTCTGCATAGGCGCCGATTGGGCCGCTGGCATAGGCGATCCGATCTCCGACCCTGAACCGATCCACGCCCTCTCCCACCGCCTCGACGATCCCGGCGGCCTCCATGCCCAGTCCGCTGGGATAGGGCAGGGGATAGAGGCCCGTGCGGTGATAGACGTCGATGAAGTTCAGCCCGATGGCCTCATGCCGGACGCGGACCTGACCAGGACCGGGCTCGGGCGTTTCGACCTCGACCACCTCCATGACCTCGCGGCCGCCGGGTCCGGCGATACGAACCGCGCGCATCAGGCGACGCCCCGGCGAGAAGAGTTTTGGTCACGGATCATGACGGGGTTCCTTTGGGTTACGCGTTCGGCCTATGAACACTCACCACAGGTCGGAGCGCCCCCATGAAAGTCAACATCACGATCGAGTGCGAACCGGCAGAGGCCCGCGCCTTTCTTGGCCTGCCCAATGTCGAGCCGCTCAACGACCACCTCGTCGCCGAGATGAAGACGCGCATGGACGCCAATATCTCGGCTATGCAGCCCGAGGAACTGATGAAGTCCTGGGCCAGTTTCGGCATGCAGGCCCAGGACCAGTTCCGCCAGCTGATGCAGGCGGCGACCAGCACCGTGGCCAAGCCCTGATCGCCCAGGCCGCCGCGTGACTGACACCATATTCGCTCTGGCCACGCCTGCGGGCAGAGGCGCCATCGCCATCATCCGCCTGTCGGGTCCGGAGACGGATGCAGCCCTGATCTCCCTAGGGGCGGGGGGGCTGACGCCGCGGCTGGCCTCCGTACGGACCCTGACCCACGACGGCGCCGCCATCGACCAGGCCCTGGTGCTGCGCTTCCCCGGCCCGGCCAGTTACACTGGCGAGGACTGCGCCGAACTGCATCTGCATGGCGGCCGCGCCGTGGTCGAGGCGGCGTCGAGCGCCCTGATCGCCCTTGGCCTGCATCCCGCCGAAGCGGGTGAGTTCACCCGCCGCGCCTTCGAGAACGGCCGGATGGATCTGGCCCAGGCCGAGGCCGTCGCCGACCTGATCGACGCCGAAACCGCCGCTCAGGCCGGGCAGGCGCTCGGTCAACTGGACGGCGCTCTGAGCCAGACCTATGCCGGCTTCCGCCGTGACCTGCTCAAGGCCCTGGCCCTGGTCGAGGCCGAGATCGACTTTCCCGATGAGGAAATCCCCGACAATCTGTCGCGCACCGCAGGGCCGGTTCTGGACGCACTCATCTCTGATCTTGAGGCCGCTCTCGCCGATGCCGATCGGGGCCGCAGGGTCCGCGAGGGCTATCGCATCGTCCTTATCGGCGAGACCAATGCCGGCAAGTCGTCCCTGTTCAACGCCCTTGTTTCACGTGAAGCAGCCATCGTGACCCCCATCGCCGGCACGACGCGCGACGTGCTGGACGCCGAACTGGTCATCGGCGGATACGCCGTCACCCTGTCCGACACTGCCGGTCTGCGTGACAGCGACGATGTGGTGGAGGCCGAGGGGGTTCGTCGCGCCCGCGCCCGCGCCGACGCCGCCGACCTGAGAGTCTGGGTCCGCGCGCCCGGCGACCCGGACGGCGCCGCCGCCGACTTCGTCCGGCCCGACGACCTTCTGGTGCTGACAAAGGCAGATCTCGGGGAGCGGACGCCGCCATCGGACCGACGCGCCGTCATCGTCAGCACCACGACCGGCGAAGGCATGGGCGCCCTGCATGACTGGATCGCCGCGCGTCTGGCCCGCGATCTGTCGGGCGCCGACTTTCCCGCCGTCACCCGCGAGCGTCACCGCCGTCGTCTGACCGAGGCCCTGACGGCGTCGCGCGCCGGGCGCCGCGCCCTCGACATCGCGCCCGAACTGGCCGGGGATGACCTGCGCCGCGCCGCCGACGCCCTGGCCCGCGTCACCGGCGCCATCGGAGTGGAGGATATTCTGGGCGAGGTCTTCTCCAGCTTCTGCATCGGCAAATAGCCAAACGCCGCTTCCCCGACCCTTCCCCGGGGTGGCGATGGGCAAGCCTCCGGCGGTTGAGGAATGGCTTTTTCGCTCCTCTTCGCCTATGTCCTCGCGATGACTTCCCCCCATTCCTTCGACGTCATCGTCATCGGCGGCGGCCATGCCGGCTGTGAAGCCGCGGCCGCATCGGCGCGGACCGGCGCGCGCACTCTGTTGCTGACCCAGAAGCTGGAAACCGTCGGCGAGATGAGTTGCAACCCGGCCATCGGCGGTCTGGGCAAGGGCCATCTGGTGCGCGAGATCGACGCGCTCGATGGTCTGATGGGCCGTTTGGGAGATATGGCGGGCATCCAGTTCCGCCTTCTGAACCGCTCCAAGGGCGCCGCCGTCCAGGGGCCGCGCAGCCAGATCGACCGCCGCCTGTACCGCGAGGCCATGCAGGCCGAACTGGCCCAGACGCCCAACCTGACCCTGATGGCGGGCACAGCCGAAAGCCTGATCCGGGATGGAGACGGCCAACGCATCATCGGCGTCGTCACGGGCGAGGGGGTTGAGATCCGCGCCGCCGCCGTCGTGCTGACGACCGGCACCTTCCTGAACGGCGTCATCCACCGGGGCGACGAGCGGACCCCTGCAGGCCGGGTCGGGGATGAACCGTCCATCGGTCTGGCCGCCGACCTCTATGGCGCGGGCCTGATGATGGGTCGGCTCAAGACCGGCACCCCGCCGCGCCTGGATGGGCGGACCATCGCCTGGGACCGGCTGGAGATGCAGTCGGCGGACGTACACCCTGTGCCTTTCAGCTTCCTGACCGACCGGATCGACGTGCCCCAGATCGCCTGCGGCATCACCCATACGTCTCAGGCCACCCACGACATCATCGCCGCCAACCTGGGCGAGAGCGCCGTCTATGGCGGGCATCTTTCGGGACGCGGGCCGCGCTACTGCCCCTCCATCGAGGACAAGGTGGTGCGGTTCGCCGACAAGACCTCGCATCAGGTCTTCCTGGAACCCGAGGGCCTGGACGACCCATCCGTCTATCCCAACGGGGTCTCGACCTCGGTCGCGCCGGCGACCCAGTTGGCGTTCCTGCGCACCATGCCGGGGCTGGAGCAGGTCGAGGTTCTGCGCTTCGGGTACGCCATCGAATATGATTACGTGGATCCGCGCGAGCTGACCCCGGCCCTCGAGGTCAAGCGTCTGCCGGGCCTCTATCTCGCTGGCCAGATCAATGGCACGACCGGGTATGAAGAGGCCGGCGCTCAAGGGTTGATTGCGGGCCTGAACGCCGCGCGGTCGGCCTCCGGCGCCGCTCAGATCGTGCTGGGGCGGGACCAGGCCTATATCGGCGTCATGATCGACGATCTGGTCACACGTGGTGTGACCGAGCCATACCGGATGTTCACCAGCCGCGCCGAGTACCGGTTGACGCTGCGGGCCGACAACGCCGATCAACGATTGACGCCGCTCGGGATCGAGGTCGGCGTGGTCGGCTCTGCGCGCCGCGACGCCTTCGCCGCCAAATGGGCGCAACTGACCGAGGCCGGAGCCTTCACCCGCGACACCCGGTTCACGCCCAAGGAGGCTCAGGCCTTTGGCATTGCCGTGAACGCTGATGGCCAGCGTCGGTCGGTACGGGATCTGCTCGGCTATCCGGGCGTCACCCTGGACAATTTCATAACGGCCTATCCGCAGATCGCCGGATGGAGCGCCGCCGTGCGCGACCAGGTCCAGATCGACGCGGGCTATGCCGGGTACCTGGACCGGCAGGCCGCGGACGCGGCGGCACTACAGCGCGAGGAGGGCCTGAGCCTGCCTGCCGATGTCGACTATGCCGCCATCGGCGGACTGTCGAACGAACTGCGTGAGAAGCTCGGCCTGATCCGACCGCTGACCCTGGGCCAAGCCGGCCGCATCGAGGGCATGACGCCCGGCGCCCTGACCGCCCTCTTGTCCCACGTGAAGAGGTCGCCCAAGGGCGAGACGGTCGCCGCCTGATGACGCCAGCCTTTATGACCGCCGACGACTTCCAGGCTCTTACCGGCGTCTGGCCCGAGCGGATGGCCGACCTTGAGACCTTTCGCGAACTGCTGGTCGAGACCAATGCGGTGATGAACCTGGTGGGCCCCGACAGTCTGCCGGACTTCTGGAACCGCCATGTGTTCGATTCCTCCCAACTGCTGGATCTGGCGCCCGAGGCGCGGACCTGGGCCGATCTGGGGGCGGGGGCGGGGTTTCCCGGCGTGGTCCTGGCGATCCTGCTGAAGGGTCGCGCCGACGCCCACGTGCATCTGATCGATTCCTTGCAGAAGCGCTGTCGTTTCCTTCAGTCCGTGGTCGATGAACTGGATCTGCCGGCCACAGTGGTCTGGGGCAGGGCCGAGGAACAGACGATCAAGGTCGATATCGTGACGGCCCGCGCCGTTGCGCCGCTCGAGAAATTGCTGGGTTATGCACAGCCCTATATGTCTCACGGTGCACAAGGTCTCTTTCTCAAGGGAGAGAAGGCCGAAGCCGAGTTGCAGGAGGCCGCCAAGGTCTGGCATTTCCAAGGGGACCTCTCCGTGTCGCGCAGCGATCCGCGTGGGCGTATCGTAACCGTCAGGACTCTCCGCCGTGGCCGCTAACCGATCCGTTTCCAAGCCGACACGTGTGCTGGCCGTCTCGAACCAGAAGGGCGGGGTAGGCAAGACCACGACCGCGATCAACCTGGGCACCGCCCTGGCCGCCATCGGCGAGAAGGTGCTGATCGTCGACATGGACCCCCAGGGCAATGCCTCCACGGGTCTGGGTGTTCCACGTGAAACACGCCGGATCACCATCTACGACGTGGTGGTGGACGGGCGGTCGATCAACGATGCCGCGGTAAAGACTGCGGTCCCCGGTCTCGATATCGTACCCGCAGACGCCGATATGTCGGGCGTCGAGATCGAGCTGAGCCAGGCCGACCGGCGCTCGTTCCGCCTGCGCGACGCCTTGGCGAGCCATGGCGAGGCGGGTCAGACCCGGTATGACTACGTCCTTATCGATTGCCCGCCGTCGCTGAACCTGTTGACCCTCAACGCCATGTCCGCCGCCGACGGCGTGCTGGTGCCGCTGCAATGCGAGTTCTTTGCGCTGGAAGGGTTGAGCCAGTTGATGAAGACCATCGAGATGGTGCGGCAATCATTGAATCCGTCGCTGGAGATCCAGGGCCTGGTCCTGACCATGTATGATCGCCGCAACGCTCTGTCGGGTCAGGTGGCGGCGGATGTCCGTTCGCACTTCGGCGACAAGGTCTATGACGCCGTGATCCCCCGGAACGTCCGCGTTTCCGAGGCGCCCTCCTTTGGCAAGCCGGTGCTGATCTACGATCTGAAATGTACGGGCAGCCAGGCCTACCTTCGGCTGGCCAAGGAGGTGGTCGGTCGCGAACGCCGCCGCCGCTCGCAACTGGCGGCCTGAGATCATCCTGTCGGGATCGCTCCCGATTGTCTGAAGAACAAGAAACGGAAGTCCAACGCGTGTCTGAACGTCAAAGAGGATTGGGCCGCGGCCTTTCCGCCCTGCTGGGCGAGCCGGTCGCAGAGGCGGTTCCCGTCACCGGCGGCGGCAGTACGCCTCTGCCTAACGGCGTCCTGATGGCGCCGATCGAGAGCCTGAAGCCCAATCCGGATCAGCCGCGCAAGATCTTCACCCGCGAGGATCTGGATGAGCTGACCGTGTCCATCCGCGACCGGGGCGTGCTTCAGCCCATCCTGGTCCGCGCCCAGCCGGGCGAGGACGGGGTCTGGCAGATCATCGCCGGCGAGCGCCGTTGGCGCGCCTCCCAGGCCGCCCGCCTGACCGAGGTGCCCATCGTCATCCGCGAGATGGACGACGTCGAGGTGCTGGAAGTCGCCATCATCGAGAACGTTCAGCGCGCCGATCTCAATCCGCTGGAAGAGGCCGACGCCTATCGCGCCTTGATGGAGCGGTTTGGTCGCACCCAGGACGCCGTCGCCGGCGTCGTCGGCAAGAGCCGCAGCCACGTGGCCAACACCCTGCGCCTGCTGCAACTGCCCGAAGAGGTGCTGGCCTATGTGCGCGAGGGCAAGCTCAGCGCCGGTCACGCGCGAGCCCTGATCACTGCGCCCAACCCGGGCGAACTGGCCGCCCAGGCCTATCGCGATGGCCTCAACGTGCGCCAGGTCGAGGCCCTGGCCCGCAAGGCTCAGGCCGGCGATCCGCCGCGGTCTTCGTCGGCGAAATCCGGCGGGGCGGCGCCTTCGGCCGACACGGCGGCGCTGGAACAGGATTTGGCCGACGCACTGGGCCTGAAGGTCTCGGTGGCGGACAAGGGCGGGAAGGGCGAGCTGACGCTCTCCTATGCCTCGCTGGAGCAGTTGGACGATCTGTGTCGCCGACTGATGCGATCCTGATCGCCAACCTGTGCTAGGGTGCGCCCATGAACGATACGCCCCAAACACCCGCCTCCGAGACCCCTGCCGAAGCCCTCAAACGTGTGCTCGCCGCCAAGAAGGCGGGCGCCAGCGGCGGCGGCGCGGCCTTCAAGCCTGGCCAGCATCCGGAAAAGGCCGTCAACGCGAAAAACACGGCCATGGCCAAGCCCGCCTTCCGCAAGGCGTCCAAGCGGGGCTAGACCGCTAAAGCCCCAGTCGCCTCGCGCGGGCGGCGATTTCCAGCAGCAGCCGTTCGGCGATCAGGGCCTCGGGCATTCCCGTGGTCTTGGTCGCCACATCGGCGACATTGACGCTGTCCTGCACGATATCGAGGTCTTCCAGCCGCCAGGACCGCGCCTGACGCAGCATTTCAGCCTCCTGTTTCCAGAACACCCCGGCGGACTTGGCGGCCTCCTTGGCTCCGGCCCCGCCGCCCTGCAAGACATTGATCCGGCGGAGTTTTCCTAGGTGGATCGAGGCCTGGCGCACGGCCATGACGGCAGATTCGCCCTCGGCCAGGGCGCGGCGCAGTCCGGCCTGAGATGGGGCAGGGCGACCCCCGAACGCCTGTAGCGCCGCATCCTGCAGCGAGGCGTCGGGTTCGACGCCCAGATGCGCCTCCAGCTCCTCGACATCGATGGTCCGGCCTGAGCCCGGCCCGACATAGAGGACCAGGCGCTCGATTTCCTGACGCATCAGGCCCCGTTCGCGCGGCAGGCGTGACACGAACCGCTCCAGCGCATCCGAGGTCAGCCCGACCTTGTCTGCGCCCAGGGCCTCGCGCGTCATCCGAGCCACGTCGCCCGTCTCGTCCTCGTAGCAGGCGATGCCGGCGGCGGCCTTGGAGGCTTCTGCGGCCTTGCGCAGGGCGGAATCGCGGCCCAGGGCTCCGGCCTCGACCACCAGCATGGCGTCGGGGTTGAAGCCGCCGTCCGCGTGGGTCTTGAGCGCGGCCGCGAGCATCTTGTCGACCGATGCCTTTTCCCCGCCCAGCCGCACCCGGACCAGACGACGGCCGCCGATCATGCTCAGCGCCGTCAGGGCCTCTTCCAGCCGTGCTTCATCGCCGTCGATGTCCGTGTCCGTCAGGACGGTGACGTTGAACGGGTCGTTCAGGTCGGGGGTGATGGCCTTGCACAGGACCGTGGCCCGCTCGGCGACGCCCGAACGGTCCTTGCCGTGGATGACCACGGCGCGGATGGCCGGGTCGGGGCGAGCCAGGAAGCGATCGACGTCGGGCCGCTTGGCCAGGATCATGGGTCTATCGCCCCGATAGGGCGCGCAGGATGTCGATGCGGATCAGGCGCGACAGCTCGGCGGCGGCGCGTTCCTCGCCGTCCTGCTGGGCGGCGATGGCGGCATAGGGCTGGTCGGCGGCGGCATAGGTCAATGTCGAGGTCTCGACGCCGGACAGGGGTTCGCCACCGCTGACCGACGTCAGGGTCCAGGCGGCCCGCACCGTCAGCTGATAGCGGGTGGCGGTGTCGTCGATCCGGCGGCCCAGGGGGATGCGGTTCTGCTCGACCTGGGTCTCAAGCCGATAGAGGGGCGGCTGGCCCGGGCTGCGGCCAAAGGCGTCCTCGAGCTGTTCGCGCAGGCGGTAGCCCAGCCGATCGTCAGGCGTGGATACGGCGATGCGCGACAGAACGGGCGATCCGCCGACATCGCCATACAGGGGCGTGAAGCCGCACGCCGACACGAGCATCGCCGCTGTGAGGGCGAGAACGGTCGCGGCGACACGCGCACCGCGCACTAGCCGACCACCAGGTTGACGATGCGATCCGTGACCACGATCACCTTCTTCACCGAGACATTGTTGGCCGAAAGGTAGGCCTGAATGGCGGCGTTGGCGAGGGCTGCGGCTTCCACATCGGCTGTGGCGGCGCCGCGCGGCATGGAGATCTCGCTGCGGCGCCTGCCCGAGATCTGGATCGGCAGGACCACCTCGTCGTCCGCCGCCAAGGCCGCATCATAGACGGGCCATGGGGCGTCCAGAACCATCTCGTCTTCACCCAGCCGCGCCCAGGCTTCCTCGGCCAGGTGGGGGGTGAAGGGGGCGACCAGACGGGCCAGGGCGGACAGGGCCTGTCGCTTGGCGTCGCCGCCCGCCTGGGCGTTGTCGCGGATGGTGGCGACGAAGGCATAGAGCTTGGCGATGGCGGAGTTGAAGCGGAAGCCCTCGACCCCTTCGGACACGGCCTTGACGGCCTTGTGCGTTTCACGCACCAGGTCGGCATTGGCCTTGTCCTCGCCGGCGAAGGCGGCGTCGTAGCTGTCGAACAGGGTCCAGACGCGCTGGATGAAGCGGCTGGCGCCCTCGATGCCGCCGGGGGTCCACTGGATGTCGCGCTCGGGCGGGCTGTCGGACAGGACGAACAGACGGCCAGCGTCCACGCCATGGGTCGACAGGATGGCCTGGGGCGCGACCACGTTCTTCTTGGACTTGGACATCTTCTCGATGTCGCCGATGGTCAGGACGTCGCCGGTCGACAGCTGGCGGGCCGAGCGGACGCCATCGGTGTTGGACAGCTCGACATCGGTGGGATCGACCCAGGCGCCGGCGGCCGTCTTGTAGGTCTCGTGGACCACCATGCCTTGCGTGAACAGGCCGGCGAAGGGCTCCTTGACCGACAGCATGCCGACATCGGCCAGGGCGCGCGTCACGAAGCGGGCATAGAGCAGGTGCAGCACCGCGTGCTCGACCCCGCCGATATACTGGTCGACGGCCAGCCAGCGGTCGGCGGCGGCCTTGTCGATCGGGGCCTCGGCCGTCGGGTCGGTGAAGCGGGCGAAATACCAGCTGGAATCGACGAAGGTGTCGAGGGTGTCAGTCTCGCGCGTCGCATCGGCGCCGCACGACGGGCATTTGACGTGTTTCCAAGTCGGGTGACGGGCCAGGGGGTTGCCGGGCACGTCGAAGGTCACGTCGTCGGGCAGGATCACCGGCAGCTGGTCCGCCGGAACCGGCTGAACCCCGCAGGCGGCGCAATGGATGACCGGGATCGGGCAACCCCAGTAACGCTGGCGACTAACGCCCCAGTCGCGCAGGCGATAGATGGTCGCGCCCTTGCCGGTCCCGGCCGCCTCGATGCGTTCGATGGCGGCGGCCTTGGCGTCCTCGATCGACAGACCGTTCAGGAAGTCGGAGTGGAACAGGGCGCCAGGGCCGACATAGGCTTCGGTCTCGACGGCGAAGTCATCGCCGGCGCCGTCCGGCTTGACCACGGCCTGGACCGGCAGATTGTATTTGCGGGCGAAATCCAGGTCGCGCTGGTCGTGGGCCGGGCAGCCGAAGATGGCGCCCGTGCCGTACTCCGACAGGATGAAGTTGGCGATCCAGACGCCGACCTCGCGGCCGTCGAAGGGGTGGACCACCGTCAGGCCCGTGTCCCAGCCGATCTTCTCCGCCTGGTCGATGTCGGCCTGGGAGGCGCCGCCCTTGCGGCACTCGGCGACGAAGGCCGCGACCTTGGGATCGGCGTCGGCCAGGGCCTTGGCGATCGGATGGTCGGGCGCGATGCCCATGAAGCTGGCGCCGAACAGGGTGTCGGGGCGGGTGGTGTAGATTTCCAGGCCGTCAGGCGACGCAGCCGGCGCTTCGCCCGCCCAGGCCCAGGTCATCTGCAGACCCTTGGAGCGGCCGATCCAGTTTTCCTGCATCAGCCGGACCTTGTCGGGCCAGCGATCCAGGTCCTTCAGGCCCTCGATCAGGTCGTCGGCATAGTCGGTGATGCGCAGGAACCACTGGTTCAGCTTGCGCTTCTCGACCACGGCGCCCGAGCGCCAGCCCTTGCCGTCGATGACCTGTTCATTGGCAAGGACCGTGTTGTCGACCGGGTCCCAGTTGACGACCCCGTCCTTGCGATAGACCAGCCCCCGCTTGAACAGCTCCAGGAACCAGGCCTGCTGCTTGCCGTAGTATTCCGGGTCGCAGGTGGCGAACTCTCTCGACCAGTCCAGTGACAGGCCCAGCAGTTTCAGCTGTTCGCGCATCTGGGCGATATTGTCGTAGGTCCAGCCCTTGGGGTGGATGCCGCGTTCCATGGCCGCGTTCTCGGCCGGCATGCCAAAGGCGTCCCAGCCCATGGGGTGCAGGACATCGAAGCCCTGGGCCCGCTTGGACCGCGCCACCACGTCGCCCATCACATAGTTGCGGGCGTGCCCCATATGGATGTTCCCAGACGGATAGGGAAACATTTCAAGCACATAGTATTTCGGCCGCCCGGTATCCTTGGTGACGAAGGCGTTCGCCTCCGCCCAGCGCGCCTGTTGGCGGGGTTCAGCGGTCTTGGGTTCGTAACGGGCCACGGGAATCCTGAGAGCGGCGGGGCGACACGCCCTCGCGCTCACATAGCCCGAAGGACGCGCATGCCCAAGGAAATCAGGCCCCGTCTCTCGCGCTCGGCAAGAGCCGGCGAGGGACGGGGCCCTGGATCGGGAAGTCGTCGGCGCGAAGCGCCTAGCTTGCGTTGGCGAGGTTGAGCTGGCGCGCCTTGGTCAGGATGGCGTTTTCCAGGTCGGTCTCGGTCTGGGCCGCGACAGGAGCGCTGGTCCAGGCGCCGGCGGCGTCCTTGACTTCCTTGGTCACGGTGACGTTCAGCGCATCGGCCCGCAGACGGGTGTCGAGGATGAAGACGGTGGCCTTGAAACGCTCGTTCGGCGTCTGCGGATTGACGTACCAGTCGTAGTTGACGACCCCGCCCCACGGATCGGCCGTCAGCAGCGGCATGAAGCTGAGGGTGTCCAGGGTGGCGCGCCACAGATAGCCGTTCACGCCGATGCCCTGCTGCACATTGGCCTTGGGCTTCTTGTCGCCGCCGCCGGTGAAGGGCACGCGCACGCCGCCACAGGCGGAAAGCATCAGGCCGGATGCGATGACGACGACCGTTGCGCCGCGGATCACCGCTTTAGAGGGGGCCATCAAGGAATTCTCCATTCAGATTGGCGTCGCGTCGCCCATGTGATGCATCGGCGCCGCAGCGACGTTCTATAACACGTCCAAAAGGGGCGATGACAAGGCGAACCGTATCGATGACGACGGGCTTCGGCCTGGCTTTGGCGCGGTCCTGAACCTGTTGCATCCCAGTCGGCGTCACGGGCGCCCTCTCCGTCGCCGCCTTCGCCGCGGTTTCCAGGCCCCGGTTTCATCCCCCCGGCCCGTGACGCTTACGCCACAGGCGCGACCGGAGTCGCCCGGAACTTGAATCTTTCCGTTACGTTGCGTTGACCGGGCGAGCCTGGGGTGTCTACTTCCTGGGTTCACGACGAAAACGTCGGTTCAGGTTTCATGCGTCGTCCTCCGACGGCGCCCAAGGGTTGGAAATGCGGGTCTTCGGGATCATCGCAGCGCTAACGAGCCTTCTGGCTCTGACGACCGTGGCCAGCGAGGCCGCGGCGCAGTCGCGCGCCCATACCCCCAGCGTTTCTCTCTCCGAAGCCGCCGCCAACCAGCGCAGCGGGACCACCGCCAACACCACCCCGCGTCGTGGCCTGCGCTGGAACCAGAACGGCCGCTGGGGGCTGGACTTCAACATGAACCAGCCGGTCGGCCGCGAGGCCCAGTGGGGCGACGTCGAGGCCGGCGCCTACTACCGGCTGAACCCGCGCCTCAGCGTCGGCGCCGCCGCCGGCCTGGGCAGCCCAGAGGCCGACCCCGCTCGCGCCCCCGAGACCGACCGCCGCTCGCAGCCGCGCATCCGGCTGGAATCCATCTTCAAATTCTAGGCTGAGGCCGCAAAGGCTTCACGGATCGCCGCCACGCCTGCGATCCCGCACGCGCCGCTGGCGGCGAGCTGTCCGACATTGCCCGCGTTAATCCCGCCCAGGGCGTAGACGGGCAGGGGCGCACGCCGCACCGCCTGGCCGAACGCCTCAAGGCCCAGCGGCGCCTTGATCGCCGAAGCCCCGCCGGCGGGAAACACCGGCGACATCACCAGGGCGTCCAGACCGTCAGTCGCGCCAGGCACTCCCTGTTCATGACTGGCCCCCGCCACATGACTTGCCCCGGTCAGCAGCCAGTTCGGCCAGCGCCGCCTCAGATCCTGCGCCCGGATCAAATCACGTTCTGCCAGATGCACCCCGTCGGCGCCGACCTGGGCGGCAAGTTCGGCGTCCTGCCCGATCAGCAGCCGCACCCCGGCCTGACGGGTCGCCGCCCGCAGCCGTTCCGCCATCGCTGCGGCGTCGCTGGCTCCGAAATGTCTGAACACCACACAGGCCCCGGCGGGCAGGGCGGCGGCGGTGATCCAGGGTTCGGGCGTCCGCTGCGGATCGGTCATGAACAGCAGGGCAGGCAGATCGCCAATCCGGCTGACAGTCGCGCCGCCGCGCGCTACAGCCTGCGCGTCCCGCCACCGCTGGTTCAGCGCCGTGGCGGCGTCCCACAGCGTCCTAGCCTTGTCCGGGAGATCCATGGCGTCCTCATCCCCCGCTTCGCCGCCCTCGTCCACAGCTGACGCCGCCGCCATCGCGCGAAACCTGGCCGAGGTGCATGACCATATGGCCGCTGCGGCCCGCGTGGCCGGGCGCAATCCCGCCTCCCTCACCCTGACGGCGGTGTCGAAGACGCAGAGCCCCGAGGCCATCGACGCCATCCTAGTCGCCGGCCAGCGGGTGTTCGGCGAGAACCGGGTGCAGGAGGCGCAGGGCCGCTGGAGCGAGCGGCGCGCCGCGCTGCCCGACCTCGAACTGCGCCTGATCGGCCCGCTTCAGTCCAACAAGGCCGAGGACGCCGTCGCTCTGTTCGACGTCATCGAGACCGTCGACCGGGAAAGCCTGTTGCCTGCCCTGGCCAAGGCCATCGAAAAGGTCGGACGAACGCCGCGCCTGCTGATCCAGGTCAATACGGGCGCTGAGCCCCAGAAAGCCGGGGTCCTGCCTCGCGAGACCGACGCCCTGATCGACTTGGCGCGCGAGCACGGCCTGGAGATCGAGGGACTGATGGCCATTCCTCCGGCGGACGAGGAGCCGATCCTGCATTTCGCCCTTCTGGCCAAAATCGCCGCTCGCAACGGGTTCAAGACCCTGTCGATGGGGATGAGCGGAGACTATGAGGCGGCAATTCGTCTCGGCGCCACCCATGTGCGGATCGGAACCGCGCTTTTCGGCGTTCGCACCCCATCGCCAGCAACCTGAATCGACGCGTTTTTTCGGTTCGGCCTTGGCGTTGCCCTTAAGCCTCGCCATTGTCTGATTATGCCCACGCCAAAGACCCTGCTGATCATCGACGACGACGACGACCTGCGCGAGGCGCTGGCTGAACAGCTGGCCCTGCACGAAGAGTTTCGTACGGTTCAGGCCGCGACTGCGACCGAGGGCGTTCGCCTGGGTCGAGAGATCCGCGCCGACCTTATCCTGCTGGACATCGACCTGCCCGACATGGACGGCCGCGAGGCCTGCCGCCTGTTGCGCAAGGACGGGGTCTCGACCCCGGTCATCATGCTGACGGCCCAGGATTCGGATTCCGACACGGTTCTGGGTCTCGACGCCGGGGCCAACGACTATGTCACCAAGCCCTTCCGGTTCGCCGTGCTGCTGGCCCGCATCCGCGCCCATCTGCGCAGCCATGAGCAGTCCGAAGACGCCGTCTTCGCCATCGGCCCCTATTCCTTCCGCCCCGCCGGCAAGATCCTGCTGGACGAGCGCGGCAAGAAGATCCGGCTGACGGAGAAGGAAACCAATATCCTCAAGTACCTCTACCGCGCCGGGGCCAAGCCGGTGTCGCGCGAGGAGCTGCTGACCGAGGTCTGGGGCTATAACGCCGGGGTCACGACCCACACGCTGGAAACCCACATCTATCGTCTGCGCCAGAAGATCGAGCCCGAGCCCGGCCAGGCGCGGCTGCTGCTGACCGACGCGGGCGGATATCGCCTCCAGCCCTGAGACCGATCAGTTCGATCGCCACTCGCTGAGCGTCCTGCCGGTCGCGTCCTCGAAGGCGACGCGGTCCACCTGGGCGGCGACAAGGCAGATCGGCCGCTGGTTCGGCGTCTGCGAGGCGCACCGAATGGCGCGCCCGTTGGCAAACGCGATCGCCCGACCTTCAAGCACCAGCCGGTATCCGCCGGGCGGCAAGATGACGGGCAGATCCCCCGCGCCGCGCACGGTGAAGGCATAGGCCCGGCCGTTGCGACGGCTGAGCCGCGATCCGTGCGTCTCGAACACAGCGGCCAGGCCCACGCTCGGAGCCGGGGTCTCCGTGGCCCCGGTATTCACAGCCGGGGAGGGCGTCTCGCCCTCGACGGGCGTCGGGAGCGCGGGGCAGTCATCGGTCCGGATCCAGGGGCGCTGGAGCCAGAACCCCTCAACCGATTCCCAGGTCTGGCCGCCGTCGAGGATCAGCGGCGATTCGGTCAGGTCCGCTGGAGACAGGGAGAATTGCAGGGTCTTTCGGTCCGGCGCCAAGGCGGCCAGCGCGCGCCCTTCGTTCTGGTCCGTCCCGGCTTCGCTCGTTTCGGTCTCGGGCGGCTGAAGATCCGCCGGTGAACAGGCGAATGCCTGTCGAACGACAAACCGCCGCCCGACCAGGGTGTCGGCGCTCGCAGGCGACTGGCCCGTAGACGACTGGCCGGTAGACGACTGGCCCGCGGCATAGGCGGAGGCGGCCGCGTCCACGGCGGCCAGAAGTTCGGCGCGGTCGATCTGGCGCGGCGCGGTGATCACGGCCGGGGCGGCAGGCGCGGGTTCGACCGATGGGGCAGGGGCGGGCTCGCGCCCATCGCAGGCGGCTAGGGCGAGGATCAGGCCGGACGCGGCGAGCACGGCGGCCGACGGGCGAGGCGACGCGGTCGGTTCCAGCATGCAACCTGTCTAGCACAAGGAACGCTCCTGTGGGCGCGCCGGACCGGAAAAGGTTGACGAAGCGCGGTCGAGGAAGGCAGCAGGGGTCATGACTTTCGATCAGATCGCCGCCCTGGCGGTTCTCGTCGGCGTGGTTGGTGTGCTGATTCACGGCCGTGTCCGTTCGGACGTCGTCGCCCTGACGGGCGCGGCGATCCTGCTGCTGCTCGGCGTTGTCCGGCCCGTAGAGGTGCAGGGAGCCTTCGCCAGTCCGGCGGTGATCGCCCTGGCCGGCCTGTTCGTGATCGCCTACGCCATCGAACTTTCGGGACTGCTGGGCCTGCTGATCCGACAGGGGACCGCCCTGGCCGCCCGTGTCGGGGCGACCGGCATCTGGATCGTCATCGCCCTGTGCGGCTCGTTCGGCGGCTTCCTCAACAATACGCCGGTGGTCGTGCTGGCCGCGCCGGTGATCCGCGACGTGGCCCAGTCCTTGCGACTGTCGCCCAAGCGGTTCCTCATGCCGCTCAGCCATGTGACGGTGATGGGCGGCCTGCTGACCCTGATCGGCACATCGACCAATCTGCTGGTCAACGACATGGCGCGCAACGCGGGCCAGCCCGTGTTCAGCCTGTTCGAGATCACCCCGGTCGGCCTTTCCATCGCAGCGGTGGGGGGGCTGTGGCTCTATTTCGTCGGCGCGCGTCAACTGGGCCGATCGGTGGCGGCCGACGAGGCCGAACAGAGCCGTTTGGCCGAACTGGAGGAAGCCCAACGCCAGGCCGCCCAGGAGGCCGCCCGCAAGCGTCGCCGCCTGTTGCCCTTCGGCCTGCCCAGGCTGGGGGAATCGCGCAACCTGTCCGATGGCTCGGGCGACGCCCATCTGGGGGATGTCGGTCTCTACGGGGCGGCGGATCGGCCGTTCAAACTGAAGCCGGCGCTGATCTCGCTGGCCGTCTTCGTCATGGTCATCGTCGCGACGGCCATGGGCTGGGCGCCGATCGCGGCGGCGGCCTTTGCGGGGGCGGTGGCGTTGATCGTCTTGCGGGTCATCACGCCGGACGAGGCCTATGCGGGCCTGAGGCCGGAGATCCTGCTGCTGATCGCCGGGATGGTGGTGGTCGGCACCGCCATCGAGGTCACAGGCCTGGCCGCCGCCGGCGCCGATGTCCTGATCGACTTCATCCGCCCCCTCGGGCCTCTGGGCGCTCTGATCGTCCTCTATGGGGTGACCCTGCTGGCGACCGAACTTTTGTCGAACGCCACGGTGGCGGTGCTTATCACCCCCATCGCCGTGGCCCTGGCCGAGAGCCTGGGCGTCGATCCCCGGCCCTTCCTGGTGGGGGTGATGATGGCCGCCTCGGCCGCATTCGCCACTCCGTTCGGCTATCAGACCAATGTGCTGGTCTTCAACATGGGCGGCTACAGCTACATGGATTTCGTCAGGGTGGGCGTGCCGCTGAACCTGGTCACCTGGGCGGCGGCCATGGTGGCGATTCCTATCTTCTTCCCGTTCTGAGGCGGCCTCAGACGTCCAGGTCGACCGTGATGGGACAGTGGTCGCTGGGTTGTTCCCAGGCCCGGACCGGCTCGTGGATGACGGCGCTTTGCGGGACCACCGAGGGCGTCAGACCGGGCGAGGTCCAGATATGGTCGAGGCGCAGGCCGCGCTGGGAGACGCGGAAGTCCTTGGCGCGATAGCTCCACCAACTGGCCAACTTCTGGGGCTCGGGATAGGCGTCGCGCACCACGTCATGGAAACCGCCGGCCTGCTGCAGCCTGCGCAGGGTCTCGATCTCCCCGGGCGTGTGGCTGACGACCTTCAGCATGAATTTGTGGTTGAAGACGTCGAACTCCGACGGCGCGATGTTGAAGTCGCCGCACATCAAAAGCCGCGCCGACCGGTCCTGGGCCGCCACCGTGCGGGTCAGCTGTTCGTAGAAGTCCATCTTGTGATCGAACTTGGGGTTCAGCTCACGGTCCGGCTCGTCGCCGCCGGCGGGGATGTAGAAGTTCTGCACGTCGATTCCGGCGATCCGAGCCGATACGCAGCGAGCGTGGCCCAGCTTGCAGGCCTGGAAGGTCTCGGACGCCTCGATCGGCAGGCGCGAGGCGATGGCCACCCCGTGCCAGCCCTTCTGGCCCGCCACCTTCAGATGCGGCATCCCCATTTCGATGAAGGCGTTCCTGGGGAACTGGTCCTCCAGGCATTTGATCTCCTGCAAACACAGGACATCGACCTTGGCCTCGGTGACGAACCGCGCGACCTGATCGATCCTCAGACGGACCGAGTTGATGTTCCAGGTGGCGATGCGAAGGTTCATGGCCAGCTTCTAGCGGGACCGTTCGCCCGATGCGACCGCAAACCCCGCCAAGACAGCGCTCAAGCAGAAAGCGACCGCGTCGCGAGCGTAGCGGCCTAAGCCAAGACTGCGCTCAAGCAGAGAGGCTCCGCGAGCCGAGCGATAGCGCGTCGGGAAGCGACCCTCTTGGACGCCAGAAAAAACGCCCGGAGCCGAAGCGCCGGGCGTAAAGTCTAGTCTCTCTCAGAGGCCGCGGTCGGGAGGGGATGACGTCCGATGCGGTTCGAGCGACCGCCGTCGCTCTGTGGTGTTGATGTCACGGCCAAATAAATAAGTCAAATTGTCACAAAGGTTAATTGCCTGTTGTCTAAGAACCACGGTCACTCAGACGTGACGATCAGTTGCGACCCGGACGGCGCGTCGGATCCGCCAGCTGAAACAGACTGTTGGCCAGACCGGGGGCCGCATTCAGCGTCGTCAGCTGGGTCCGCGTGCGGCCGCCCTGGGCGTCGGTGATCGTCCACTCTTGCAATCTAAGCGGGTTTCCGGCGAAGGCAAGGATAACCGATCCGTCATTCGGGCGGCGATTATCGCGCGCGGTGATGGCGAAGGCGCCCGACTGCATCCGGGTGACCCGGTCGATGCGAACCCCCTGATCGAGGCGCACAGTCCGCGCCAGGAAGGTCGATAGCGGCGTCTGGCTCAGCGGCACCTGGCGAAACACGTTCAGGCGCGGATCATAGCGTTTGACGTTGTGCCCGTCCGACACCACCAGAAGGCCGGCGGGGTCGGTGTATTCGAAGCGCATCTTGCCCGGACGCTGCAGATAGAAACGGCCCGTGCGGCGCTGGCCGCCCGCGCCCGTCTCGACGAAATTGCCCTGGGCCGAGGTCAGGTTCTGCAGATTGGTCTGGGCTGTCGCCAGAACGGCGCGGTCCTCGGCCGAGAGTTCGGTCTGGGCGGCGGCAGGAAGGGCGGCGAGAGCGGCCACGGCGGCGATGCCGAAACCCAGTTGGCGGCGTGAGACGGTCATTGAGGTCTTCCTCCCGTTCGGGATGATGCGTTGATCCTGCCGTTATCGCGACCGGCCTTGGCGTCGATATGGCCCAAGCCAGACCATATTCCGGCGCTGGGATGAAGCCCTGTTCAGGCGGGAAGGTTCCGGCAGAGGCAACGGCAGGGCTTCGTTCGCCTCTTCGGGGCTTCCCGTCATAGTCGCGCGATTGACAGGGCTTCCCGCATGACGTCGAAATCATTTCGGGGGGTATCCATGATGCGATCTGATCCAGTGTTCGTCGTGGCCGTCGTCGCGTTTGTTCTGGCTATTGCCGTCAATATTTGGCTGTGGGTGGCGTTTCTGCCCGGCGTTCCGCTTCTGGCCTTCCTGCTCGAAATGTCCGTCGTGTTGAAGCTGGTGGCTTTCATGGTCGTTTCGCTGATCATGGTGGGCCTGATTGGCGGGCTTATGGGTGAGGTCGCCCTATGCAGGGTCGTTGCAGGGCTTGCCGTCGCCCTGGCTCTTGTCGGCGCCGCCTATGGCGAGATGAACGTCCAGATCGTGGTTCGGCAAATTGGGCCGGTGGATTTCGCGATCGCCGCCTTGTCGAGGGCTGAGAGCTTCGGCCTCATAGCCCTGGGCCTTTTTGTCGCCGTGCTGTCGCTCGCGCTCTCGCATCTGAGACGTCCAAGCAGGGCCTCAGCCTGATCTCCCGCCTCACCCCATCGGCGGTGGGCCGGCGAGCACGTCGCGCTTGCCGGCGTGATTGGCCTGGCTGACGACGCCTTCCTGCTCCATCCGCTCGATCAGGGAGGCGGCGCGGTTATAGCCGATCTGCAGCCGGCGCTGGACGTAGGAGGTCGAGGCCTTGCGGTCGCGGGTGACCACGGCCACGGCGCGGTCATAGAGGTCGTCGCCCGATCCCCCGCCATCCTCGCCGCCCATGGCCGCGTCGCCGTCGCCGTCCGGGTCGTCGGTGATCAGGTCGAGGTAATCGGGCTCGGCCTGGGCGCGCAGATGTTTGCAGACCTCCTCGACCTCCTGATCGGTGACGAACGGCCCGTGCAGGCGGGTGATCCGCCCGCCGCCGGCCATGTAGAGCATGTCGCCCTGACCCAGCAGCTGTTCGCCGCCCTGCTCCCCCAGGATGGTGCGGCTGTCGATCTTGGAGGTGACCTGGAAAGAAATCCGGGTCGGGAAATTGGCCTTGATGGTGCCGGTGATGACGTCGACCGACGGGCGTTGCGTGGCCATGATCAGGTGGATGCCGGCGGCGCGGGCCATCTGGGCCAGACGCTGCACGGCGCCTTCCACGTCCTTGCCGGCGACCAGCATCAGGTCGGCCATCTCGTCCATGACCACGACCAGATAGGGCATGGGCTCGGGGCGGATCTTCTCGCTTTCGTAGATCGGGCGGCCCTGCTCGTCGAAGCCGGTCTGGACCGTGCGCTCGAAATGCTCGCCCTTCTTCTGGGCCTCGATGGCGCGCTCGTTGTAGCTGGCGACGTTGCGCACGCCGAGCTTGGACATCCGGCGATAGCGGTCCTCCATCTCACGCACCGTCCATTTCAGGGCGACGACGGCCTTCTTGGGATCGGTGACGACGGGCGCCAGCAGGTGCGGGATGCCGTCATAGACCGACAGTTCCAGCATCTTGGGGTCGATCATGATGAAGCGGCACTCGGCCGGCGAGTGGCGATACAGGATCGACAGGATCATGGCGTTGACCCCGACCGACTTGCCAGAGCCGGTGGTGCCCGCGATCAGCAGGTGGGGCATGCGCGCCAGATCGGCGACATAGGGCTCGCCGCCGATGGTCTCGCCCAGGGCCAGGGGCAGCAGATGGGTCTTCTTGTCGAACTCGCCCGACGACAGCAGGTCGCGCAGGTAGACGGTCTCGCGCTTGGCGTTGGGCAGTTCGATGCCGATGGCGTTGCGACCCTGGACCACCGAGATGCGACAGGCGCGGGCCGACATCGACCGCGCGATGTCGTCGGACAGGGCCACGACCCGGCCGTGCTTGACGCCCGGCGCCGGGGCCAGTTCGTACAGGGTGACGACGGGGCCGGGGCGGATCTGGTCGATGACGCCGCGCACGCCGAACTCGGCCAGCACGCCTTCCAGCATCTTGGCGTTCTGCTTCAGCGCCTCTTCGTCCACGGCGCCGGAACGGGCTGCGGGCTTGGACAGCATCCCCAGCGGCGGCAGGTCAAAGGCGCCTTCGGGACGGGTGAATTCGAAGCCGATCTGGTCGTCGTCGACGGCCTTCTTGCTGGGACGGGGGGCCTTGGGGGCGGCGACCCGGGGCTCGCTGGCGCGGGTGACGGGCTGGAGGGCGGCCTCGGGCTCGGGCTCGTCCCAGGGCGGGGTCTCGTCGTCCAGATCGGCGGCGGCATTGGCGCGGGGCGAGGCGACGGCGGCGCTCCGTTCGTTCGGGGCGATCTCGACAGGGGCTTCGGGCGCCGGCCGGGCCTTGCGCGGCGCAGGCGCGCGCGCGGCCGGTGCGGGCGCCGCCGGCGCGCGACGCAGGGCCTTGCCCCAGTGCAGGGTGTCGGAGAAGTCGGCGATCCTCAGGCCCACGGCATAGCCGCATGCCCACAGGCCCAGGGCGGCGAACAGCACACCGACGATGATCGCCCCGCCGGGAATCCTCAGGGCCGTCAACCCGGCGATGGCCATGCCGGAGACGCCGTCGCCCCACAGCCCGCCCAGGCCCGAGGCCAGGGGCCAGGCGGCGGGCTCGGTCGGCGCCGACAGGGCGGCGGACACCAGCAGCACCCCGGCGCTGGCCGACAGGGCCTTCAGCGGCGTGGGCTTCAGCCGCTGCTGGATGGCCTCGCCGATGGCGCCCGCAAGCCCGAAAGCGATCAGCAGCACGCAGGCGGGCCAAGCGGCCAGGCCCAGGCTCTGCATGAACAGGTCGGCGAACAGGGCGCCGTTGGCTCCCAGCCAGTTGGTCGCCGCCATCGAGGAGGCCGCGTTCAGGCTGGGATCGGCCGGGTTCCACGAGATCAGGGCGACCAGCAACAGGGTCGCCAGCAGGGCCTGCAACACGCCCCGGAACCGCACGACGAAGGGCGCGTCCCACAGGATGCGGGCGCTGGACCAGGCGCGATTGCCGAGGATGAGAACGGCGGACATGGGCAGGCGAACTCCGGCCGACACTGAAGGCTCCGCCCTTGTCGCCCGAGCAGGGTTAAGGGGCTGTTTACCGTGGGGGCGGGCGTGGATCGGTTGACGCTGATCGGCCACTGTCGCAGGGCCGCCTATCGGTCATGAATCTTGGCAGTATGGTGCGTCCTAGAAATCGTGTTCACTCGTCAGTGGTGATTTTGGCGTGCATTCTGGCGGGCGCATAAGCATGAACGACGAGCCAAATTCTGACGAGGGAAAGCGTCCTGTTCCCCTAACGGCGGATGAAATTACTAGTTTTGATTTCGAAGGGCCAATTCGCGGGGCTGAAGTCGCTGATGCCTACTTACTGGGCGATTTTTTTCGACGGGCGGCTACAGAAACCGAGGATCAGTCAAGTCTTGCGAGAAGGGTTTACGCACTACTGAACGCTGTTTGCTCGTTTCACTTCAAGCCAGAAGATCGGTCCTCTCCGTTCGGCCCGATGATGGAATGGGACGGAAAGCGAACAGCCATACCCGAAGATTTCGCCGGTGATCAGTCCACAGCGTTTGCGATGATTGCGGACAAGATTGAGCATCCTTGTCTGAGAGCCAGGATTGCCGACACAGCGTGGCTCAATGACAAGCGAAACGGCAAAGTAGCTGTGGTGGCTGTGGAGGCTTACGCGACGTGCGCGCGTCAACTTCTTTCGGGTGATTTCCACGCTCGTTTTGCCCGAGATGACAGTACGCCCTTCGAAGCCTTTAGTTTGGCTCGTCGCGCCGTTCAAATAGCGGTCGCGATTAAGCGCAAGGCGGAGCCGCTCTCTGGCAGTGCTGCGGAGGTGCTGATTGATCTTGGTAACGCCGCGAAAGCTACCGGTGACCTATCTCTCTATCGGCGGGCGCACTCGCTGGCTTGGAATCATGGACTGCTCGACTCTCTGAAATTTGCGGGAGATTTGAAGGCGGTTCTCGATCAAGAGAAGGACCCAATGAGTCGAAAGGCCGTCTGGGAACAGATGGCATCTTGCTATCGCGATGCGGGTCAAGCCGAGGACGAACTGCGGTGCTCAATCGCCGCCGCTGAAGAACTTGTCGCGATGGCGGAAGCGATGGCCCCACCAATGGCATCAGCAAGCTGGCTGGCCGATGCCATTAAAGCCCTGCGACCACTAAAAGGCACTCGACCTCGTAGGAAGGAACTTGAGGTTCGGCTACGCGAAACCCAAGAAAATTTGTCAGACGACATGACGACATTTTCTTCGGGTCCCTTCGATCTCTCAGATATCGCTTCGGGCACCATCGAAGTATTTGAGCCGATGTCGTTGACTACTGCTCTTGGTCAATTGGCGATTCTCACCCGTCCACCCGAGCTGGAGGATCGGCGTAAGGACGCTTTGCAGACACTAAAATCGTCCCCTCTTTCGGCGATGTTTGCGATCACCAAAATGGATCGGGACGGAAAGACCATCGCGGTCGTTCCAGGTGCAGAGCTGCGGGGAGAACCCGGTGAAGACTGGATGCTCCACAAATTTGCCGAGAGTGATGGCCTTCGTCGCCAGATCTTCATCGCTGGCCAATTTGAGCCGGTGCGGCGCCATTTGGCGTCACGCTTTTCGTTTGTGGAACGGCACTTCTGGGCCATCGTAGAGAACAGCCCTTTCGTTCCTCTAGGCTACGAGAGCGTATTCGCATTGGGGTTTTCTAGGATGATGCAGGGAGATGCCCTGTCCGCTGCACATCTATTGCTTCCGCAAATCGAGAACTCCGTGAGAGAAGTCTTGATTAAGGCCGGGAAAGATCCATCTATTATTCAATCCGACATGTCACAGGAGGATCGCTCTCTCTCCTCGATGCTTGAGCACAATCGTGGGGATTTGGATCAAATTTTTGGATCTGATTTAGTCCTTGAGATTGATTTGCTTTTCAACTCTCGCCTAGGTCCTGCTCTCCGACATGACATGGCCCATGGGAAAATCAATACAAACGACTGCTTTGGTGCCGATGTTCGGTATGCGTGTTGGCTGATCTATCGGATCACATGCCTGCCACTTATGTCCCGTTGGTCGGAAATTGTAAGCCAAATCGAAACCCAAGAATTCTAGATAAGTGCTAACGTCCCTGGCACTTATCTGCTCTTAGAAGCGCAAAACCCCCGGCCGTTTCCGACCGGGGGTTCTGTTCGTTTAGAGCCTGAGTAACGTGGACTTAGAAGTCCATGCCGCCCATGCCGCCGCCCATGCCGCCCATGTCGGGGGCGCCGCCGCCACCCTTCTTGGGAGCATCGGCCACGGCCGCTTCGGTCGTGATCAGGATCGAGGCCACCGAGGCGGCGTCGGTCAGGGCGGTGCGAACCACCTTGGCCGGGTCGATCACGCCCATGGCGACCAGGTCGCCGTACTCTTCCGTCTGGGCGTTGAAGCCGAAGGTGGCCGAGGTGTTTTCAAGCACCTTGCCGACCACGATCGAGCCTTCGACGCCGGCGTTCTCGACGATCTGACGGATCGGGGCCTGGATGGCGCGACGGATGATCGCGATGCCGGCGGTCTGATCGGCGTTGTCGCCCTTCAGGCCTTCCAGAGCCTTGGTCGCCTTCAGCAGGGCGATGCCGCCGCCGGGGACGATGCCTTCTTCAACGGCTGCACGCGTGGCGTTCAGGGCGTCGTCGACGCGGTCCTTCTTCTCTTTGACTTCCACTTCGGTCGAACCACCGACGCGGATGACGGCGACGCCGCCGGCCAGCTTGGCCAGACGTTCCTGAAGCTTTTCCTTGTCGTAGTCCGAGGTGGTGTCCTCGATCTGCTTCTTGATCTGGCCGATGCGGGCTTCGATCTCTTCCTTGCCGCCGACGCCGTCCACGATGGTGGTGTCGTCCTTGGTGATGGTGACCTTCTTGGCCTTGCCGAGCATGTCGATGGTGACGTTCTCGAGCTTGATGCCCAGATCTTCCGAGATCACCTGGCCGCCGGTCAGGACCGAGATGTCCTCCAGCATGGCCTTGCGGCGGTCACCGAAGCCCGGCGCCTTGACGGCGGCGACGCGCAGGCCGCCACGCAGCTTGTTGACCACCAGGGTGGCCAGGGCCTCGCCTTCGATGTCCTCGGCGATGATCAGCAGGGGACGACCCGACTGAACCACGGCTTCCAGGATCGGCAGCATGGCCTGCAGCGACGACAGCTTCTTTTCGAACAGCAGGATCAGAGGCTCTTCGAGTTGAACCTCCATCTTGTCGGCGTTGGTGATGAAGTAGGGCGACAGGTAGCCGCGGTCGAACTGCATGCCTTCGACGACGTCCAGCTCGGTCTCGGCGGTCTTGGCTTCTTCAACCGTGATGACGCCTTCGTTGCCGACCTTGGCCATGGCCTTGGCGATCATTTCGCCGACTTCGGCGTCGCCGTTGGCCGAGATGGTGCCGACCTGGGCGATCTCGGAGTTGTTCTCGACCTTCTTGGCCGAGGCCTTGATGTCGGCGAGGACAGCCGTGACGGCCTTGTCGATGCCGCGCTTCAGATCCATCGGGTTCATGCCGGCGGCGACGGCTTTCAGGCCCTCTTGCACGATCGACTGAGCCAGGACGGTGGCGGTGGTGGTGCCGTCGCCGGCCTTGTCATTGGTCTTG
>Ga0247803_1000038_pt1 | contig 99607 bp, 78 predicted proteins | sample UWRJL014104B1_FD_180928 | JGI IMG/M metagenome (GOLD analysis project Ga0247803, IMG submission 180928) | Plant litter microbial communities from Arlington Agricultural Research Station in Wisconsin, United States - UWRJ-L014-104B-1 | ecosystem: Environmental > Terrestrial > Plant litter >... | reverse complement strand
TTGCAAAACGGCCTTAAGGTGGTTATTGCGGCGGGGCTCACCTCTTCCCATCCCGAACAGAGTAGTTAAGCCCGCCTGCGCAGATGGTACTGCAGTTATGTGGGAGAGTATGTCGTCGCCTTTCTTTGAAAAACCCTGTTTCTAACGAACCAGGGTTTTTTATTCTAAATTTTACTTATTTAATTATAAGTAATATGGTACCTTAGCTCAGATGGTAGAGCAATGGACTGAAAATCCATGTGTCCCTGGTTCGATCCCTGGAGGTACCACAAAAATGCTCGGATGGTGAAATTGGTAGACACGCTGGACTTAAAATCCAGTGAACAGCAATGTTCGTGCGGGTTCAAGTCCCGCTCTGAGTACTAAAAGCTTCAATTAGTTAATCTAATTGAAGCTTTTTTTTTAGAAGTAAGGTAAAATTTTTTCTACGATTTATTTGGAAATCTTTTATTTGTCCTTTTTATCTTTTAAAATTTTACCCTCTTTGGTAAATTCCAAATCTATATTGTTTGTTAAATCTACGTCAAGATCCTTGTGTCCATAATCGATATGGGTAATTTTTTCATTTGGATGATTTTTTGATACATAATCTTTTACTGATGCGGGAATAAATGCAGTTGGAATAGGTTTTTTACCTCCGTCAACTTCACGATAAGAACCGTCTTTCCAGAACTCTATTTCCGTTCCGTCTTTTAATTTCACTTCATATCCTTTTTCACCGTGTTCAGCATCTTTTTTTACAACGTCTATTTCTCGATTGTTAAAGTGTTTTTTTAAAAAATCCTGTGCCGGTTTTGGCAATTCAGTAACTTCAATTTTCTTCTGCGCATTAGCCGATATTGTAAAACCAAGGAACATTACGGCAATTATGATTATCTTTTTCATGATTTTAATATTTAAAATTATTAATTTTCTTTCACTAATTTACAACAAGCATTAATACATTCAAATCAATTTAAGAAACCTTTATTATTTTAAAAACAGGATTTCTTATATTGTAACTTATTATAATTAAAAACGTTATGAGAAATTCTATTGTAATAAAAGTGGCTACTATTCATGATTTAGATGGGATAATAAAACTGCAAACGGCCAATCAGACTTTTCGAGGCGGGACATTATCAGGAGAATTAACAGCATATCAAATCAAGGAAATGATGACTGATATGCCACAAATTATAGCTAAGTTTGACAATGAAATTGTCGGTTTTTTATTGACAACATCAAAATCTGTACACAATAAACGTGAATTTCCCATTGTGGATGCTATGTTAGCGTCTTATTTGGGTTCTCCAAATTCCTATATTTATGGGCCTATTTGTGTGAGTCAAAATCAACGCGGAAACGGATTGGCGCAACTTATGTTTCAGGAACTCTTAAAATTAGAACCTAATCGCGAAGGAATTTTATTTATTAAAAGTGATAACCTCACGTCCTTGAGGGCACATGAAAAAATGCGAATGAAAAAAGTAAGCAGCTTTTATTTTAATAATGCTGATTTTGATGTGTATGCTTATTTCTTTCCTATTAAAAAAGATAATAATTTAATAATGAAATAAAAAAACGTTATAAATAACTCTAAATAAAAACACATGCGTTATCTAATAATTCTGATTATCACTTTTGTAATTATTTCCTGTAAAAATGAAACCAAATCGACATCACTTTCCAATTATTTCAATTATCAAGAAAGTAGTGGTGTAGAATCGGCAGGAATAAAAATGATTCCAATAAAAACTGCTGTAGGAGAATTTAAAGTTTGGACAAAACGTTTTGGTAGCAATCCTAAAATTAAAGTACTGTTATTACATGGTGGTCCGGCAATGACACATGAATACATGGAATGTTTTGAGACTTTCTTTCAGCGAGAAGGATTTGAATTTTATGAATATGATCAATTGGGTTCCTATTATAGTGATCAGCCAAAAGACAGCAGTTTATGGACAACGGAACGCTTTGTTGACGAAGTTGAACAAGTACGAAAAGCAATCGGAGCTGATAAAAATAACTTTTATATTTTAGGGAACTCTTGGGGCGGAATTCTTGCGATGGAATATGCGCTCAAATACCAGCAAAATATGAAAGGGTTATTGGTTGCTAACATGATGGCCAGTGCACCGGATTATGGAAAATATGCTGATAAAGTACTATCCAAACAAATGAAACCTGAAATATTAGCAGAAATTAGATCACTTGAAGCTAAAAAGGACTTTAATAATCCGCGTTATATGGAATTGCTTATTCCCAATTATTATCAACAACATTTATGTCGTTTAAAAGATTGGCCTGACGGATTAAACCGCGCCAGTAAACATGTTAATAATGAGATTTATACTATGATGCAAGGTCCGAGTGAATTTGGCATTAGCGGTCGATTAGCAAAATGGGACATTAAAAAGCGTTTACCTGAAATTACAATTCCTACCTTAATGATCGGTGCGAAATACGATACTATGGATCCAAAAGCAATGGAGGAACAAAGTAAATTAGTAAAAAAGGGGCGTTATTTATATTGTCCAAATGGAAGCCACCTTGCTATGTGGGACGATCAAAAAGTTTTTATGAATGGAGTAATTGAATTTATAAACGATGTTGATTTAGAAAAAATATAATCTTTAATAATAAAACAATATGGCTATAGGCTCAGATTAAGAGTAAGTTTATATTTCGTTATAATGGGTGTTAATTAACTTTAACCATATGCCTTAGGGGAACAAACCACACATGGTTCCCTTCGTCAAATTCTACTCTTAATCTATACTTAAACGCATAACAAATACTTTTAGTTTCAAATATTAATCCTTACTTTTGAGCCTCATTAATTTAAACAAACATCATGGCTTCAATAACATTAGGAGGAAATCCAATACATACTTCAGGCGAATTACCAACAGTTGGTTCACAACTAGCTGATTTCAAATTGGTACAAAATGATTTGTCTGTTGCTTCATTAAGTAACTTCGCGGGGAAAAAATTAGTTTTAAACATTTTTCCAAGTGTTGATACCGGAACTTGTGCGACATCTGTTAGAAAATTCAACGAAAGCGCGAGCGGTTTAGAAAACACAACTGTTTTATGTATCTCAAGAGATTTGCCATTTGCCCAAAAACGTTTTTGTGGTGCTGAAGGATTGGAGAATGTAGTAAACTTATCTGATTTTCAAGCTGGAACTTTTGGTAAAACAAATGGTTTAGAAATCGTTGACGGACCTTTAGCGGGTTTGCATTCAAGAGCTATAATTGTTGTTGATGAAAACGGAAAAATTACCCATACGGAACAAGTTGCTGAAATCGCAAATGAGCCAAATTACGAAGCAGCTTTAGCAGCACTATAATACCTATAAATGGAATTTCAAAAAGATAATACTTTTGTTACTGGTCGTTTAAAAAGCATGACATATGCTTTTAACGGAGCTGTAAAACTTATAAAAACAGAACATAGCATTATGGTTCAATTCTCATTGGGAATTGTTATGACCATTGCCGGGTTTTATTTTCACATTTCACAAACCGAATGGCTTTGTCAAACCTTAGCCATAGGTTTAGTCTTAAGTGTTGAAGGATTGAATACAGCAGTAGAAAAAATTGCTGATTTTATTCATCCTGATTACAGTAAACGAATCGGATTTATTAAAGATATTGCTGCAGGAGCGGTATTTTTTGCCGCAATGACCGCAATCGCAATAGGCTTGATCATTTATATCCCAAAATTTATCTAGGCAACAGTAAACGCAAGAATGGCAAAAACAACAAAAAAAGAAACAGTAGACAAAAAAAGCGCACCAAAAACTGAGAAGTTAAAATCTTGGATACCCAACAAACAGCAACGTTTTGTTTTGGGTTGTCTTTTGGTACTATTTTCTATTGCACTATTAGTTGCATTTATCTCTTTTTACGTCAACGGACAATGGCAAACAGATCAAAGTGCAGTAAGCCAGCTTGGTGATCGCTCTGAAGTAGTGCAAAACTGGCTCGGAAAATTTGGTGCTTACCTTGCCGATTTAATTGTTTACAGAGGTTTTGGACTTGCTTCTTTTGTATTAGTCCGTTTGTTTTTCTTAACCGGATTATTTCTGGCATTGGAAATGTCTACCAAAAGACTCAAAAGTATTTGGTTCTGGGATTTATTTGCCATCATTGTTGTTTCGGTTTTATTTGGATTTTTCGCTACATCGGCACCTGAATTAGGCGGAACAATTGGGTATGAGCTAAATTTATTCCTTCAGGATTACATTGGAAAAACAGGTACTTTACTGACCTTGCTTTTTGGGTTAATCATTTACCTTATTTTTAAAATTAAATTATCTCCGGAGAAGATCCAGTCTTATTTTGATTCTACTAAAAAAGAATTCAAATCAGAACTGGGGTCCCTAAAACCACAACAGGCAGAAAGCGCTTATAATCTTGAAGAATTTGCAATTGAGGAAGATCCTGAATTAGATAATATTCATCTAAAAACAGAAGATACGCAATTTGAAATCAACAAAGAAGCTTTAAAACCTACCATAAATCATTCATCAGAAATTGATTTGAATCCGGTTGTAAAACCTCTTCAAATGGATATAAAACCAGCAACAGTTGCTCCTGTGGTTCACACTGAAGAATTTGTTGTTGAAAAACCGGAAGAAGAAGATATTATCGAAGAAAACCTGGCTTCGCGCCTTGTGGCTGATTTTGGATTATTCGATCCAACTTTAGATCTATCGAATTATAAATTCCCAACAATTGATTTATTGAAAGAATATTCGACCGGGGGAATTACGATCAATCAGGAAGAATTAGAAGAAAATAAAAACAAAATTGTAGACACACTTCGTAACTACAAAATAGAAATTGCCCAGATTAAAGCAACAGTTGGTCCATCGGTAACTTTATACGAAATTGTACCTGAGGCAGGAATCAGAATTTCTAAAATTAAAAGTTTAGAAGATGATATTGCATTGTCACTGTCGGCATTAGGAATTCGTATCATTGCACCAATTCCAGGTAAAGGAACAATTGGTATTGAGGTTCCTAACAAGAACCCGACAATGGTTTCGATGAAAAGCGTTATTGGATCTGCGAAGTTCCAGGAAGCTGAAATGGAATTACCAATTGCTCTAGGAAAAACAATTTCAAACGAAACTTTTGTTGTTGATTTAGCCAAAATGCCTCACTTATTGATGGCGGGTGCTACAGGACAAGGAAAATCTGTTGGATTGAATGCTGTCTTAACGTCGCTTTTATACAAAAAACATCCAGCCGAAGTAAAATTCGTTTTGGTTGATCCTAAAAAAGTAGAGCTTACCTTATTCAATAAAATTGAAAGACATTATTTAGCTAAACTTCCGGATACTGAAGACGCTATTATTACCGACAATGCAAAAGTGGTGAATACTTTAAATTCGCTTTGCGTTGAAATGGATAATCGTTATTCATTACTGAAAGATGCAATGGTTCGTAATATTAAAGAATACAACGAAAAATTCCGAGCCAGAAAATTAAATCCAGAAGCCGGACATAGATTCTTACCTTATATTATATTAGTTGTCGATGAGTTCGCCGATTTGATTATGACTGCCGGTAAAGAAGTCGAAATTCCGATTGCGCGTTTGGCTCAGTTAGCGCGTGCTATTGGTATTCACTTGATTATTGCCACACAAAGACCGTCTGTAAACGTTATTACAGGTCTAATTAAAGCGAATTTCCCTGCGAGGATCGCTTTTAGGGTAACATCAAAAATTGACTCAAGAACGATTCTTGATACACAAGGAGCCGATCAGTTAATTGGTCGTGGAGATTTATTATATACCAACGGGAATGATGTGGTTCGTGTGCAATGTGCATTTATCGATACTCCTGAGGTAGAAAAAATTACGGATTTTATTGGTTCGCAAAAAGCTTATGCCACAGCTTATTTGCTTCCTGAGTTTGTTGGAGAAGAAACTGGCATTAATCTTGATATGGATATTTCCGAAAGAGATACTTTATTTAGAGAAGCTGCTGAGATTATTGTCAATGCGCAACAAGGTTCAGCTTCATTATTGCAAAGAAAATTAAAATTAGGTTACAACAGAGCCGGTCGTTTGATCGATCAGCTGGAAGCAGCAGGAATTGTTGGACCGTTTGAAGGCAGTAAAGCAAGAAGTGTGAACATATCTGACTTAAGTGCTCTTGATCAATTTTTTAATAATGAACAAAATTAATCCAATCATGAAAACAAAAATTCAGGAAATCCAAAACAATTCTATTACTAAGATGACTAAAAAGTGCTTTCAAATGGCAGTTATATTGCTTTTGAGTTTCACTTCTATTCAGGCTCAGGATAAAAAAGCCAAAGATTTATTGAACGAAGTAACTGCCAAAATAAAGAGTTACGACAATATTGTTATTGATTTTAAATATTCTTTGAATAACGCTAAAGAAAACATCAATCAGGACAGCAAAGGAAATGTAACCATGAAAGGCAATCAATATGTATTGAATTTTATGGGTGTGACTAAAATATTTGATGGTCAAAAAACATATACAATTGTTCCTGAAGATGAAGAGGTTACTGTTTCTAAAGTAAACGAAAAAGACGATGCAGCTATTACACCTTCAAAAATGCTTACGTTTTTTAATTCCGGATACAAATATAACATGGATATTGTGCAAAATGTAAAAGGAAGAAAAATTCAATACATTAAATTAGCGCCTACAAGTGCAAAAGATCAAAGAAAAGAAATTCTTTTAGGTATTGATGTTCAGACAAAACACATCTACAATTTAATCGAAACGGGTAAAAATGGAACAAAAACCACTTTAACCGTTAATTCTTTTAAAACCAATCAGCCTTTATCAAAAAATCAATTTACATTTGTAGCGAGCAAATATCCAAAATACTACATCAACAAATTAGATTAATTACAAGGTTGAAAATTTTAGACAAATACTTACTAAAAACATTTCTGATTACGTTTACTACGGTATTCGTAATCCTTTTTTTTATATTCATACTTCAAACCGTCTGGCTTTTTATATCTGAACTTGCAGGTAAAGATCTGGATTTGATTTTGGTTGTAAAATTCCTGTTGTTCTCGATGCCGCGAATCATTCCGCTGGTTTTACCATTATCGGTTTTACTGGCTTCGATTATGACTTTTGGAAATTTAGCCGAAAACTATGAGTTTGCTGCTATGAAATCTTCCGGGATATCACTTCAGAGAGCAATGAGAGGCTTGATTGTCTTTATTTTTGTTTTAAGTATTGTCGCATTTTGGTTTGCCAACAATGTGATTCCATACGCTGAATATAAATTTATGAATTTCCGGAAAAACATCGCTCAGGCCAAGCCCGCAATGGCCATTGCAGAAGGCCAGTTTAGTGATGTAGGCTTTTATAATATAAAAGTCAATAAAAAATCAGGTGAAAACGGCAATATCCTAACTGGTGTTACTATTCATGAAAAGCCAAATAACGTTGGAGAAAACAAAACTGTTATTAAAGCAAAAGACGGTAAATTAATAAGTAACGAAAAGTCCAGTATCTTAAAACTGGTTTTAAATGATGGATATTACTATCAGGATGTTACTCCTACAAAATATGAAGATCGGGCTAAATTGCCTTTTGTAAAAGCAGCTTTTAAAAAACAGGTTATCAATATTGATTTATCGGAATTAAATAAAGTTGATGAAGACAAGGAAAGTGTTGGTAGTACAAACGCAATGCTAAATGTAAACGAATTGCGGTACACTTTAGATTCATTAAATAAAAATCTGGATAACGAAATTCTTTCTTTTTCAGAGAATATCAATCAGCGCGTTGGCATTAGAAAAGCTCCCGTAGCAGCAATTAATGTAAATAAAAAGAAAAAGCCATTACCTGATAATCTTTTGTCTTTATATACAACAAAACAAAAATCAGATATTCTTAAAATGGCGGGAAGTAATGTTGTCAGTCACATTTACTCGATTGAAACTACACAAAAAGACCTAAAAGATAAACAGCGCGACATAAATAAACACTTAACGGCTTTGTACGAAAAGTTTGTAATTGCTTTTGCATGTTTTTTAATGTTTTTTATTGGGGCTCCATTAGGTGCTATTATCCGAAAAGGCGGACTTGGTTTGCCAATTGTATTTGCAGTTTTAATTTTTATTACTTTCCACTTTATCAATACTTTTGGAAAAAGACTCTCGCAAGAAGGCGGAATGTCTCCTTTTATGGGATCATGGATGTCTTCATTTGTGCTATCACCATTGGCTGTGTTGTTAACCTATCGTGCAACAAACGACAACGGATTAATCAACTTTGATGCGATTACCACTCCAATTTCACAACTATTTCAAAAAATTTCCGAGCGGTTTTTTCCTGCTCAAAATCAAAAATAATTATGTCAACAACAAAAATACAACTGAATACCATTGAAGAAGCTATAGAAGATATTCGTCAAGGTAAAGTAATCATTGTGGTCGATGATGAAGATCGTGAAAACGAAGGTGATTTTTTGGCTGCAGCCGAAAAAGTAACCCCGGAAATGATCAATTTTATGGCTACTCACGGACGTGGATTAATTTGTGCTCCATTAACTGAAAGCCGTTGTAAAGAATTGGATTTAAGACCAATGGTTACCAATAATACAGATCATATGGAAACTGCTTTTACGGTTTCGGTAGATTTAAAAGGACATGGAGTAACGACCGGAATTTCTGCTGCTGACAGGTCTAAAACAGTATTGGCACTAACAGATTCAAATGTAAAACCACACGAACTAGCGAGACCGGGACATATTTTTCCTTTGGTGGCAAAACAAGGTGGTGTATTAAGAAGAACTGGCCACACAGAAGCGGCTATTGATTTTGCAAGATTGGCCGGATTTAAATCGGCTGGTGTGATTTGCGAAATTCTAAATGAAGACGGAACGATGTCGCGTTTACCTGAATTGGTGAAAGTAGCTAAGAAATTTGATTTAAAATTAGTTTCGATTGAAGATTTAGTGGCTTACAGAATGCAACACGATAGTCTTATTGTTAAAAAAGAAGATTTTGATATCGAAACCCGTTTTGGAACTTTTAGATTAAGAGCTTACGAGCAAACAACAAATAAACAAATTCATATTGCCCTAACAAAAGGAACCTGGAATCTTGGGGAACCTATCTTAACCAGAATTCACTCTTCGCAAGTAAATAATGATTTATTAGGAACTTTAACAAACAATGCTGAACAACAATTAGACGGTATGTTTAAAGTTATTAATGAAAACGGGAAAGGTGCAGTAATCTTTATTAATCAGGATATGCAGGCAGTAAATTTATTAAGTAGAATCTCTGAACTTAAGGCTTTACAGGCAGAAGGAACAATGAAAGCACCAAAAGTAGTCATTGATAGTAAAGACTACGGAATTGGAGCTCAAATTCTGCATGATATTGATATTTCTAAAATTAGATTGGTATCAAACACAGAGCAAACAAAACGTGTAGGAATGATTGGATATGGTCTTGAAATCACAGAATACGTAAGTTACTAATATGGGGACATTAGAAGAAAGAATTAAAAAATCTGAGACGCGTATATTTAAAGCCGTTTTTCCAAGTACTACCAACCATTATGATACCTTATTTGGTGGAACTGCTTTACATCTTATGGATGAAGTTGCTTTTATTTGTGCTACTCGTTTTAGCCGTAAAAAAGTAGTGACGATATCCACTGGAAAAATTGACTTTAAAAAGGCGATTCCGGCAGGAACTTTAATTGAATTAGTAGCAAAAGTAGATAGCGTTGGAAGAACCAGTTGTAAAATTCATGTTGATATTTTTATGGAACAGATGTATTCTGAACTTCGCGAAACGGTAGTTTCAGGAACTTTTTCGTTTGTTGCTGTAGATGAAAACAAAAAACCAACGCCAATTTTAGACGATTTGGATTAATTTATTAAGAAAAATTATTTTTAGGAATACTGATAATTAAGTACTTAAAAATTAACTTAAAAAAATAGCTGAAAAAGTTTTTATAATCGGAAAAGCGCACTATATTTGCACTCGCAATCACAAAATGATCGCGACATACTGGAGAAATGGCAGAGCGGTCGAATGCGGCAGTCTTGAAAACTGTTGACTGTAACAGGTCCGGGGGTTCGAATCCCTCTTTCTCCGCTAAGGCCCGAAAACAAAGGAAAAACAACATTTTCAAAGTTTTCAAAAAAGGCTAAAAAGAGCGGTAAACCCTGCAAATCCAACGATTTGCAGGGTTTTTTCTTTTATACCACTTTTCAATATTTATAAAATCGAACAAAAACTTTGTGGCGCATTCGTGGCGCATTTTTAAAGTTCGAAGTTGCGCCACAAAATTTCATCTTAAGTCCCGATATCAAAGGGGTTAAGCACGTTTACATCTTGTTTAAATGAGGTTATAATTCTACATTTACTAATCTAATAAGTTGAATTATGCTAGAGAACAGCTTTGGGTTGATTTTCTTTTTGAAAGCACCCCGACACAATGAGAGTAACATTAGAAGTGTTTATTTCAGGATAACCGTTGACGGAATCCCAAAAGAAGCATCCACCAGACGCCAGTGGGACACTGAGCGCTGGAACAAGAAAACCGAAAGAGCAACAGGCACAAAAGAAGATGCCAAGTCGCTGAACTTTTTTCTGGATTCACTCACTGCGAAAATCCATGAAATCAAATCCGAAATTATGTACACCGGAAAACCAATAACTTCCCAAAAGATTATGGACCATGTCATGGGAAGAATAACTCCCAGAGCCAAGGTGCTGGAAGAATTTCAAAAACACAATGATGAAATGAAAGCCCTGATTGGCAACGGATATACAGAAGCGACACTGGAGAGATTCAATATTACTAAAAATCACGTAACGGCTTTCATTAAATTCAAATACAATACTAGCGATTTTGAATTTGCAGATTTAAATTTTGAATTCATAAAAGACTTTGAGTTCTATCTCCGTACTGTAAGGAAATGCGCAAATAATACCACACTTAAATACATTTCCAACTTCAAGAAAATTGTAATACGAGCCATCGACAAAGAAATCATTATCAAAGATCCATTTAAGAATTTTAAAGGAAAGAAAACTAAAATCGTAAAGAAGCCTATATCTGCAAAAGAATTGGCTGAATTGGAAAGACGCGAATTTTCGACTGACCGGCTTAATACCGTGCGCGATATTTTTGTTTTCCAGTGCTACACAGGACTCGCATACATTGATGCTTACCAGCTGACAAACGCTGATATCAAAGAAGGAGTTGATGGTAATCAGTGGATAATATCTGAACGACAGAAAACCAATTCCACGGCAAAGATTCCGCTTCTGCCAAATGCTCTTAAAATTCTCGAAAAATACAAAAACAATCCTGTGTGTTTGAAACGTGGGACTCTACTTCCTGTTTCTTCCAATCAAAAAATGAATGAGTACCTAAAGGAAATTGCTGTTTTATGTGGCTTTCCATTTACTCTTAATACACATATGGCACGTCGCACATTTGGAAGCACGGTAACTCTAAACAATAATGTTCCAATTAATGTAGTAAAAGAACTTCTCGGGCATTCGTCTGTTAAGCAGACGGAATCTTATGCAATAACCGAACAGGCTACAATTGGAAGAGAGATGTCAATACTTAATGAAAAGCTTAATAAACCCAAAGCTAAAATCTGCCCTTCGGACATGGAGGTATTAAACAGAATAGAGAAAGAAATCCAGACGATAAAAAAAAAGTATGGTATTTAAGCAAATCATTTAACACAATTTAGAAAAAAAAGAGGCTAGTTGAAATTTATTTGAATAACCTCTTTTTTGATAAGAATTTTTAAAAAAAAAATTAATAGTCAAAAACAATGTCCATTGATATAATATTAAGACCGAGAGATTGATCTCAACTAGGACAAAATTTTTTAAGCTATTAATTTATGCTTTTTTACTGAAACATGCAGATTTAATTCGCGCATATATCTACGCACTGTATCGGAAGATAATTCGTATCCCGATCTTTGTAGCTCTGCTGTTACGCGTTTGGAGCCATAACGTTTTTGCGATGATATAAATATGGAAACTATTTCTTCCTTGACCATCATTTTCCATTTTTGTCTTTCAGAAACATATTGATTTTTCCATTTATTGTAGCTTCCTAAGTTTACACCAAGAATTTTACAAATCATGTAACTTGAATAATTTTGTTCATTTTTAGCTATGTACTGAAATATAAAAGGTGGTCCTTTATGCAAGTAATCTGCTGCTCCTTTAATAATTTTAAATTCAGTATCTAACTTTCTAGTTTCTATTTCAAGATCATATATTTTTTTTTCCCGGGCAGTTAATTTTGTTTTTCCTACAGAGAAATTTTCTTCGCCGTTTACAATATAGTTTCTTCGCCAGTTCAACAAGGTGTTGTATGTTATGTTGAATTCTCGGGCGATGTGTTCCAGTTTAACTTTTTCAAAGCTTAATTTGACGATTTTGAGTTTGAAATCACTTTTGTAATGTTTTTTAATTTTTTCCATAACTGTAGGTAACCATTTTATTTTATGACATTATATCTCTTCATTGAACTCTTCAATTGTTTTATATTTAAGTGCTGAATGTCTCCTTTTTTTGTTGTACCAGTTTTCTATATAATCATATATCTGCGCCCTCATCTCTTTTGGGGTCAATAATGTTTTCTGACTGTATATTAATTCTCTTTTTAATGAATTAAAAAAGCTTTCCGAAACAGCATTATCAATGCTGTTTCCCTTTCGGCTCATGCTTTGTACACACTTATGTTGGCTAAGGGTACTGGTAAAAAGTTTATTGGCATACTGTGTTCCTCGATCAGAGTGAAAAATTAATCCCTCTTGGACTTTGCGATTGCTTGTGGCCATATTCCAGGCAGGAAGAATGGTTGTTGTAGTTGAAAGCATAGAGCTAAGGTTCCACCCAACTATTTTCCGGTCATATAAGTCTATGATGACAGTAAGGTATAAAAAACGTTTTTCGATCTGCAGATAGGTGATGTCGGAAACCCAAACCTTAGAAGGTTTGTTTGTCGTAAACTGCCTGTTAAGTATATTTGGCGAAATAAACAGCGTGTGCTTGGAATCTGTTGTTGCTTTGTATTTCTTTTTGACTTTACGTTTAAGACACAGTTGCTTCATGAAAAATGTAACCTGGTCTTCTGATATATGCAATCCTTTTTTGCAAAGCTCTCTGGCAATTAAGACACAGCCATGATATTGTTTAGATTCATAAAATACAGAAGTTATTGCATCCTTGAACTGGCTTACCTGTATTTCTCTTTTTGAGAGGGGCTGCTGTATCCTTAAATTATACATTGAAGTAGAAACCCCCAGGACCTGGCACATTATACCAATGGGGTATTTATTTTTATTTTGAGAGATAAAATTGTATACCGCTTGTTTACCCTGAGGTTTTAATTTGATACCTTCTCTTAGTATCACTAATCTTAATTGCGATTCTGCAAGTTTCTTTTCTGATTCAAAAATCTCTGAATCATCAGAATAAATTCTTTTTTTTCCTCGTCCGGGAAAGCTACCCTCTTTATATTTCCGATAAATTGACCTCCATTTAGAAAGCAGTTTAGGTGATATTTCAAGTTCCTGAGCGGTGGCAAGAACATTTTTTCTTTCATAACTCAGCAGAACTGCATTCTTTTTAAACTCAGGTGAGTGACCTTGTTGTATATCTTCCATACTATTATGGGTTAGTGTAAATACGGTAAAATATAAAAAAAAATAAGGTCATAAGTTATTTTTAGTATTTGGTTAAAATTATGTATTGTAGAGAAAATAAAATTTCTTCGTGACGCTTGATGAAGTAATAAAAAAAATATTATCGCAACGTAATGTACCGAAGTATGGCTTCCTTCAAAAGAAGATCGAATTCTATAGGTTCTTATTGTTATATAGGGCCTTCCTTACCTTTAATATCATACTTATATTTATTCCGGGTGGTATCAGTGACAGTTATCGGAATTTTTCTGCGCAGGTTAATTGCACAATACTGTATGGTTTATTTTGATCAGGCCTTTGATGGTGATGCAGCTTTCATCTGTAGCCCGATTAAGGACAATATACCCCTGATCCTCGAGCGCGATCAGCGCATCGAGGATTTTTGCTTGGTTTTGCCTTTGTTCAGACATATTCTCTGCAAATGTTCTATGGACATTATAAGAGGGGATTACAACTACTGTGAGCTCTTCCAATGGGCAGGTCCTGGGAAAACTCCCGGCAAGTTTCTGCAGTATGCTGTGAAGATAAACCGATGATTTCTCCAAGATGTACTAGTTTAGACATTAACATAATAGCTTTGAATAAAGATAAGGAAATTTGGTTGTTATTTAAATAATTTTAAAATATTCTGGCTGATCTCCGATTTGAAATGTATATCCAAAAGGGCAAAATTAGGGCATTACCATGTTTTTTTGTTATATAATTTACAGCTTGGGATTTTTTTTAATTATTTCTGAAATTAAATTAATGAAGTATTAAGAATTGTTGGCCGAATTTCATTTGAGTGATCGTTATTCAATTTTATATAATGCTGTTTTTAGGTTTAGGAGTAATATTATGAGCTTTTCCCGCTATCCGCAAATGAATTACAGTTTAAATGAAAAACACCTTACTTCTTGCACTACTATTAACTTCTTTTTTGGATATATCAAATTCCGCTTGAAACAAATCCTTCAAATTTGCAGATTTCTTTAAACGACAGATGAAAATTCAACATTATTAATTATCTACTTAAAGTTCTGCAGGAATATCTTCCTGAAAAATTTTCTTCTTGTGGTTCAATCCCCAATCTTTCATAGCATAGATAATTGGGGTTAAGGTATCGGCATAGGGTTCCAGGCAATACGATATTTTTACAGGATAATCGTTGGTTATAACCCTTTTGATCAGCTGGTGCTGCTCCAATTCCTTAAGTTCTTTAGAAAGGACTTTTGGAGTTAATCCAGGAATACTATCCTGAATTTCAGTAAATCTACTGTTGCCTACACCTACAGAAATAATTATGGATAATTTCCATTTTCCATTAATTACTTCAAGCGTGTCCCGCACTGGCTTAACGGTATTTAGACACTCACAGTAAGGTTTCTTTTTCGACATAATAAAATTTTATTTTGCTTTCCTTTGGGAAAGTGCTATACAAAGGAAAGTATTTTTGATTTAATTTTGCAACATAATTTTAAGAAAAATAATAAATTATGAAAGTTGCTCAAAAAATGCTCATCGGACTTCACCTGGGGAATGGATATGGTTCCCAATCGGGAGCCTGGCGTATGGCGGGAGTTGACCCAAAAAGTTATACGAGTTTTGATGTCCGTGTAAAGCAAGCTCAGGCTGCAGAGCGTGGAAAATTTCAATTTATATTTTTACCAGATGGTCCCGGTGCTGTGATGACAGATATCACAACTGAATCTCCGGCCTTTAATCTTGATGTGATGATGACCCTGGCTGCAGTAGCCAGAGAAACCCAATATATTGGATTGGTCGCTACGGGATCAACCACTTTTAATGAACCTTTTAATCTGGCCAGACAATTTAAGGCTTTGGATATTATGAGCCACGGCAGGGCTGGCTGGAACGCGATCACATCGAGTGGTGAAGATGTTGCTGCCAATTATGGAAGAAAAATTCCGTCGAGCGAAAACCGCTATGGCCGTGCTCATGAGGTTATTGAACTTATTCAGGCGCTGTGGGGCAGTTGGGGAAAAGAAGCTTGGGTTCACGACCAACAGAGTGGACAATTCGCAAGAAAAGACCAAATCCTTCCGATTAATTTACAGGGCAAATATGTCGGTTCAAGAGGCCCACTTTATATTCCGCCATCCGAGCAGGGACAGCCTATCATCTTCCATGCAGGCGGAAGTCCAAACGCACACGAATTGGCAGGGCGTTTTGCTAATGTAGTTATAGGAGCCGCATTTACCATTGAAGGTGCTAAAGCGCAGCGTGATGCATTTAGAGCAGCTGCAAAAAGGTATGGTCGTGATCCTGATGAAATCAAATATATTGCAGGAGTGATGACCACCATTGCCAAAGACAGACGCACGGCACTCGATCGAAGAATACAATTAGGAGGAGATTTACTTACCCAAAGAGTTGGTTACCTGCAACAGATGCTGGGTATTCAACTTGATCCTGCCCGAATGAATGAACCGCTTTCAGCAGCTCAACTCGAAACAGCACGTCCATCCCGTTATGATCCTCGTTCTGACAATGCATTGAAAATTGCAAAGGAAGGCAGGAGCCTTCGTGATATTCTTGCCCACGGTGTTATCGATTATCATCCTGTAATTGTGGGACCGGGTACTGAAGCAGCTGATCATATGCAGGCTTGGTTTGAAGCAGGAGCTGCCGATGGTTTCTGGATTTCACCAGATGTTAACGAAGATGGTATTGATGCTTTTGTGGATGAAGTAGTTCCGATTTTGCAAGAGCGAGGGCTTTTCCACAAAGAGTATGAAGGCAAAACATTACGTGAGCACGTTGGTGCTCCGGATCAGTACGGAATTGATCCACGAGTTTAAACTAAAAATTATAACAAAATAAACCATATAAATATGAAAATAGGAATAATTGGTACCGGCGCAATAGGCGGTACAATCGCAAAAAAAATGGCAGCTTCCGGTCACAATGTGAAGATCAGTAATTCAGGTGATGCTGATAAGTTAAATGCTCGCGCTGAAGAATTAGGTGCATCACCTGCAACAATAGAAAATGTTATAAAAGATGTAGATGTTATCATTTTGTCGCTACCGACAATAGCAATCCCAACTTTACCTAAAGATTTGTTAGCAAATGCTCCGGAAAATGTAATTGTAGTTGATACTTCAAATTACTATCCTTTTCGTGATGCGGATATTGAAGAGATCAAAAGCGGAAAAGTAGAAAGTGTCTGGGTGTCTGAACAACTGGGAAGACCTGTGATCAAAGCCTTTAATAATTTATTGGCCGAAACATTAGAAAATGCAGGAAAAGAACCCGGTGCTGTAGAGAGAATAGCAATGGCTGTCGCAGGTGATGATGCAGAGGCAAAAAAAACAATTATAGGATTAATTAATGATGCTGGTTTTGATGCAGTTGATTCCGGTGATCTTTCAGAATCCTGGAGACATCAGCCAGGAACGCCTGCTTATTGTACAGAACTTAATGAAGAGGAATTAAAACAGGCCCTTTCTGATGCTGTTAAAGAAGAGGCTCCTTCCTTTAGAGATAAGGCTATTGCTGATCTTTCTTCTCTACCATCTTATCCATCTCATCCGGATGTAGTGAAATATAATAGAGGATTGTTTCAAAAAAATCCCAAGTTTGTTTAAAGTAAACCGATTATAAAATAGATCCTACTTGAATGAGATAAGATCTATTTTAAAGAATCTTTAGCAATAGAGGCAAATCGTTAAAACGTTTCATTATTGCCTACTTTTGTATCATAATTGGTAGTACTAATAAGTAGAACTTTGTCCTTATAATTATTAAACTAAAATTATGGCAAAGACAATTTTTATAACGGGCGCTTCTCGCGGATTCGGGAGAATCTGGACAGAAGCATTCTTAAAACGTGGCGATAATGTAATTGCAGCTGTTCGCAGTCCTGAAGCATTAACCCAGTTAAACAAAGAATTTTCATCCACTCTATTGGTGCTAAAACTTGATGTTACGGACAGAAGCGCCAGTTTTAAGGCAATGGAAACTGCAAAAAAGCACTTTGGCACCATCGACGTCTTGATAAATAATGCAGGCTTTGGACATATTGGGGCTGTAGAGGAACTTAAAGAACAGGATGTCAGATCTCAGTTTGAAACCAATGTACTGGGTTCATTGTGGACTATTCAGGCTGTTCTGCCAATTATGCGTGAACAAAATTCGGGACATATCATTCAACTTTCGAGTGCTTTGGGATTGAATACCGTATCTTTAATGGGGCTCTATAGTGCATCCAAGTTTGCAGTTGAAGGTCTTGTTGAAACTTTGGCCGGCGAAATAAGTAGATTTGGTATTAAAACCACGATATTAGAACCGGGTGGTTTTTCTACAGATTTCTTCGGTAATACTTCCCTTGCGCTCAGCGAATCAATACCAGAGTACGAGAGTATAAGAAAAGATTTTTACCAGCACGCAAATGAACAGGATTCCGGTAACCCTGCAGCTACGGCCAAAGCTCTTTTTAATTTGGTAGATTCAGAAAACCCGCCATTAAGATTACTATTGGGTAAAACTGCTTTTCATTGGACAAAACACACTTACGAAGAACGCCTGAAAACATGGGAGTCATGGCAGGATGTTTCTGTCGCAGCGCACGGTTAACAGAAGTTTGAAATAACAGAATCTGGATTTTATGGGTTCAGTTTTTAAAATTAAGAACAATGAAACATTTCAAAAAAATCAGCGATCTGCATGAAGCTCTTGGTGTAAAACCTCCGGAAAACCCACTTTTTAGTGCGGCATATGGGGAACGCGACTCATGTGATGGTAATAATATTCTCGAATTTTCTTCAGACTTTTACATCATCGGATTTAAAAAATTGAAATCCGGCAGCATGCATTACGGAAAAACAAAATACGACCATGACCTTGGTTCAATGTCGTTTGTAAAGCCCCAGCAGAAAGTAGTTTTTAAAAATGTGGAACTAGAGGAAAAGGGATTTCTAATTATGATTCACGAAGACTTTTTACCGGGAACATCCCTTTACAACGAAATAAGGAAATACAGTTATTTTGATTACCAGGTAAATGAGGCATTACATCTTTCACCTGCAGAAGAAGATATCATCTGGAATTTGTATTTCAGCATTGAAAAAGAATATCTTAATAACACTGATGAACTCAGCAAAGCCATTATAGTAAGTCATCTGGATTCCATGCTTAAATATGCACAGCGCTTTTACAAAAGACAGTTTATTAACAGAAAAGAACTAACGGGGTCTATGCTCACAAAGTTTAATGCACTGCTGGCTGCTAATTTTGAAGAAAGAACAACAACAAATATTGGACTTCCAACAGTATCTCTTATGGCAGAGAAGCTGCATATATCTTCGCGTTATTTAACCGATTTACTCAAACAAGAAACAGGAAAGACGGCACTGGAGCTTATTCATCTTTTTTTGATCGGTGAGGCAAAAAATTTATTAACCGAAGGAGAACTGAATATATCTGAAATATCTCATTTACTTGGTTTTGAAAATACAACCTATTTTTCACGTCTCTTTAAAAAAGAAGTTGGGAGAACACCAAATGAATTTAGAGTAAGCATGCTAAATTAACAACTTATCTCATAGTGAGTTTTAAAGAAATAGGTCTTGGCGGTATAAGTAAAATTATATGTGCCAGGTTCTGTAATGATTTAATTTAAAAAAGACTATAATATTAAAAACAATAAAAAATGTCAAACAATCAAAATAAAATAGCATTAGTAACAGGGGCAAGCCGAGGACTTGGTAAAGATTCGGCTTTGCAATTGGCGAAAAAAGGATTTGATATCATCATAACGTATCAAACCAAAAAAGAATTTGCAGACCAGGTAGTAAAAGAAATTCAGACGATTGGACAAAAAGCATTTGCATTGCCCTTAGATATTTCTACAACTACAGGTTTTGATAAATTTATAACTGAAGTAAAAGAGGTTTTAGACACTCAATTTTCTTCTGCAAAACTTGATGCGCTGGTAAACAACGCAGGAGTCGGAATCAACGAAAGTTTTGAAACCACAACAGAAGAAATTTTGGATGCAATGACCAATATTCATTTTAAAGGGCCTTATTTCCTGACACAAAAAATATTGCCATTACTCAATGATGGAAGCAGCATCGTGAACACGTCTTCAGGTTTGGCAAGATTTTCTTTTGCGGGATATTCTGCTTATGGCGCGATGAAAGCGGCAGTTGATTCCCTATCAAGATATCAGGCTTTGGAATTGGGAAGCAGAAAAATAAGAGTCAATTCAGTTGCTCCGGGCGCTATTGAAACTGATTTTGGAGGAGGTGCTGTTCGTGATGTTTCAGATTTGAATACATACATAGCTTCAGAAACAGCTTTAGGAAGAGTTGGTCTCCCGGATGATATTGGAAGTGCAGTAGCATTTCTTTGCTGCGATGATTCTAAATGGATTAATGCTCAGCGAATAGAAGTTTCCGGGGGATACAAAATATAAATAGACTTTGAAATATATCAGAAAACCCATTCAACTAGTTTGAATGGTTTTTTGTTATTATTAACTTCAGATAAAAAAGGATTTAATTTCTGCTAAAAGGATGTTTTTCTGCGATGAGATTTGGAATAAAAATATTGATATATTTCAAGAAAACCTTCTACGATACAAATATGAGATTTAATGCTGTACGGAAATAAGACGTTCGTGTGTTAATGCTCCGATGATGGAGAAACCTGATGAATTCAATAAAACGCTGAAGGAATTTCTAAATTGTTGAAATTAAATTCTGAAGATAGTGTTGATAATCAAACACTCTAAACTGTTATAGTTAAATTGTAATTCCTGAAATTATAATTCTTAGATTAGGTTAATCTAGTGAAAAGTGTTTATTTTCCTGCTTTTTTTCAATGATTTTAGGTATTTGATAGCAATTGTTCCCCGATACTATAGTTTTATTTATTAAAAATATATATTTGCTATAATAAAAGCAGAAAGAAATCAATTCACAGCAGCAACATATTAAAATTGACGAGGCATACTATAAGGAACTTTTTTATTCCTTATATCCAAGACTTGTAAGCTATAGTTTCAAATATTTGAAGGATAAATTTGAAGCAGAAGAAGTCGTTGAAAATGTCATGTTGCAATTATGGGAGCACCGTTTGAAATTTGAAAAAGTGGATGATGTGAAATCCTATATTTATAAAATGGTAAAAAGCGGTTCTCTGGGGGTATTAAAAGAACAACAAAAAAAGGTTAAGATTGAGGATGCGGCCTCTGATAATACGCTTGAATTTGATTTTGATATTCTCGAAGAGGAACTATACGCTATCCTGATTACTGCATTAGATTCATTACCAGAAAAATGTAAAGAAGTTTTTGAACTTTCCTGCTTAGAAGGAATGAAATATAAAGATATAGCATTACAGCTTAATATTTCTATAAACACCGTAAAGTCACAACGTTCACGCGCTATTGAATTATTAAAGGCAAAACTTACAAATTATCCGGAATTGCTGTTTTTTTTATTTTTTTTGAAAATTTAACTTAAATCTTTCCACCCTTTTTTAGTGTTTGGTACTCTTAGTTATATAACATTTACTTAAAGTGTTATTAATGGATACTTAATATTGAAAATATGTCTTTAGGAAAGAAAGAATTTGTAATCGCCGATCTGATAAGAAAGGAGCTGTCCGAGAGTGGTTTATCAACGCAAGAAAATGCTGTACTGCAACAATGGCTTTCCGTGTCGGAGAATCAGCACTATTACCAAAAATTGATTCGATTTGAAACCTTAAAATCAAAAGAAGTATTTTACAGCAGTATCGATACAGATGCCGCATTTGCAAGAGTCAGAGAAAAGCTCAGCCAGGATAATACACCTGTGGTTGAATTATTCAGCTATAGACAATTTCTAAAATACGCTGGAGTTTTTTTAGTCCTCCTTGGGCTGGCTGCTGTATTTGTTTTTAGAGATAATGACATAGATCAAAAGCAGGAAGTTGTAGTTCGAAGCATTGCTCCGGTATACCATAACCCAACTTTGGTTTTGGAAGATGGAACGGTTGTTTCCTTAGAACAAAAAAAAGAAAAAATCGTTTCTAAAAACGGAGTGATCTCAAATGTAAACAGCGTTTTGGTTTATGATGCCAAAGATTTAAACGGAAGAACTTCAACGGGGGATAATACTCTAATAGTTCCTGTGGGCGGTATTTATGCCGTAAACCTTTCGGATGGAACAAAAGTGTGGTTAAATTCAAAATCATCCCTGAAATATCCAGTTGAATTCAGCTCAGATAAAAGAACAGTAACCCTTGAGGGAGAAGCTTATTTTGAAGTAGCTAAAAATCCCAACAGTCCTTTTACTGTAAAAACAAAGTCAGGTAATGTAAAGGTATTAGGAACACACTTTAATGTGAGTTCTTATACGGAAGATCAGGTATTTGCCGCAACTCTGGCTGAAGGAAAAGTTAAGGTTTCTATGATCGCCGATACTTCAGATAAAAGAGCAATTATTATAACTCCAGGCCAACAGGCAAAAATAAATAATAAAAACAATGCTATTGAAATAGCAGAAGTTGATCCTTCTGTTTACACCGCATGGAAAGATGGCAAGTTTTATTTTGAAAATGAAAACCTTAAAAGCATTCTGACCAAAATGTCAAGATGGTACAATTTTAATGTAAGGTTTGAAAACAAATCTTTAGAGCAGATTAAATTTACGGGAATTGTCCTAAAAGAAGAACCAATAGATCGCCTGCTTGATATTATCAGTAAAACATCCAATATTAAATATAAAATAACGAAAGTAAACCAAGCCTATGAAGTAACAGTAATGAAGTAAAAAAAACCGGAAAATGTTTGCACCATTTCCCGGCTAGTATTTGTTCAGTCGACAAAAAGAAGTCTAAAATCAATTAACCAACCAAAACATTTAAAAGTATGAAAAAAAACCTATCCGCAAAAGATTGTGGGGTAAAATCCGCTCTTTGGGATAAATTTCTTTCAATTATGAGGAAATCCCTAATATTATCAATATTTCTTTTCAATATAGTTGCTTTTGCTTATTCGCAGAAAGTAACTTTAAAAGCCAGGAACCAATCGGTATCTTCTGTTTTAAAATCAATTACAAAAAAAACCAATGTCGAGTTTTTCTACAGCGATGATGTCTTTGATGCGCAGAGAAGAGTTGATATAACTGTAAATAATGCCGATGTTATGGCGGTTATCAAACAATTAATTGGTGAGGGCTATAAAGCAGAATTTGCAAATAATAAACTTATTGTGATTGCTTTAAATCCAAAAATAAAATCAGGAACGGCTTCCATAATGGAAGAGAAAGTAAAAATCAAAGGAGTTGTAACGAATTCTAAAAAAGAGTTTTTAGTGGGAGCAACGATCTGGGTAAAAGGCACCAAAGATGGTTCTATGACTAATTTTGATGGTTCTTACGAAATCATGGCCAAAAAAGGTGATGTGCTTATTTTTGAGTATATGGGTTATAAAAAATTAGAAGTAACTGTCACAGACAGTTTGATTATTAATCCGATTATGTTGGAAGATGTAAGCAAACTGGATGAAGTGAAGATATTTTCAACAGGATATCAAAATATAGAAAAAGAACGTTCTACAGGATCCTTTACGGTGATTACTGCAAAGGATTTAGAAAAAGTTCCTGTTAATAACGTACTGCACAGACTAGAAGGTCAGGTTGCCGGTTTGCAACTGAACATTCTGGATTCTGACAATACTTTTGTGTATGGAACTACGTTTGGGGCAGGAGCAGGAAAAACGAGCTACAATGTTGCCATTAGAGGAAAATCTACTTTTGATAATGGCGGAACTAATGCAATGCCTTTAATTGTTCTTGATGGAACACCTACAGAATTAGACATTAGAACGATAAACCCAAATGATATTGAAAAAATTACTTTTCTGAAAGATGCCGCTGCGGCGTCTATCTATGGAGCAAGAGCAGCAAACGGGGTAATGGTAATTAATACCAAAAAAGGAAAACAGGGACAAACAAGAATTAATTTTTCTCAAAATTATAGTTTCTCCAACAAACCTTCTTTATCAAAATTACCCTTGATGAATTCGTCTCAGGTTTTAAATTTAGAGCAGGAATTTGTAGATAAAAATCTGGTTACAGATCCAGCAAGTGTTACCTATATGCTGACTACGCCAGTTAGCCAGGGAATGGATTTAATGTTTCAGTACAAACGTGGTCAAATAACACAGGCTCAGAGAGATGCCGGGTTGGATGTTTTACGTGGTCGTAATACTTACGCTCAGGCAGAGCAGTATTTGCTGCAAGCTTCGACAAGCCAGAATTATGATTTGTCTTTTAGTGGAGCAGAGAATGATTACTCTTATTTTATGTCAGGATCGTATTCTAAAGAAGAAACCCAGGCAAAAGGAAGTGACGGACAACGTTTGACTTTATTGTCTAATCAGGATTTTAAGCTTTTTAATTATGTAAAAATGACAACCAGTTTAAGAGGTTCGATCTTTAAATACCAACAGAACAGTTTAGGACTTACTCCTTTGGGAACTTCTGCAACAACTTTATTGCCTTACGATCAAATCGTTGGAGATAATGGTAACTCCGTTGATTATTACCGTCGTTATTATGCCGCACAAACAATTGCGTTAGAACAGAAAGGGTATTTGCCGTGGACTTACAATTATATTGATGAATTAAACAATAAGGATAATACCATAAATGAGCAAAATTTTGGTGCTACCGTTTCAGCTACACTTCCTTTATTAAAAGGTTTAGATGCTGTAGGAACGTATTCTATAGAAAGTTCAACTTCATCAAATGATAATATGTTTAACGAAAATACTTATTACGCTCGTGATATGATCAATTCTGCTACGTCAATAAACAGTAACGGCGATTTAGTATACGGAATTCCGTTAGGAGGTATTTTTCAAAGTAATAGATTTGGAAAAACCAGCTCTACAATGCGAGGACAATTAAATTATGATGGCATTATTGGTGAGGATCATTTGATTAATGCTATGGGAGGTATTGAGGCCAGAGAAACTGGCGAAGCCCAGGATTCGAGAACACTTTATGGCTACAACTCACAAACTCAGACTTCTATAGATGTCCCGTCAAAAAACTATATAGATGTTAACGGATATAATTATCCTGTTATTAATGGTAATATACACAAAGATTTCAAGAGAAGATTTTTATCTTATTATGCCAATGCGGGGTATACTTTCAAAAATAAATATACAGTTACAGGAAGCGCAAGATTAGACGACTATAACAATTTTGGAGTAAGTAAAAAATTAAGACGAACGCCTTTATGGTCTACTGGAGCAAAATGGAATATTAAAGAAGAAAATTTTCTTAAAGACGTAAATTTAGTTAATAATTTAGCTTTAAGAGCAAGTTACGGATTTAACGGGAATATCAACTTAGATGTTTTTCCTTTTACAAATATTAGTATAAGTGATTTAGATACTTTTTCGCAGCAGCCTTATGCTTTTATCTCGCAGCCTGCAAATCCTAATTTGCGTTGGGAAAAAACAGCAATCTTAAATTTTGGATTGGATTTTTCGATCCTAAACAGCAGATTAAACGGTACAGTAGAATATTATAAAAAAGACAGCAAGGATTTAATTGTAGACTTTCCTGTTTCACCATTTTACGGAGTATCAAACAATACATTGGTGCAAAATGCTGCAACTTTAGAAGGGCACGGAATCGATTTAAGTTTAAATGGAACCATCCTTAAATCAAAAGATTTTTCATGGAATTCGGCTCTTGTAGTTTCTTTCAATAAGACAGAAGTTACAGATACCCGTCTTCAGAACTACAGTTCTTATTTAAACGGTACAGGATCAACACCTCCAATTGAAGGTTATCCTTTAAACAGTGTTTTTGCTTTTAGATCAGCAGGATTAGATGCAACCGGGAGAACTCAGGTATATGATAAAGCGGGTAATATTGTAAATTCTTTTACTTCTCTAAAAGATATTGCCGATATGAAATACATGGGAACCACTATCCCTTCATATTTCGGAAGTTTTAGCCAGACTTTTAATTATAAAAAATTGTCCTTGTATATTCTGGCTACTTACAAATTTGATTATGTTTTATTTAAGCCAACTTATGGAGGTTATGTAAACAGACAGGGGAGATTTAATCAATATGATTTAAATTCAGATATCGATCAAAGATGGAGAAATCCGGGAGACGAAGCTGTAACTTCTGTACCGGGAATTCAGGGATCAACAGGACTAAGTTATGTAAGATATATGTTTTCAGATGACAGAATTATACAAGGAGATCATATCCGCTTCAGAGAACTTTCGTTAAAATATGATATGACAGACCTTATTAACAGAGGATTTGTAAGAGGAGCTTCAGTATCTTTTACAGCCAGAAATCTTGGTTTTTTCTGGAGAAAAAATAAAGACGGATTAGATCCTGACTTTTTACCATACACAGGAGCTAATATGAAATTGCCTGCAATGGCAATGTATTCAATTGGTTTTAATGTTAATTTTTAATTTTTTAAAGATGAAAAAATATTTAAAATACATAGCAATTGCTGCAATGGGAGCCATTGTTTTAAGCTGTGATAATTACGTCGATATTAAGACTGAAGGAAAATTAATACCAGAAGAGACCTCAAACTACCGATATCTTCTAAACAATACGTTATTATTAGACAAAACTTATGGTAATGTAGATGTAGCATCAGATGACATTAGTTTTCAAAATGAAGCCCAGACAACTGCTTTAGGGGCTGCAACTTACCTTCGTCCTTTTGTGAATTTATACAAATGGTCTGATGTTGTCTATTTTGACGGTGAGACGGATAATGATATGAGTAATCTGTATAATGTATTATACAATGTTAATATAGTTATCAATGAGGTAATGAAAAGTAAAAATGGAACGGAAGCCGAAAAAGCAGCCATAAAAGGGGAAGCAGAAGTGCATCGTGCTTTTATTTTTCTTACTCTGGTGAATACTTTTGGAAAAGCATATGATCCCAATACTTCGGCTACAGATCTGGGAATTGTTCTTTTTACAACACCAACTGTTTCAGACGATATTAAAAGGAGTTCGGTTCAGAATGCGTACGATATTATTCTTAGTGATTTAAACGATGCGGTAAATTCAGGGTTAAAGCCAGTAAATTCTGGCAACAATGTGGCATTCCCATCCAGAGCAGCGGCATATGCACTTTTGGCAAGAACATACTTATATATGCGTAATTATCCGCTGGCTTTAGAAAATGCCCAAAAAGCACTAGCATTACAAAGCACACTTAACAATCTGGGAGATTATGAATTTACGGCTTATCCGTCAAGAAAACTAGATAAAGAACTGATCTTATCAAAATGGAATGGATACGGTTCTTACTCTTATGCACCGCAAATATTATCGTTAAGCAATGAATTGATTAATTCTTTTGATACCAATGATTTACGCTACGTACTTTTTACAAAGCCATCAAGCAGTTTTAATTCGGAATATACTTTAGGAAGAACGTATTCTAAAGAAGGGTTAACCGGAGAAAGTAGAAATGCGGGACCCACAGTTGCGGAAATGATGCTGATAAAAGCAGAATGTCTGGCAAGAGCAGGTTCTGGCGATTTAGCAATGGCTGAAATAAATAAATTAAGACAAAAAAGATTCAGAGCGTCACAATATACTGTTATGACTGCAACGGACAGTAAAGACGCTTTAATTAAAGTACTGGCAGAAAGAAGAAGAGAGTTAATGGGAAGTGGAGGTTTTAGATGGTTTGATTTGAAACGCTTAAACAAAGAACCGGAATTTGCCAAAACCATCACCCATGATTTTGCGGGACAGACCTTTACACTTGCCCCAAATAGTGATCGTTATCAAATGCCTTTTGCCCCAATTTATTTTGAATACGCACCAAACTTACAACAGAATCCATAATTAGGTTAATTAAAAATGTGCACTCGATTTTTTCGGGTGCACTAAATTTAAAAAAAAAAGAAAATGAAAAAATTAAAATTGGTACTATTTTTTCTAAGTATCACAACAGTTTTATTGGCTCAAGATCCGGCATCGATGCAAAAAATTGTGCTTTCTCCTGAACATCCGAATCCAGGAGATGAGATTACTATAACTTATAATGCTGCCAACGGCCCATTAGCCACTGCTATGTATGTAAATGGAGTGGTGTATACTTATGACAATTTCAAATGGATTACAAATGATGTCACTTTAAAAGCTGCAGGAGATAAAAAATGGGAAGCCAAAATGAAGCTTTCAGATCACGCTTCCTTTATTAACTGTGTTTTTAAATCTGATACCATAGTAGACAGAGGTGAAAAAGTTCCTCATGCTTATATGTTTGCGCAAGTTCCAGGATCCTATACAGGCTGGGGAATTTTGAGAAGCAGAGCGTTTCAAAATGAAGTTCCAAATGTGGTGCATGATAGTGCATATATCGCTAACCAGGTTGGTTTAATGTGGATTAATTATGAATTGCAATACCATCCGGAAAGCCGTAAAAAGATTTTTTATTACGGATTGAAATTAAAACAGCTTTCAACTGGTAAAGATCAGTCTATTGCAATCAAAAAAGAATTACGTGGCTTATTGAGTGAAAATAATCTAGATAATACCACACAATATGATATTCAAAAGACATTGAGTTTATTAGAAAATCCGGCAGACAAAGTCTTTACTGATTCTGTTCAAAAGGTTTTAGTAACTAAATATCCTTTAGGGGTCTTATCTAGAGACAGGCATATTAGTGAAATATTTAAAGAAGCTGATTTTTCTAAAAAAGTAAAATTATATGCAGATTTCAGTAAGAATTTCCCGCAAAACAAATTTGAAGATGTTTACACTGATGTAGAAAGCTTATACTATGATAAAATGATTAAATCCATTGTTTACGGCTACATCGTAAACAATAAAGATTATAATTATGCTCTTAATAGTGTAAAATCAGTTTCTTTTACAAACTTATTGGACTACCACTGGCATTTAGTATCTATTCCTTTTGACAGAGATCATGAAGGAACTGAAAAAGCTTCTATAGAAACTTTAAAAAAATATGCTGATATTTTTATGGCAGAAATGGAAAACAGGCTAACGTTTGTTCCAAAAATGTATGCTGGAAAATTATCATTGAAAGAATGGCAAGAGCAGGCTTTTCAAATGATGGCAAGAGAATATTTTACTTATGCTAAATTGGCAGAAGCGACAAAAAACTATGATGTAGAGGAAAAATATATGGCAAAAATTAAACCTTTATACGGTTATAACAATGCTGTATACAATGAGGTTTACACCAGAATGCTCTTAAGAAAAGGACAAACAGCCGATGCTAAAAATTATTTGGCACTTTCGGTAAAACAAAATCAGGTAACACCGCAGATGTTGGCTTCACTGAAAGAAATTTATCTAAAAGAAGGTGGCGCAGTAACCGGGTTTGATAGCTACTTAGAATCTTTAAAATCCCTGAGTAATATTGAAGAACATAAAAAGAAAGTAATTTCAGAATTGATAAACCTTCCAATTGCAGGTTTTGATTTAGAAAGCAGCAAAGGCGGCAGAGTTAAACTATCTGATCAAAAGGGAAAAATAGTAGTACTTGATTTCTGGGCGATGTGGTGCGGACCATGTAAAAATGCCATGCCGGGTATGCAGATGGCAGTTGATAAATACAAAAAAGAGTCGAATGTGAAATTCTATTTTGTAGACACCCAGGAATATATCAAGGATTTTAAAGAGCAGACTCAGGCATTTATCAAAGAAAAAGGTTTTGATTTTAATGTGCTTTACGATGGCAAAAATCCTAAAACAGGAAAGTTAGATGTAGTTTATGAGCAGTACTCAAAAGCATTTAAGTTTTCTGGAATTCCAACCAAAATGATTATTGATGCCGATGGAAAATTACGCTGGATGTCAAATGGTTACTTTGGAAGTCCAAGTGAATTGGTAGATGAAATTTCAATTATTGTTGAGCACTTAAAGTCTGAGAAAAAATAATGAAAGCATTATTTAATTTAAATGGAAAAAACATCTTTTTAGGATCGTTAATTTTCTTAATGATGACCTGCCAGTATAGTTTTGCACAAACTATCTGGCAAGGCCAGCATCATTCGTATCGTATTGTTTTATCGGGAAATCTGGATAAATACCAGACAGATTCGCTGAGTTTGAGTATACCGGAATTAGAAATCAATAAAAAAGTTGTTACTGTAATAAAAGAGGATAGTATATCTTTTAAAAATGAAATGTATGGTTTTTCTTTTAAAGGGAAATTCAACCCGGAGAAAACGGCTATTTCAGGAATTTTTAATTATTACTCCATTCCTAATACAGCTGTTGTTTTAAAGAAAGAAAAAGAAATACAGCCGTTGTATTTTGCACAGCATCCTAAAAAGCCATATCCGTATCAGGTTATTGATATGACTTTTTTGGGAAAAAGTACTAAATTAACTTATGGAGCAACCCTAACAATTCCAAAGGATAAAAAGAAATATCCGCTGGCGATTTTAATTTCCGGAACAGGACCGCATGACCGTAATTATACTTATATGGGCAGGGAATTTTTTACAGTTCTCGCTGATGAACTGGCCCGAAAAGGAATTGCGTCGCTGCGCGTTGATGACAGAGGAATTGGTAAAACTTCCGGAAATTTTAAGAACGCAACAACAGGGGATTTTGCCGATGATGTTGATGCGCAGATTGCATATCTAAAAAGTGATAAAAATATTGATGCTTCTCATATTGGATTAATTGGCCACAGCGAAGGCGGCATGATCGCCTCAATTGTGAGTGCAAGAAACAAAAATGTCAAATTCATGGTAAGTTTATCAGGTGTCGCGGTAAGCGGGCTTGAGATGCTGAACCTTCAAAACACGGCAATTTTAAAAAATTACGGTTTTACGGACAAAGTGGTAAATAAACAAATGGAAATGTATAACATCATGTTTAAAGCCGTTTACGATACAAAACCAACAGATTCTGTAACACCGGTGCTGCAGCTAAAACTGGACCAGTGGATCAAAACACAGGATTCCACTACCCTGAAAGAAATTCATATGTGGGGCGGACGCGAGAAAGATTTTATATACCGTTACGGAAAAGATGCAGAACGCAAATGGTACCGTTACACGATCCATTACAATCCAAAGGATCACCTGCCAAAAATTGAAATTCCGGTTTTGGCCCTAAATGGAGACAAAGATATTCAGGTTCCGGCCCAGGAAAATCTGCAAAGTTTTAAAAAATATCTCAAAAGCAGTGATGTCACAACCAAAATCTATCCGGATCTCAATCATATGTACCAGCACTGCATAAGCTGCAAGCAGAGTGAAAGTAAAGAAATCGATGAGGTTTTTGCCCCCGAAGTTTTGCATGATATCTCTAAGTGGATTCTCTCGAGGTATAAAAAATAATGATCTAAAAAAACATGTCCCCGCCATTGTCAGGGTTTGAAATTTGACAATGGATACGGTGGATTGAGAGCTGAAAAAGGCAATTTTAAATTTCCAATAACATGAAAAAAATATTTCTTTTTATCGCAATTTTCTTTGCGATAACCAGCGTTACTGCCCAAATTTACGATCCGGTTTCGTTTACTTCTTCCATAAAAGAAATTGGAGAGAATAAGTATAACCTGATCATAACAGCCAAGATTGATAAAGGCTGGCATATTTATTCTCAAGTTGTACCAAAAGGCGGACCTGCACCTACGGGGTTCACTTTTCCTAAATCGAAAAATTACAAAACAATAGGAGGGGTTAGTGAACCAGAGGGACATGAGGTTGACGATCCGGTTTTTCAGATGAGGATTAAATATTTTGCAGACAAAGCTGTATTTACACAAAATATAGAGCGAAAATCTGCGGATGCTTTTAGTATTAATGCCAGCATATTTTTTATGGTTTGCAATGATAACAGCTGTCTGCCGCCAACAGATAAGGAAGTAAAATTTACATTTAAAAAATCAGATCTGCCGGTTCAAAGTAAAGAAACACCAGAGGCAAGTACAGCTCAAGAAAATACCGATTTGGCTGTAAAAGACCAATCTATAGTTAAACAGGATACCACAAACAACACAACAGATTCTGTTTCTACTGCCGGGAAAGACATTCCTAAAAACGTAAATAAAGCAGCCCAAAAAGCTTCAACAGGAAAAACAGCCCCTGAAGAAAGTTTATGGACATTATTTTTCTTCAGCTTTTTAGGAGGTCTTGCGGCTTTGTTTACCCCTTGCGTATTTCCAATGATTCCAATGACAGTGAGTTTCTTTACCAAACAAAGTAAAAACAAGGCAGAAGGAATTAAAAATGCGATAATGTATGGAATTTTTATTCTCGTGATTTATGTGATTTTGGGGAGTCTTGTTACAGCCATTTTTGGTGCAGATGCCCTGAATGCCTTAGCGACAAACGTCGTTTTTAATGTGTTTTTCTTTCTTCTCTTACTGGTTTTTGCCTTGTCATTTTTAGGAGCGTTCGAAATTGTACTGCCAAGTTCATGGCTGACCAAAATAGATCAGAAATCGGAAATTGGCGGTGCTTTTGGTATTTTCTTTATGGCATTAGCCTTGGCAGTTGTTTCATTTTCTTGTACCGGACCAATTGTGGGAACCTTACTGGTTCAGGCAGCAAGTCAGGCGGGAATTGCACCAATTGTAGGCATGCTTGGTTTTTCATTAGCCATCGCATTGCCATTTGCCTTATTTGCAGCATTTCCGGGCTGGATGAATTCACTGCCTAAATCGGGCGGCTGGTTAAATTCAGTAAAAGTGGTTTTAGGCTTTTTAGAATTGGCTTTAGCCTTTAAATTCTTATCCAATGCCGATTTAGTTTTACAGCTGCATTTATTGGAAAGAGAAGTATTCCTTGCAATTTGGATTGCTATTTTTACTGTATTGGCTTTTTATTTGTTCGGAAAAATCCAATTATCGCATGACTCGCCTGTAACTCATATTTCTGTGGGAAGATTGAGTTTAGGTATCATCGTCTTGTCATTTGTGGTTTATATGATCCCAGGACTCTGGGGAGCGCCGCTGCAATATATTAGTGGATTTCCCCCTGCAAAACAATACAGCGAATCTCCAAATGGATTCGGAAATGTTGTAACGCAGAACACAGAAAAATCATCATTTCCAGAAGGTGCAGAAAGTGGTCCAAACGGGATTCCGACTTTCCATGATTATGAGAAAGGTTTGGCTTACGCCAAAAAAGTTAACAAACCCGTAATGATTGATTTTACTGGTTATGCGTGCGTAACTGTCGCAAAATGGAAGAACGTGTCTGGCCAGATCCTAAAGTTTTCAATGTGTTAAATAATGATGTTGTCCTGATTTCTTTATATGTAGATGACAAAAGGCCTCTGCCAAAAGAAGAACAGGTTGTCTCTAAAATTACAGGTAAAGTCTTGAAGTATACGGGGCAAAAATGGAGTGAACTTCAGATTTTAAAATACAAAACCAATGCGCAGCCATACTATGTTTTAATGGATCATAGCGAAAACGACTTGAACAGACCTTCGGCTTATAATCCGGATATTAATGGCTATTATCAGTGGCTTGAGGAAGGAATTGGGAACTTTAAGAAACAATAAAAAGTTGTGTTAGTTTTTATCCATATAATCATAGATTTTTTGAGATTTTAAAAAGGCATGCCGTTTATTTAAACCAACATAGCAGAAATTCAAACTGTGTGTTGAGAAATGAGTTTCCCTTTTATAATCTTTCCAAAAGAAATAAAAGCTATGTTCTGATGTGTTCAAAACAAAGAGATACCGATAAAATAAAATATCAAATGAAATCTTTCAATCAAAATATTGGACTTTTATCCTTTTAATCGGATTTAAAAGCGCAGCGCAGTTTTCCACTGCAATTCCCTTGAGCAAAGATGTTGTCTCAGGAAAATTAAAAAACGCAATGAAATAGTATGTACTCTATAATGAGTTTCCAAAAGGGGGCGTCAGCTTTTATTTTGCCCAGAATCTTGGAACCATCTTAGAAAACGACGATCAAAACGGATCAGCACATTTCCTGGGACACATGGCTTTTAACGGAACACAGAACTTTGAAAAAGAAGGTATTATAGAGATACTGGGGAAAAAAGGAGTTTGTTTCGCACTAAAAGTTTCTGGCTTGGAGCCCTAAACAGCCTGCTGATCAACAACGATGGTTTTAAGGATTTTATTATCTACAGGAAAACATTAAAGGAAATAACCACAGCAGATATAAAGGCTTTTGCCAAAGAGTTTTTATACAGCCTAAAACGCTACAGGTGGTTATGAAATCAAAACCTTAGCCCCTTTAAGGGGCTGAATATACTTATTGGTTTTTCATTGATATTATTATAGAAGTATTTGAATTAGTAAGCTTGTACATTATTTGAAAAACCTAAAAGAGCTGTTTTGCCAGCAGCTCTTTTTAATTTGTAATAATTTTAAGTAAAAAAAGTAATTGTAATCATATTTGTAGGCGTTGTCAAACTTCTTAAAATCGGTTAACCAGGACAATGCATACAATCGAGCTTCTATTGCAAGACAACTTCAAGAGGTCTTGTTAGAATTGAACTTCTGGTTTTTGTATAATCACAGCTGCAGGTACTTAGATATTATTGTTGTTTTACACTTTTTTTACTGCTTAAAAGTAAACTGCAAAATTAGGGGATTCTTGCCTGAAATCGTTTCAAGACTCTCATGAGGATTTACTTTTGGAAGCTCGGCATCTTCAAAACTGCCGTACGAAATAAAATTATTTGCGCTGCATTGATCCACTGCGTTTGAAGCGCATCATAAGACTTGGCAGCAAAAGAATTTAACCGTGGAAAGAGTAAAATTATAAGGATGTAAGTGTAAAGGATGGGGCGCAAGAGCTGAAAATTTCGAATTTACTCCGTTTGATTCTCGCTTTTAGTTTCCTTTGAACCTCGTCTTACAATCATATAAAACTCTTTTAAATGCCACCAGGCTGGGCACGTCTCAAGGTCTCCTTTATAATGGTATATAGTGAGAAAACAGCTTTTAAGGAAAAGCTGGGAATCTGTGATTCTCGCCCATGGCTTTAACTCCACTTCCTCAGGCGGGGGAGTGGCTTCAAAATAGCGTTTTATTTCTTCTGGGGTCATGGGGCAAAAATAGGTAAAAAGTTCAGGCCTGTCAAGGGGTGAGGGGGGGTGTTGGCTTAAAATTTAAGTTATCTTCTCTGCTTTTGTTCCAACTATACTGGCAGTAATTAAATTATCGTGCCGAATTTATTTTTAGTTTTTAAAATCCGTTTGAGACCCTTTGGATGGGTCATTCTCTATAAGGTCCTTTTTCTATGCCCTTCCCGGTTAGGTCTTTGGGGTCGCTTTGGGGTTCCTTATAGGGGTTCTGCGGGTCATTGGGGTTAGTGTTTTTGGCTGTGCTTTTTGGGCCTTTGATTTGGTTTTGGGAATTACCGTTGTCCTTGTCGTAATTTTTCGCTGTATCTGAATTTTTGATTTTATTTTTTGAATTAAATTATTGCTGTCAATTTTTTCAAAGACTCAGTTTTTAGATTTAGTATTATTTTTTAGGAGCTATTCCCGCCATGCTTTTCAATCTTTTGTGCCGAACCCCGGCACAAAAGGATTTCCACTGCTATCGGGGCTAGGGAAGTCGAATCCGTTTTTTATGTTTTTGCTTTTAGTGTTTCAATAATAATTTTATAAGCCCAACATTATCTGTTTGATAATTTATAATAAAAAAAAGATATATTTGAAATAAATATTGTTTAATAATTATCACCTATATATATCTATTTTGCTTGGCTTTGTGTAGTTTTATCACACATATAAATAAGTTAGTGGCAATTTTAACGAAACAACCTTAAAATGACAAATCAACAAAATTTCACTTTTATAAAGACTGATAGAAAATTAATAAAATTAAGTTTTGACGACATTTTGTTTGTAAAAGGATTGGGAAATTATGTTGAAATTTTTGTCAAAAACAATAAAAAATATATTTACTATAAAAGCTTAAAAGACCTTATTGAAAAATTACCGGATGAATTTATGAGGGTTCATAATTCAAACATCGTGAATTTGAAAAATGTAGAATATATAGAAGATAATCATTTAATTATAGGCGAGCATAAAATCACAATAGCAAAAAGTTACAAAGAATGTCTATTAAGTAGTATTGACAAATTGCTACTTTAAATAAGAAATGTGACAGATTACATAAAAACCTAAATGAAGTAAATAACTTGTTTTTTTGGACAAAATTATATGAGTTGCTTTGTAAAAAAAGATTATGAGACAATTTTTATTTTACTTAACAACTATGGTATTTATGACAACAGGGAATTTAAAGGCACAAAGCAAATCATTTGAGAATGATGCAAAAACAATTGATGCATTGATGAAAGCAAGTTATGAGGTCGTGTCAGGTGAAAAAGGGGCAAAAAGGCAATGGGAAAGAGATAATTATTTGCACCATCAAAAAGCAATTTACTCTTATTTTGACAGAAAAAAACAAGAACAAGTAACTATGACATTGCAGGAATTTCATAAAGAAACTGATGAAATGGTTTTTAACACAGCTTTTTATGAAAGTGAAGTTAATCGAGAAGTTAGAATTTTTAGCAATATTGCACACGTTTGGAGTACTTATGAAACAAAATTAGAAAAAGGCGGACAAGTTGAAAGAAGAGGAATTAATAGCATTCAATTAGTTTTTGAAAATAATCGTTGGTTTATTATTTCGTGGATATTTTGTGGAGAAACGGACAAAAATATAATTCCGAAAACATTTGACAGAAATTAAATAAAACTTTCACTAACACACGCTGCAAGCAATTTGGGTTTTAGTCTAAATTTGAAGTTGGTCTTGTGTTAGATAAATTTGAGTTTAGCGGAAGATTTATCGTCCTTAATCCCAAACTGCTTGTAGCTCGAGAACGTTACCAAAATCTGAATTCAAGCAACACCCCATTTATATGAAAGCATTAAAATTACAAATCATTCTTTTCTTAACCATTTTATCATTTAGTGTTAATGCCCAACAGCATCTAAAACTTAATTTTAAACGAATAGACCTAATATATTATCAAACAAATGGAAATCAACCAAAAATTAACGTTACAGTCTATGCGCAAATAAATCAATACGGAATTGTTACTGTTCATTTAAATGGTAACAATGGATTAAAATTTTACCGGTACCAACTATCAAATGAACTTATAAGTCAAATTAATTCATTAATGATTGGTAAGAAATCTTTACAAAAACAATTAGTTAAAACTAAAATGGACGCGGGAAAACATTACGCTGGAACTTATAACTTTATTGCATTTGACAACGAAGAATTGTGTTTTGTAGAACCATATATGTCAAATGCATTTAATGTAATTTATAACCAATTAGAAGATGTAATATTGAAACAATCTGAAAATGCAGAAATTGATAATCCAAAATTTAAAATTAAGGAAATAGAAAAGCGAGTTCTGATTGAACATAAAAAATCTACTTATTTACCGAAAATTGTGCAATCACCAAGTATAAAATAATACAACGTTTAGCAACAGCTATTGCAACTGATTTTGGCAATTGGCTTAATGGGAAGTTGGTTATGTATTTGGGATCATTTGCTTTGCCTGTTCGCTAAGCCGCTATGGTACCAGAACGTTGTATAATACTTTGGAAAATAGAACTTGAGAACTATTTGGTGCGGGTAAGTATTTTGATTATTTAGTTCCCAGTAGCGTTACTTAATGGCAAAATCAATTATATAATACAGTTTGAACTGGAGTTGCAAAAGGAATTTTTACTAATTTCGCAGCAAATTTTTCACAAACATTCCATGATACAGGTAGTTTTGATAAGAGTTTGCAAAATGCCTTAAATCCAGTTAATCTTGGACTAAGTGGTTTGTCAGGTGGTCTGCTGGTTATTGGGATTTTAAGCTTAAGAGCGATGGTTTAACCGCAAAGCAACAAACGGTAAAAGATTTAACAAAAATTAGAAAATACATTAGAACTTCGAATTACTCCTTACATTTTGCCAAATCCAGCAATTTTTATTCCTAATGTCCCATTACCAGTGAGAACAGTTATTCCTCCAACTTTTCAAAACAATCTCAATTTGAGAAATTAATGTAAATAAATATTAATAAGATGAAATATATATCAGAATTACAGGAAGGAACTAAAATAAAATTAGCTATACTTATTATTGTTTTATCTTTAAGCTCATATTATTTTTTTAAAAATTATAAAACAGCGGACTTACAATTTAAAATACTTTCGTTCATAGGGATCGTGGGTTCGATATGGCTTATGTATAATTCAATTTATAAGAATAATAATGTTCAGTTGCTAAAGAGAAATTTTGAATTGACTACAGGGAAAATCGAAAAATATATTGTTCCTAATATAAAAGGAGCAATTCCTTCGTTAGGCAAAGGTGCAGATTATAACTATATAAAATATTCATATGAAGTAAATAACAATAAAGTGACGAATTCATATGATGAAAATTATTTTATAAAGATACCGGATATAAAACCAAATTTGGACATTTCGTATTTGGTAATTTACGAAAAAGACAATCCAGCAAATAGTTTTATTCTTGTAAATTATCCTATTAATAATCCAGCTGATTTAGATCGCTATCGAAAAATATTTTCTCAAGGTATTCCAGGTGATACTTTTAAACAAGAGTAATTACTGAATATTTCACATTGCCAGTACGTGATTACCATCAGATTTAAAGAGTGGGATGGAAAGATTATCAAATTTTTAGCTGGTCAACAGGAAGTTCAGATCATCAGTACTTTAATTTTCAAAATAAAAAAAATATGTATATTGGATAACATCTCAATAGATATTGAGGAAGAGTTTAATTAAATTTAAATAGTTTTTGTGCTTTTATACTAAAAAAATATGCTTTATTTTGACTGATCAATCTGAATTTGTTCAGCAATAAAAAAAGTGATTTTTATGAAGCATATTTTTATTCTGTTTTTCTTCTGTTTTTACAGCACATTCTGTTTTTCGCAAGCAGAAGCAAGTGTTTGGTACTTTGGAGAAAATGCAGGTCTCAAATTTCATCCTGATGGTTCTGTCACCCCTCTTGTTGATGGGAAATTAAATACCTTAGAGGGTTGCGCTACATTATCAGATACCAATGGAGATTTGATGTTTTATACCGATGGAATTACAATCTACAATAAAAATCATCAGGTGATGCTTAACGGAACTGATTTAAAAGGTGATGCATCGAGTACACAATCTGCTACTATTGTACAAAAACCTGGTTCTTCAAATTTATTCTATGTTTTCACAACAGATGTAGTTGCCAGAGTAAATGGTTTGATGTACAGTGAAATTGATTTGAATTTAGATGGGGGCTTAGGTGGTGTTACAACGATCAAAAATGTTCGTGTTTACACACCTACCTGCGAGAAGTTATCCATTGTAAAGCATTCTAATAATACCGATTATTGGATTATTACACATGGCTGGGAAAATAGTACTTTTTATGCTCACTTGCTAACAGCTTCCGGTTTGAGCACAATTCCAATCCTTTCAAATTCAGGTATCGTGGTACAGGGAGATCGCTATAATACACAAGGTTATATGAAAGTATCGCCTAATGGAAAAAAATTATCTTTATGTCATCAGTTTTTAAGTAGTGTTGAAGTTTTTGATTTTGACAACTCAACCGGAGTGGTAAGTAATCCTAAGATTGTAAATAATGGTAATCAGCCTTATGGGACAGAATTTTCTCCAAATAGCGAGGTCTTGTACGTCTCTCTGCAAATCGCAAGTCGAATTTATCAGTATGATTTGAATGCAGCTGATATTAAATCAACTGAAAAGTTAATTGCAAATACTCCAAGTTTTTTAGGAGCATTACAATTGGGGCCAAATAATAAAATTTACATCGCAAATTATAAAAGCAGCAATTTGGGTGTCATAAATGATCCTGATGTTTTAGGTTTGGGATGCAATTTACAGGCGAGTGCTGTAAATTTATCAGGAAGAAATTCTATGCTTGGTTTGCCGGCTTTCAACCAGTCATTTTTCAATCCGTCTTTTACGGTAAAAAACTTATGCCTGGGATCTGCAACCGAGTTTAGTTTAAATCCATCTCCGGTTATTACTGCTGCAGATTGGGATTTTGGAGACGGAACTACTTCAAACCAAGTCAGTTCTGTTCACACCTATGCTGCTGCCGGAAATTATACAGTAAAGGTTTCCGCTACAAGCGCGCTTGGAACGGGAGTAAAATCAAAAGAAATTATTATTTCAGCTGTTCCCACTGCATCAAAACCCAATAATATTAATGTCTGCGATGATAATAATGATGGGTTTTATAAATTTGATCTGACAGCCCAGAATCTGGCTATTTTAAATGGACAGGATTCCAGTTTGTTTGCGATAAATTATTTTGCAAACAATACAAGAATTGCATCACCTGATACCTATACTAATTCTGTAGCTTATCAGCAGGAAGTTATTACTGCAGAAGTATTTAATAAAATAAATCCAAGCTGTAAAAGCAGTATAAATTTTATCATCGATGTATTTAATACGCCAGAAATAGCTTTGCCAGCAAATTTATCAAATCTTAGTATTTGTGATAACAACAGCTTTGGATCGGACAATGACGGAAAAATTATTTTTGATCTGACGCTTAAAACTCCAGAGATACTAAAAGGACAAACTTCATCCCAGTTTTTGATTTCATATTATAAGGATCAGGCATTATCACAAGAGATTGTTCTACCAACGGCATATCAAAATTCGAATTCGACTGAAACTATTTATATAAAAGTAAGAAATAAAGACAATCCAGCCTGTTTCGCTACTACATCATTTAAAATCGAAGTATTTGCGTTACCTGTAATTGTTAGAACTGTTGATTTAAAACAATGTGATGATGATATCGATGGCTTTAGTTTATTTAATTTGGAAGAATCAATAACTAAAATCACTACAAATTCAGGCACTGAAATCATTAGTTTTCATAAAACGTTATTAGATGCCCAAAATAATACTGATGGTATTGTAAATAAAACTGCTTATCGTAACCAAACTGTTAGCGCTGACAAAGTGTATGTTCGTATCAGTAATAGTAATAATTGTTATCAAATTGCACAATTGAACTTGATTGTTTCTACTACTCAAATTCCTTTGAGTTATTCAAGGACTTTTATCCAGTGTGATGACACGGTTTCAGGAACAAATTCTGATGGTGTCGCATCATTTGATTTTAGCGTTGTTTCCTCCGAAATTAAAAATCTTTTTCCTTCAGGCCAAGTATTGGATATTAGCTATTATAAAAATGTAAGTGATGCCTTAGCAGAAAAAAATGCGATTGCAGATATTTCGAATTACAGCAATACAGCCTCACCAAATACGCAAAAAATTTTTATTCGTGTTGAGAGCAGAGTCAATAATGATTGTTTGGGATTAGGAGGATATATTACCTTAAAAGTGGAACCTATCCCAGTTATAAAACCATTAATAAAAATTCAATGTGATGACAATCAAGATGGATTTTATGCTTTTAATACTTTAGGTTTTCAATCGGAATTATTAAACGGTTTAACAGATGTTACGGTTGCTTATTTCGATCAGAATAATAATGCGCTATCGAGTCCTCTTCCAAATCCCTTTGTGACAACTTCTCAAATTGTAAATGTAGTTGTAACTAATAATACAACCACTGCGTGTTCGTTTAGTTCTACCATAACTTTTGTAGTAGATGATTTGCCTGAAGTATTTGCAATTGACACTAATCTCACTACAGTTTGTGATGATGAAGCTGATCCAGTTTTACAAGACGGAAAGTTTGCCTTTGACACCTCTACTTTTGAATCAACTCTATTGGGAGCACAAACAGGAATGAGAGTCCATTATTACGATTCTAATAACACAGAACTTTCGAGTCCGCTTCCTGATCCTTTTATCACCGCAACACAGACAATAAGAGTACAAGTTGTTAATCGAAGTAATAGCAATTGCAGTGCCACCACGACTATTCCGTTTATAGTTCATCCAGTTCCTAAAATCAATTTGGAAGGAGAAGAATTGGTATGCAGTAACCTGCCTACTTTTACTAAAGAAATTGATGCAGGCCTTTTGGATTCCAGCAAAATGAATGATTATGATTATTTCTGGTTTTTTAATAGTACTGAAATACCGGGGGAAACGAGTTATAATTTAACAGTAAATAAATCCGGTGTTTATACAGTTGAGGTAGTAAGCAAACAAACCTACTGTGCCAGAATACGCACGATAAAGGTCTCAGCATCAGATATCGCGTCAAACATAATAACTGTTGTTGATCAGTCCAATACGATTACTGTTTCCGTTTCAGGAAATGGTGATTATGTATATTCACTGGACGATAAGAATGGTGATTATCAAAAAGAGAGCAGTTTTGTAAATATTCCTGCAGGAATTCATACTGTTTATGTAAAAGATCAAAATGGCTGCGGAACGATTGAAAAAGAAGTTGCGGTCTTTGGAATTCCAAATTTTTTCACACCCAATCAGGATGGTTATCATGATTACTGGAATATTGAAGGAGTCAATGCGGCTTCAAATGCAAGTACTACAATTCAGATTTTTGATAAGTATGGAAAATTCTTAAAGCAAATCACTCCTTTAGGTCAGGGATGGGACGGAACTTATTTGGGAGCTCAGATGCCATCGGATGATTACTGGTATGTAATTAAACTCGAAGACAGTCGAATCTTTAAAGGGCATTTTTCTTTAAAAAGGTAATTTTTTGCCGCCTTTAAAATTATACAAATCGAAACTGTATTTTTTGATTGTTTTAAATATTTGCCGCCGAAAGTACTAGAATTATAAATAAGTTAGTTGCTTCATTAATTAGACTTTTAATACAAAATGATGTCTTAATATTTTTTCTTATAAAGTATTGAAATGTAAAAAGGACCTCATTGAGGTGCTTTTTACGGAGTCTAAAAGTTTCGAACCTAAATTCGTTAGACTTTGATTTTGCTGGATTCTTAATTGTTATAAATAGTTTGCGCCACGATTCTGCCACAAAACTTGAAGTGATAATTTTTTAAAGCATTTTTCCCTTGTCATGTGGAGTCGATGGGATTACAATCGAACACTTAATTCCTATTTTAATGTTCATTGAAAAGCTCGAAAAAAAGCCTTGAATCCTTATTTCTAAAGGTTTTTTTCTAAAGTGATGTTGTGCTGGAATTTGTACTCTTTTTCTATTTTGAATATTTTTTTGAGAAAACTGACCTTTTTTATTAAAAAGTTTCCGTGTAAGAATCCCGCAAGGTGTTCGACAGTTGAACACCTTTTGTTAATTGTAATTATTACTTAAATTAAGGGCTTGCTTACTGATACTTTTTAGTAATGGTTCATATCGATCGGAATATTTTTCTTTTGTTATTTGTTCTCAATTTTAAAGCCATCCCTGGCCATAACTACCTGTTTCATGCAACCATGTTTTAGAGCATTCTTTACATTTATAGTAATGTTCATCGACATTTCCAAACATTGATTTTACTTCTTTCGAAGTGGTTTTTACTAAATTTCTATGGGCAGGAGTGTACCTTTGTTTTCCCACCAGATTTTTACAATCCTCGCAAAGGTCCACATTATTTTCGTCTGTACTTTTTAAGTTCTTATTTTCCATTAATATTAATTTATTTTAACATTGCTCTTTATTATTTCAAAATGACAGTTAATTTATTTTTTTATGAAAATAAATAGTAAAATTAGTAATTATGCTAGTACAGTGTTTTATTGTGCTTGTACAATATAGTTCTTTTTTCATAAATTTTATATTAGAAAAATTAGGTAATTTTTTAGATTTCAGCTAAAAAGGAAATGATTTTAGATCAAAAAAGCAGTTAACTAGTCAGTTTTTTCTAGATTTGTAAGGATATGAATATCTATTTTATACATTATAGAAATTAAATGACACTATCGAAACTTTCAATTTTTTCGAAAAAAACAGATGCAAATGAAGTTGTAAAGGGATATGAATACCAAAGACTGAGGACTCTTGAGAATTGGCTCAGTAATAAAGTTCATAATCATGATGAAATAATTTACTGCGAATATGAAGATGACATTTTTGAGAGGAATATAAATGCAGGTGTTTCCAAATTTACGCAGATAAAATTATATGGATCTAAGCCCTTTAGCTTTAAAAGTGAAGAAATTACAAAGGCTATAACTAATTTTTTCATGCTGTTTGTAAAAGGCGAATATAGCTTTGATTCCGTTGAATTTGTTTTTGAAACAAATACAGGAATTGCTGGTAAATATGGGGATAATGATTCGGTTCTATTAAAGGATTGGTTTGAAAACCAAACTAATATAGATGTAATATTGCTTAAGAAAATTACAGAAAAAGTTAAGTCAATAGTTGTTAAGTATATAAACGAAGAGCTGCCTAAAGCGCAAAAAATCAACAAGGCGGCAGCTCAGTCCGCTATGATTGATTTCAATTCCCTGCCGGATTCAGTTTGGGAGGATTTTATCAAATCAATAAAATGGATATTTAATGATGTTTCGCCTGATCATGCCGTTGAACAGGCTGTCAGTTCTATTAAAAAATATATCAAAAAGATGTCTTTCCCGGCCATTGCCGGAAAAATTGATACTGTGTTTACGACTTTATATTATGAAGTATCTGTAAAGATGTTCCAAAATACACCAGAGAAGAGATGCCTGACAATCCACAGGATGGATGGGCTGATATTAGATCTTGGTGATGAAGCCGATAAGCAGTATAATATTGCTTTGGAAGCTTGGAAAGATACCGAGGAGATTAAATATTTTAATCTTGCTGAATTTTTAGAAGTATTGTATTCTGCAAGACACTGCCGACAATCACCGTTTCTTAAAACGCATTCTGTTATCTGGCAGAAATTGTTAAGTAAATTTATTCATTTTGCCCAAACGCCAGACCGATATAGGCACATGGCAGTTTATGAGTTTCTTTGGGGTTCACTGCGCCCGGTAGCAGGGAAAAAGCCGCAGGGAACGCTTTTAGGGTGTAACAAACTAATAGAGTTGTATTTTACAGAATCCGGAAAATTTGATGATCATGAATCTGTCGAAGACAGCTTGTATTTACTGCACATTATTAGATTTTCGATAGGATTTGATAAATCGGATCTGGATATTAGTAAAACTGAGAAGTGGCTTAAAGATATTCAAGAAGTTATTAATGCAAAATTGCAGCAGAAGCACGGACCTAACGAAAGGTGCTACTGGCTTGAACTGCGCGCGGCTTTTTACAGTACTAATTTAGATTTTACACAACAGGTTTTAGAAAGCAGTATTGTCTTTGATACTTATGATGAGCTATTAGAATTACTTCCAAGGGCAGCCTTGTATAATGTAACGAGGCTCAGCAATATTTTAAACGAAGCAGTGAAGCAACTTCTAAAAGCGGAAGCCAGCCGTGATTACATTGAAAAGTTGGAAGGCGTTGCAGATAAATTAATGCCGTTCGTTTCTCAAAGAAATGGTAATTATCAATATGCTAAGACTTATGTCGAAAGAGGTGCTAATTATTTAAACTCTACCAATTTAAATGATATCTCCAGGGCGTTAAATTATTTTTATAAGGCAAAAGATATGTTTTTTCAGGAAGAAACTAAGGAAGGATACGTTTTGTCACTATTAAATATCAGCCAGCAGTATGCAGCTCTGAATATGAATTTTGCTGCCAAATATTATGCCCTCAGTGCCGCCTGGTTTAGTATTAATAACAATCCTAAAAGATTAGTAAAGAGAATAACCGATGCCTTTGGAATGCTTGTCCAATATGATTTCACGCAGGGTTCGTGGATGCATGCGCTGGACATATTTGAATTTTTTGTAAGGGTAAGAGTAAATTTTGATCCAAGATCTTTAGAGGAACTGGACGAAATACTGGGAAAATCATTTATTACTGTTGCAGGAATATTAACAATGACACCTAAGATTTCTCCGGAGCTTAATGGTTTTATTGAATCTCAAAAATATCAAATGAGCGATTTCTTTACCCAGTACATGGAACCTTTAATGAAGAGATACGAAAAGCTGATTGGCGGCAGAGGACTAAAGGCCCATATAGAGAATAAATTGAGCAGTCCGCCTGTTAATGATATAGGAGAAGTAAGAAAAATTGAATTTATGGCATTAGGCAGTTTATGGATTATTTCATTTCCAAATACATGGCGATCTAATGCACTAGGGGAGGAATTTACTGCAGTGCTGCAGGTTTTACTGGTTGAACTGGCAGCGGCTGGGAAAGATCTGCACTTTATCAGGACTAATATTGAAATTGAAATAGTAGAGTCAGATATATCAAAACAGCCTGAGCAGCATGATTCGAACCAATCTTTTAAATGGACTGTTTATACCTGTACTGTAGATCTTCCCGGAGCTGATAAAATAATAATGCAGAGTTCGAGTGTTATCCAAAGTATAAAATATATGCTCCGAGATCTCAGCATGATTAAAGATGATGAGGTTTTTAATTTTATAGACGATCTTTATAAGCATGAATCTCTGGGGGCAAAAACACTGACCAATGATCTCTATCAGAGAATTTACAGAAATGTTTATTCGGAAGAATCTTTTAAAGAATCAATGCGAAATCTGTTCTCGGGTAATGGTTTTGAAATTACATATAAAGAAAGTAAGGTGCTGCGCTGGAATGATACAATCAGCCCGCTGTATCAAAAAGAGGAATCTCTAAAGCAGATAGAAGGCAGATACAAAAATTCTGTAAAATCTCTACATCTAACTATTGAAAAACTTAAAAAGCAGGACGGGTATGACAGCTGGCTCAGCAGACTAAAGGATCAGGAGTGGCTGGACTGGCAGATTTTAATGGCTATGCATAATCATGTAATAAGCTATAAAACTTCTAAGTTTATTTCGGGAATCACATTTCAATCAGACTCAGAAAGACAGGATGTTTTTAACCGTAACTTTGATAAATTAAAAAAGAAAGAGGAAAGTGAAATTTATGTTGATTTTCCTTTAGATTATTTTCAAGGGGAGGTGTTTCAGTTTCAATTGGATCAGACTGTATTCTTAGTTTTAAAAGCATTGAATCTGGAAAACAGAAGTAGATTTCCAAACTTCCCTGCCTTCAAAGATTTTTTAGATCATCGGTTTAATTTTGCTGTTGATGATGTAGAGGGTTTTAGTCCTCTTTAAAATTGTTAGAAGGCAGATCGATTTTCTATGGGGTTAAACCGGCGATTGCGGGGTCCGGAATTGGTTGTATTACAACATCAACACCAAATTTTTTTTTCAGCTCAACATCGGATATGCTGTCTGGGAATGCCATTGCCAGCAGATGCTGCGGTCTGGAGCAGGCAACATAGATTATCCTTTGCTTTTCACTTGGAAATGTAGTTGTCTGGCTAAAATCCTTGAACGTAATGCTTTCCTTGCCACTAACCTTATCAAAAAAGCACAACATGGCATCCATGGTACTGCCCTTAACCTGATGTACAGTTGTAATAGGAATGTTTGCCTTTTTAGAAGCGGGTTTATTAAAATAGTTATCCACTGGTTCTTTTTTCAAGTCTTTCATCGTAAACCCATCCATTCTTTGTTTAAAAGTAAAAGCTTCCGAAGCATCAACGGCGAATTTGTCCATAAACGCTTTCAAACAAAGTGTTGTCCAATCTTGTAAAGAATTTGATATGGGTGGCAATTGATGGAAAAAAAACAATAGCAGTGAGTTAAAATTTGAATCTGTTTTTCTTTCATTAAGTAATTCCAGCCTGTCGTTATAAGGCAGGTTTGGATGCTCTAAAGTTGTAACTATAGCTCGTATCTCTGTAATAGCATTCCTAACATGCCCTGACTGAAAGTGAAAGATAGCTTTTAATATCAGTACTGGAATGAATGTCTTCCATGGATTAATATTAGTTGTATTTCCTGTCATTTTATCTTTAAGGGTGTTGCCTCGTACTACCACATGGCAATTTAGGAGTCCATGATCGATACATTTTTGTTCAAAATGTTCCAAGATGTCCTTAGGGTTTGTGTCATTATATTTATAGACAATAATGGGTAACTTTTTGTCCTCGACTCCAAGAGAGTTGATTTTAGGATCTTTGGCAGTTCTCAAGATACTAAAGCAGTCAATAATATGCTGCACGGATCTTCTGTTCTCATTTAAAGGCAGGCCAGTCCATCCAGCTGCAGTATACTTCGCTGTAAAAAGAGCTGGTTTAGCGCTTCGCCATTCGTATAGGCTCTGATAAGGATCTCCAATCATCTCTATATTGGAAAGACCTAAAGATACCAGTACATTAAATATTTCGTGCTGAATATCGGAGTTATCCTGCGCTTCATCAATGAGCATGTAAGGAAATCTTTGGATCAGTAAGTGTCCAATACGTGGGATATCCCTCAGCAGGGTAAGGGCAAAAAAGGCGCTGTCAAGGTTTGATATTAGGCCCTTCTTTTTTTTGATTTTCATAATTGCTGCGCCGTAGGCCTGAAAATCTGCATCAGCTACATTTTTCGGTACAGTTCCCTTAAAATTATATCTTCCTGCGGCATCGATCCATACAGAACTTGGTGCATAAGAGCGTGCAAGCTGCGTGCCACTTGTTGTTGTGAATCCTCGTATTTCCGGTGAAAAAGCTTCCTGCTGTTTCCCATTCTTGAAATAATATACTTTACAAATACTATCAATTTGCTCTGCACTTTCTGCTATTTTCGGCCTCAGGCAGCCTGTCTGCAACAGATAGAAAAAAGGTAAGGTTACATAAGTATTTACAAAACTGTCAAGTGTAGATACTAAATGCGGGTATTCCAATTGATCACTATAAGATTTTCGGTACTTGTCAAGTATTTCGTCTTTGGCATTATTTGTAAAAGAAAGACAGGCAATGCCGGAATATTTTCCATAAGTATCCAGACATTCTTTTTTAAGCAGGGAAAGTTTGTGTACAAGGCATGTCGTTTTTCCGCTTCCAGGACAAGCGCTCAGGATAATTTTTCCCCTCGCGTCAAAATACGCCTTTCGTTCTACAGTTATGTCAATTGTCATTGTATTAGTTTTTCAAGTGGTTAAATGCCTCCACTATGTATGGCGGTACTAAAAATGAAATTTTTGCTTCAGCAATATTCTCGATTATATGAAGTGCAAAATCCTGTGCAAAAACTGCTTTGCCCGGCATGCACTTCCACATAAGGATAGCTAACTTTTGCTGTTCTTCTTTACTAAATTTTTTCTTTAGGGAGCTTAGGTAAGGATCCATATGAAGGGCAACATCTGCGCAATTTGCCTTTAAATATTTGTAGAGGAAATTATTTTGCAGATCGGCGAGATTGTCTGGAATATTACTGTAGCAAAGATCATATTCAAGAGTCTGAAATGCTGCATTTACACTAATATTCGTTTGTTTATTTGCCACCGATTCCAGATTTTTTATACGGTTACGGGTATTTGGCGCAATTAAAGATTTGTGAAGCGTTATATGGTTTTTATAGCTACCTGCAACAAGATTATCGATATTATATATTTCCTCTTTTGATTTCGGGAAACGATCATCATCGGTTACTATAGCTATCTTTTTAGGAAGCTTTTTTTTGTTATCATTACTGTTGAATAAGAACATGAAAGGATAAAAAGATATACCGCCAACATTCACCATTTCAATACTATAATCTTCAAGGTTAAAACCTTCGACATTGCAGAATGCAGAAAGCAGCAGTTCTTCCGAAATTCCCTCTACGAAAAGACAGGATTTAGCAAAAAACAATTGGGATTTGGTGACGTCTACATAACGCTGTAACTGCTTCATTTTAAAATTTATATCATCCTGCAGAAGTGGTTTTGTTTTGGATGTATCTTGAATTATCTTCTCGGACTCGCGGTCATTAAAAATCTCCTCGACAGTATAAGCATCATTATCCAAAACAATAAGATTGGAGAAAGGCACTTTTGAAGTGAGTGTCGGTGAGTGGGTTGTAATAAAGAGCTGGCTGTTTTCAGAACTGTTGGACTCTTTTAGGAAATTATAAAGGCTCAGCTGAAGCTGGGGATGTATGTGAGCTTCAGGTTCCTCGATTAACAACGCAAAATGAGGAATCGGGTCCTCTTTGATACGTTCTTTGATATCTCCCAGCACGGTAGCTATATAAATGAGGTTGTTGAATCCCAGACTGTTCTGCATCAGATTGAAACCCTCGTCCGAACCGGTTTTGATATCATGAGGCAGGTAAGGCTTAATTACATTTACAATATATTCGATTCTTGACTGTTCAACATGCAGACCGATCTGGTTATTATTGGTATTTTTATATATACTTTTTAAATTACTGTTTATATTATCCCTTGTTTCCTGGACTTCTGGTCTCTTTAATAACTTATCATTGGCTTCTTTGATAATTTCTTTAAACTTTTCCTCAGTTTTCTTCTGTTCTACAAGCCGTTTGATAACCTTTCCCAATAAATTTCCTCTTGTCGTCAAAAGGTCTCTTGTGCTGTCACGTATAGCACTCAAATAGTAGTGCTGGAAGAGCTGAAAGGTGTTATAATCGGCTTTTTGACCTTCAATAATTCCTGTAAAAAATGAAAATTTTGGATTATTTTTATCCTTTTTGTAACGCAGCTCTATCCTCGCGTAGTCATTTTTACTATCGACAGGGTCAATAACCATATATTCATAGAATGCACCTTGCTGGTGCGGGCTTAATCCTCGGAATTCGTAACTTATTGTTATAAGATCAGTTGAATCTATTAATAGTGCTCCTGCTTTATCATTTGAAATAGTTTCATGGAAATCTTCATTTGAAACGGTCAGTTCCCTGATAGGCTCGCCGATATTATATAAAAGACGTATAGCATCAATAAGTGCTGACTTACGTGCTCCATTTTCTCCGATAATAACATTTATCTTTTGTGAAAAATTAATCTCAAGGTGGCGTATACCTTTATAGTTGTTGATGGTAATATTTGATAAGTACATCTAAAATTATTTTAATTGATTTGCTTTTAATTTTTCTCTAGAGCCTAATAATAAAAATTTATTCATTTTCCATACTATTTTATAAAAAAATGATTACGAAATGCAATATACAAGCAACGCCAGCTTCTAGATTAATTTTTTATTTGAAATTCTAATATTTTGCTTTTACAATGAATTTTTAATTTAAAAAGTTACCAAGTAAGAAACTTACATTAAGTCCTACTACATCTATTTTGTTTACTTTTTTGTATTGTGCTTCAATATTTACACTCGGTTTTCCTTCTTTATCTTTTAAACTCAGGGGTAAACCGATTTTCCAATTGAAAGGATGATAATACTGACCGAAGTTTTTTTCTATTGCTGGGCTGATACCTAGCCATTTAAGAAAAAAATAAGCTACTTCCGCCTTAATGTTTCCTGTAACAAAGTTGTCATAGCCTGTAGCAACCACATAAACATCGTCGTCTGATTTTAGAATAGCCTGTTGTGTTGGTGACTGGACAGAAATAGTTTGGAAAGTAATCGCGGTAATATCATCTGCAATTATATTATTGTTATTAAAAGCTGAGAGCTGTAAAGTTCCAAATAGAGTTTGCTCATTTGAAAATTTTATTAGTCCTGCAGAAGTCATGTTACATTTGAAAGGGTAAAAATTAATAGATTTAATTGTTGGCTCGGTACTAGTTAATGAGAAGTTATATTTTTTCTGTCCAATAGGCGCAATGAAGTCGAAACTTAACCAGTAGTCTTTTAGACTACAAAATAGTTTGTTTTTTTTTAGAAAATTTATTTCTTCTTGAGCTATTTCTTCGTATAAATCATCGTATTTTGATTCGATTAATTCTTCTGTTTTGTCGGATAATTTTTCTACATTGTTATAAATTGGATCGTAAATTGCATTTAAACTGTCTACCTCTTTAGGATAATCAGTTGAGGTATACTGTTCAATTTTTTTAGCGTATTTTTTTAAGAGCACTTCCCTGTAATTTTGTATAATTTTTTCTTTTTCAAAGATGGGGATAATTGGTGCTGCAGGATTTTTATTTTTTTTTATAAATTCTTTTATCTGTTTTTGACTGGCTCCATTTTTTATATTTATTATGCCATTTCCAATAAAGGTAAATTTACCTGTTATAGCTAAATCATCATTTTCAAATTTTCCTTTTTTGTAAATAGTAGCAAATTTTTCATCTGTACTGGCCTTGAAACCGGCACTGTAAACCCATCTTAGTGGATCTAGCTTTGTTTTTGCTTTGTTAGTGAAATTCATAGAAAATGAAACTGATTTGTCTTCTAAATCTAAACCAGCATAATATTTGTTTACAGATAAATCACTACCGCCATTAACGTAGCTACCAACCTCATCAGCAAATAGGATATTAAGCAATTTATTGTTATAAAAAACTTTTTTGTCCAGGTTGTTTCGCAATTTCTTGATAAGGTCCAAATCTACTTTTAGATCTTCAATTGCAGTTTTAAATTTTGCAACCTTAACTTTATTAGCACTGCATTCTTTCTCTTTATCATTACAATCTTCATTTAAAGCGATTGCCAGCATATCCATTTCGTATTGATATATTAAAGTTGTTTGCTTTAGATCTTCAATGGTTTTCGGCTTAATTTTTAAATTTTCACCGAGGTAAGTCTTTTCTTTTTCGACAATTTTTTCAACCGTATCGGTTGTTTGAGCAAAAGAATTTAAGGTTAAAAACAGTAGAATTGCAGTTACACAAATGTATTTTTTTTTCATAAATATCTTATTAGGGAAAGATTAAAAATTGTAAGGTAAATGTCATGATTCCTTTAAATATATTTATAAGTATAAATACCTGAATTTCATGGGTTCAAAGATTGCTGTTTAATAACTGAAGTTGACTCTAATACAGGAACGATTTATGAGTTACGAATGGAGGAAAACAAATAATTCAAATGTAATATTTACTACTAATCAATTTTCCGGGAACTGGTGGATTCTTTCTTTGCCTTATTCTGTAAAAAAAGAAATCTTCAAATCATTACCGTAACGAATTACCTCTAATAAAATAATTAGTTTAATGAAGTCTTTCTAAACAAGGAAGGAGTTGTGCCTCTATGTTTTTTGAAGATTTTATTTAAATGGCTTTCGTCATTAAAGCCCAATTCATCAGCAATTTCGCCCACTCGAAGATCACTGTAAATCAGTCTGTTTTCTACAAGCTTTATTCTGTATTTGGAGATGTAGGTCAATAAATTGATTTTAAAAAATATCGGTTTTTCAGGCTATGTAGTGAACCACCTAAAATATAATGAGGGAGTGTTTAATATTATAATAGATGAAGAATTGTTTGAACTTATTTAAGCAGCAAGAAGCAAAAATACAGCAAAGGGATACAATTGGCAAATACTGAATAATAATGGAAACAGCTGCTATTGTATCAATTTGATTTATAAGATGTTCAAAGCAAGATTATGACCTGATTAAAAATTGGAGACTGGCAGTATGTTAAAGTATGCTGCCTTATTTATAAATTTTCTAATTTTATAATCAATTAGAATCGAAGTTTATTTAAGAGTAATTAAAATGGAGAAGGCTATTAAACTGTAGATCAGAAAAGAATTGAGCAGCCGCCAGCGGCTTAGTATAATAAAGTTAAAAGGAAGTTTGATTTCCCATGGTTATACGCAGATCATCCATATTGATGATTTTGATGATGATTTTCATATTAATTCTTTTGAGACCACAGCTGAAAACAAAAATGAGGTTCAGGATTTTATCAGGGCGTTTATAAACGAAGCAGAATTGGCCGGTAAGGTTATTATCAAATAGTAAATTCCAGCAAAGCATATATCTATCCGCGTAAGGAGCCTATTTGTCATGAAAGATTTTATTGACTAATGCTGCACGTGAATCAATTCTTTTTTGACGCTTTTTTTCCACTATTTCTAATTCCCTTTTTAATTCAGCCAAAGGTTCCCAATCGTTATAGGTCTTCTTTTTGATATTGTATTTAAGGCAAAGCTCTTCTGCAAGGGTATAGGCTGTTATGCCAAATCCGCAATAATAGAACCTGCGCTCCTCAAACCAATCTTCAAAATCCGGCGGAGAAGAAATATTAGTGGTAAAATCAATCATTCTATCGCCGGCTTCAATATCCGATGGGAAACTCAGTATTTTATACATCAATTCATCCTCGATACTTTTCCAGTCTATATCAGATGGAAAGATTGGCGGTATTGGTTTCTTTACCCGTGGTTCTAAATAACCTTCTTCATTACGCTGTCCAAAAGCGAGACCGTCATCATTTACTACATCAACACAATCCTCCATATATTTATCGAGTATACAGACCACACGAATGGCTAGGTATTTAGCATTCTTACTATCCTGCCTTCTGCTTACCCAATAGGTTTGAAACCATGAAATACCTGAGCCTATCAGTACACCTATAAGACCAAAAACTGCTTCTGTCATTTTATATTATTTAAAGATTAGACACCCCAACTTTTGCACTAAAGCAAAGTTAACAGAATTCTCACTAAGAGAATTGCTTTGTATATAACATTTTTATAGTACAGACTAACCCTAATGAATATAATTTTTTAATCCTGCGCAAAATAACTGCGCAGGATTTAAATAGCTTTGGATCATAATAATAGTTAAATTTGAGAACCGCAGAAAGTTCGAAAAAATAATTTGAATGCAGATAATTTGTAAGTGATTATAAGGTTGTCATTGTAGGATTGCAAGCATCTTTAAATTGAGTGCGTCTAATTTTATTAATCAAAAAAATCAAAAAATGAAAATTTATTATCCAGATGAACTTCGAATGGAAGAAACCGAAGCATTTAAAAAATTTGAATCAGAGTATGACAGTAATGTTGATTTTCTTGAAAGTTTTTCCAACTTAATCGGTTTTAGCGGCAGAATGATTTTTTTTATAACCGACAAGGAGATGCTGAATGTGTACAATCATGTTATTGAAAATTCCGTTCAGACGCTCAGAAGTATTAAGCTGTGCTGTTCGATTGGAAGCTTTGCTGACGCCAATACTCTGATCAGAAGATTAAGAGATGATTTACTGCTGCATGTTTATACTTTGGCAGTGGTCAATCAAAGAAAACCTTTTACGGAAAAATCGTTAGAAAATTGTAGCATGGAAAGTGCGGAAAAATTTGTGGAAGGATTTTCATCCCTTGAATTCAACACAATCATGACAGACGATGAAAAAGCGATAGAGGCATGGCTGAGCAATACAGTCGGTCAAGCACCAAGAAAAATTAGGGATAAACTAAACTTTAGGAATTATATGGAATTCTTAAAAAAGAATGAAAATATAAAAGAGGTATTGACCACTTATAACCTTCAGGGATATTGGGAGGTTTTAACAGGCAGGCTTAATAATTATGTGCATAATAATGGAAGACAATTCTCTCAGCATAATCTAATAAGGTCAAGTAATGAACAGCTTGATATTTATCTGGGAAATATAAACACCAGGGTTTCTTATGTTTTAACTTTTTTCCTGATTTCGATTTCCATGATAGAATCGGCATTGCTGTGTTCAGGGGAAATTCAAGATTATCTTGATTTCGGAGAAGATCCGCCGGAAGACTGCCAGTACGAAATTGCACCGTTTATACAAGAATACATAGATAATAAGGTTGCCAAAATGCATCCTGAGCTTAAGCAGTTTCTAAAGGAGAATAATAATAATGGAATGAAAATAAAATAAAGCAAGATGGCATTATAGTATCTGGAAAATTGCAGGCGGAAAAACCGAAATTTCTTCGGTTTTTCCGCTTTTAGCTTTTTAGGGATTTTTCCTTTTTCATTCGGGAGCGAATCTGGTAAAGGTTTTTTTCCATCAGTTCCATAATGACTTTATGATGCGGTGATTTGTTGTTTTTCAGACCACGGCACTGGGTTATTTCCATCTTAGAAAGGGATACCTCTATAGTTTCAACTGCTTTATCATCTATTTTGGCAGAGAAGAGCAGGGAATCTTTCTTTTTGAAATATTCGTTGGTAAAAACGCAGTGTTTTAGATTATCGCCCTCTTCCATAAATTCGCTCACATTTTCCATTACCGTTATAGTAATATCCTGCTCTTTGAAGCAGAGACCAAAAAACTGTTCTTTCTCCTGCGCGTACAGCCCTTGCGCCTGTATGATTTCAATGCGCATTTTTTTAAGGTATTTTTTTCTCTGCAAGTCTCTTTTTTTCTGCACCAATTTATCATGTTCTTCTTTCAGATTTACAGGACAGACATACAGGGCAGAGTTGAGGTCTTTTTTAAACCATCTGAGAAGTTCAATATAATCCTCCCAAATACGAAAATCTGAAACGACATAGTTGTTTTTCAGGCATAGTTTCACTGCCTGCCAATTGCGTCTGATATGCTGGTCAGGAGATTGGAGGTAATAGCGAAGCCATGAAACTTGCGCTGTTTTCAGCAGTGTTTCAGTACAGGGATCATTCAGAAGCGCAGAAAGCAGGACTTGAGGCGCAAGGCAATAAAAGGCTTTTTTAAAACCATTTCTTTTTAAATCAGGAAGCACTTTAATGTGTGGATAAATCCTGTAGGGATTGATGCGGTATTTTGGCGAATCCTGAAAATTTTTGGGACGGATTTCAAGGGGGGTATAATACAGCCACGCATCGTATGCGCCTGAAAATGGATTGGTGCTAAGGGACATAGTTCGTACTTCGCCTTTAGGGTCTATCCAGTGCTGCATTACTTCGGTGTGATAAAAGGAAGGGAGGCAGTTTTTTTTCATTAGCTTGTGTGAGCATATAATGCGTACTAACTGAAATTCAGATATAGCAGTTACTACTGCGCTGTATTCGATTTCTTTGAAATGTACCTGATTGCATCCCTGCATTTTGAGTTTTCCCTGACAGGCAGTACATTCTGTAAATTTTGCTGACTGTTCTGCGCATTGGGGTTTCCAAGCGTGCCCGCAGTCCAAGCAGTGAAATTTTCCTCTTGAGAGTACGCCCCATTTAAGAAAAATGCTTTTCTCTGCCCACTTGTGCATTTCAGGTGTTATAGGGGTTAGGGATGCGCTTAGTTCGGTAATACGTTTCTCTGTGATGGTGTGCGGTTTCATAAGTCAAAAAGTGTTAAGGTTGCAGGGGCAGGTTTTGGTGTTTTTGCTATCACGGTTTCGGTCGCAATATCCTTAGGGGGTTCTACAGGGGCAGTGTTGAATAAATCAGCCTTTACAGGCTGATTTACCACTGCTTTGAAGTTTATTTTTGGGGTCTCGGCAATGCTGTCATCGTTGTAGTATCTGACAGCCATGTCAAAAATTTCCTGATCTGCAAAGGCGCACAAGCCTGTTTTTTTAACCTCACTGCCAATATAATTGATACAGCCCTCGATGTTCTTAGTTGCCTTGGAAAGGCTTACTGCAAAGGCAGTGTCGCTGAGCGCAGTCTGGGTGAGATAGTTCTCTATGATGTTTTTAAAAATTTCAGAAGCTTTCATAATAGATGTGTTTAATGAAAAATTATTCAAAAGAGTTTCTGTAAATCTCAGCGCAGTACTCCTCAAAACACAGCCAGCATAAAAAAGTATAATGCGGGCTTTCATAACGGTTTGAAACAGGCTCTCCAAGGGAATCTTCCAAGTCCGTTTTAATGTTTTCCAAATCATCAATATGTTTGATGTAAAAGGCTTTGCAATCGGTATGATAGATAAATTCGCCTATCATGCCGCTGATGCATCCGCCCTGTTGTAAATCCTCAAGGAAGGATTTCAACTGCTCTTTTTTTGTCCCGTCGTAACTTTCTATTTTGCCAAGAATTATTTTATTGAATTCTTTGCTGACCCCGTAAGAGGTGTAACTATTGTTGCTTAAGGCTTTCATAACATGTGTTTTTTTGGCGTTTATATTTAAAAGTTCCTATGGATTAGAAAGGGAGGTCATCGGGTTGCTCTGCTTGTTTCTGCTTTTTCGGGCTAATATTTGTGTTCTCGGAACCCTGTGTTTTTTTGGCAAAAACCAAGATTTTAATGCTATCGATGTGAAAGGTCAAAGTCCCTAAAGCCCTGCCGTCCGAACTGGTGTAAGTGTTTATCCCGATACGTCCTAAAAGCTGGACAAGTGCCCCTTTTTTGAGCCACTCGGCTACCTTACTGCTGATCCAATAAGAGCAGTCGATATAGGTTGCAATTTCCTTGTACTCGGTGCTTCCTTTTGGTTTGTAGCTGTCATTTATGGCAATAGAGAAATTGACCACTTGTTTTTCTTCTGTTACTTTTCTAACTGTTGCATCTTTTGTAATACGTCCTGTGATTTCCATGATTTTAAATTTTAGTGATTTCTGTTTTTAAAATTTCTTTCCCCCTGTTTTTCAAAAAATATTTTTCAAAAGAAAAAACGGGAAAAAAGAAAGCAAGAACCAAGTGACCCGCTAGAGGATGCGGAGTGCTATAAGTCCCGAAGGGCGGCGGCAAGGCAAGCCGTTATGCGCATGCAGCATACGGGGGGCACTATCTTGGCTGCCTTTTAGTCCGTTTCGAATAAAAATATCAGACTTGTCATTTTTAGCAGTCATTAAGCAATCCTGTAAAGAAGTGCTTAGAGGAAAAACTTAAAGAGATGGAGCATGAGTATCTTACTGAAGCAAATTCAAAGGATAGATGAAAGAATAAATTAAAGGGAAGTCATAAGGAATGCTATAAGAGTAATGTCAAGTAAATGATGTGTAAAACTTGACATTTAATATTAATTGCTTATCTTTGCATCACCATATGAAAGTAACAGATAAAATAGAACGTAAGATAAAGAAGATGGCTCCGGGAGATGTATTCGGATATGATGCGCTTGGACTTTCTTCTGATGAAGTTATAGCGGGTGCTAAAGCACTTGGAAGACTTGCAGATAAAGGTGTTATTAGAAGAGCCAGAAAAGGATATTATTACAAGCCCAAAGTATCTGTGTTTGGAGAGCAAAAACCAAGGGAAGATGTTTTGCTTGGGCTGTACCTGTTTGATAATAACAAGCAGACTGCCTATGTTACAGGTACACGGCTTTATAACAGGCTGGGCCTTACTACTCAAGTTCCAAACATTATTCGGGTAGCATCACTTGAGCGCCAGATAAAAGGCAAGGTTGGCAACCTGGTAGTGAAGCCTGCCAAGAGTTATGTAAAGGTTACCTCAGAGCGTGTGCGTTATCTGGAAATCCTGGATGTTATGAAAGATTTCAATATAATACCTGACTTGGAAAAAAAGGATGGACTGGCTTATTTGAAAAAAGCAATACGTAATTTAGAGAACAGTGAAGTTAAAAAGCTGGTTAGTTATGGAATTTCGTACCCGCCAAAAGTGAGAGCTTTACTTGGTGCTGTTCTGGAAGCCAGTACGGAATGCCAGGATTTGAATTTGCTTAAGAAATCTATCAATCCTACAAGCCGTTACCTGTATGGGATCAACGAGAAGTTATTGCCCACTGTTAATTACTGGAACATTTCATAATGAATTTACATTTAGACAAAGATAATTTTGAAGGCGCTATTGTCATTGCTGCCGAATACTTTAAGATTACTGAAATCTTCATTGAGAAAGACTACTGGGTTACGTATACCCTGCATGAATTATTTCATTCAGATATAAGGGACAGAATTGTTTTTAAAGGCGGAACGTCGCTTTCCAAATGCCATAAAATTATAGAGAGGTTTTCTGAAGATATTGATCTGGTCATTATCAAAGAGCCTTTGGATGGTGGAAATGTGCTAAAAAGAAAGCTTAAAGCAGTTACCGATGTGGTGGATGAATCTATTTTGGAAGTAGTCCCAAATCATCCCAATAGCAATAAAATGGGAAGCCTGAGAAAAATAGTCTATTCCTATCCGAAACTTGGGATGCAGGGAAACTATGGAGAGGTGGGTGAGTATATAGCCGTTGAGGTTTCGCATCTGGGCAATTATGAGCCCAATACTAACCAGAGCGTATGCAGTCTTATTGCAGAATATATTAAAAGTACCGACAACAAGGCGCTGATCGCCCAGTTTGGCCTTGAGGATTTCCAGGTGAAAGCTTTGGCTATTGAACGCACCTTTTGCGAGAAAATCATAAGTCTGGTCCGATTTTCATATACCGAAAACCCGCTGGAGGATTTATCAAATAAGGTACGTCATACTTATGACCTGTATCAGCTTTTGCAGCAAGAAGAAATACAAAATTTTGCGGCTTCAAAGGAGTTTGATGCTATGCTGCTGCAGGTTGGCAAGGATGATGAGGCTATTCCCAATAACAAAAACTGGCTGTATGAGCATCCCAAAGATGCCCTTATATTCAGCAAGACTTCGGTTGTCTGGAACCAGCTGAAGAAAGTTTATGCCACTTCTTTCAAAGAGCTTGTAACAGTTGAGCTTCCTGATGAGAATGCGGTTTTTGAATCTTTAGTATTTCTTTCTGAGAGACTGCAAAAAATGCAGTGGGATATTAAAAAATAGCATTTAGTAAGATAGAAAATTTCCAGTTGCTTAAAAATATCAAAAAGGAATCATCATCTGTTGTTTTCAGAAATCTTTTCTTGAAATATTTTGAAATGAATATTATTTATTTTCTCAAAATCACGATAGATGCTGCTCAACTCATTGTTTATTATTGATAGAAATCCAGGCAGATGATAATTAGTTCCATAGCTTCCATTGAGAGAGAATATATGATTTAGATTTTTTTCTTTTTGTTCTGAATTAAATGAAAAATATAAATCATGGATATGGCTTTTAGTTTTTTCTAAAATTTTATAATTATCGTTTTCTTTAGAATAATACAAAGCGTTAAAAAGATTAAGAAATGCCTTGGACTGATTGAATTCTTTATTAGCTGTTTCTTGCTGGGCGATATTTTGGTAACACAGTGCTAATTCGAAATAACTCTTGTCAATTTGATTGAAATGCTGAATTGATTTTTCAAATAATCGAGCTGCTTTCTGCGGGTTATTTTTCATTGCCATTTTACCGGCAATGTAATTGCCGTATTTCATTCTAATAAAACCGATGCTAATGGCTGCTGCAAGTAACACAAACAAAATAATAGTTGTCATTGGTTGTCGTTATAAATAGATTATAGTTTATTTCGATTTGACTTATTGTAAATCCTGTAAGCTTTTAAGGTTTATCCCTTCAACATTTTTATGTTGCGGGTCAAGCAGATCTTCAATATGAAGATTCTCCAGTATATTATATTTGATAAGCTCTTTTCGTAGTTTGGGAAAAAAAAGTGCATTGTAAAAGAGTAAGAATAATTCAGGAGCTGCCATCTGGGCTTGTACAAAATTGGCGTATCGCTGAAATTCCTTTTTTATTTCTGCTTTTTCGATTTCGGACTGACTTTCCATTTTTGCTTTTTCACACTCTTCCAAAAAAAGAAGAATGTGATATAAATGCCTAAAATAGTGACCGATGGCATATTGAAACTTATGGAAAAATAATTGATAGCAGAATGCTCCAAATTCCGCCGGTTCAAGTTTTTTAGCATACATCCATTGTACTTTGCTTATGCCATAATATTTATTTGTAAATGCCAATTTTCTGGTTTGAAACAAATCTTGTTCCTCAGGATCATTTGACGGACCATTGTAATGTTCCTCGTACTCGTCCCACTCTGTAAATTTAAGAAAGGAAGGATGTTTTAGGGCTGCTGATATTCGTGTTATTTCTATTTTTGAATGCACAAAAAACTCACGGCCTTTTACCGGACGATAGTCATATTTATCATAGGTCTTTAAATCGGAAATGGTTACATTAATGTCATTAGGGATTTGACGCTGAGTATTTAAAAGATTAAAAAAAGTAGTCTGAAAATTTTGATCCTTAAATTCGGAACGCGTGTCAGTCAGCTCTTTTCGCTGGAGAGCTAATTCGGTTTGTTGAAGAATTATAGAATAAATAATAACGGCAAGTGCTAATCCTGAAAATAGGGAATTTATAAAACCAAATTTATCTCCAAAAGCGGCTCTTTGTTCGGCAGGTACTACGGTGTCAACGAATATCCAGCCTACAAACCAAAATAGGGCAACACCAAGAAAAATGGCAATAAATTTAAGATATTCATTTTGTTTATGTTCTTCCATAAAATTTGTTTTTTATTCAACCGTTCGCTAAGGCTTTACTCCGGAGATTGTTTCTAAATGTAAATAGTATTTTTATTATTTAATAGTTGATAATTTCAAGTTCAAGTCATTCCAAAATTCGGTATGTATTTGAAAATTTTCACATTCTAAATTTAGATGTATATGATTTATCATAAAATAATTTTTATTGTCTGTGCTTGCCAATCCCAGTTTTTTAGATCCCTTACTGTAATTTTCATTTTCCTTGGGCAATGAAAAATTATACCAGCAGACGGCATACTTTGAACCTGAATTGTAATTATAGTTTTGTATAAAGTGCGGAATAATATTTCTGAAAATTTCAAGCTCGACAGAAGCATTATATGCAAAGGTCAAATAACTTGTCTTTTTACCGGGATTTCCTTGTGGCATACTTTGTGAATATAAGGTCTGTATAAAATCATTTGTGTTGATGTTACGCAAAATTTCTTTTAATTCAGGACTATCTAATTCCCAAAAATCAAGTTCAAGTTCCAAGAGATTATTAAAATCTTTCATATAAGATTTTTTACGTATTTTATTCAAATAGGAATTTCTCATGATTTATGCTTTTAACTTTATTTTCTACAATGCTTCTTTTTCACCTTCCATATAAAGATAGTAATCTAAAACAGCCAGGTTTTCAAAATTGGTTTGCTGAATTATATCTTGTAATATTTTGGATGTAAACTTATATCGTTCTCCCTTTGTCAGCCCTCTGGGGAATTCAATGCCATAATTCTTAAGAGTTTTAAGGGTTCTTTGGTTTTCAACATAATATTTTTCAGGATCATGGATGGCTAATATTTTTGAAATTAATCCTTCTTTTACACCGCGAATCTCCAAATCACCTGAGATTGCCCTGTCATATCGTTGCGCAATATCAATATTTTCGTCACATAAAGTTTTAAGCAGCAAAGCAAACCTGTCAATCTCTCGTTTTATGGTAGGCTTTGGTATTGAAATGATGTGGCCCAGGTCATGAATTTTAAAAAAGGCATCCACATCAATTTTAATAAAGTTAGGGTAATCCAATGTGGTACGTAAATCTTTTATGGCGCTCTTCCTTTCTTTGACAATAACAGAATATTTTTCTAATCTACGGTATATTTTCAGCATATATAAAAACTCTTTTTTATACTTTAAGAATACTTCTACTTCGGTATTTAAATCTTTTTTGACTTTGCTGACTAATTTACGGTCCTGATCATCTGCCTTTTTTCTAGTATCATAATGGTCTTGATATTGATTTAAAAACTTTTTTGTTAGAGGTTTTGATGCTGTATATAAAGTATTAAACCAATTTAAAAGCTGGCCACAGAGAATTTGGTCGTCGGTTTGTATTGTTAACTCTATATTTGAATTCAATCCGCCATTGGTGCAGTTTGATGATCCAATAAAGCCCGTAAATTTGTTCTTTTTTCTAATCAGGTAAAGTTTTGGATGAAAATATTCCTTATCCGAGTATACTCTGATTTGAAGGATAAACTTTAAATGAAGTCTATATAATTCAAAAAGTGTTTTGGGTTCTGTAGGCAAATCAATTCCCACCAGATAATTTTGAATACAGTTTTGTTTTAGCTCTGAGTTAATTAAATCAAAACCATATTGGTTTATTAAAGCCACGGCAACCCAAATCTCATCAGCTGATTTTAATTCCTGTTTAAGATTATCTGAAAGCTTAGTAATAAGTTGCGCCATTGGTATTAGTTTTCTTTAGGTTCAAAGCCAATTTCTCCAGCCAAATGAAGAATCTCGCAGGTGTTTTTCATATGAAATAAACTATTATCTACAGTTGGCATAATAGAATTAAACAGATTAATTATATCCTGCTGTTGGTCATTAAATGATTGTTTTGATGACTTTAAAAGTTCTGGTATCCACCTAGCGGAGAGTTCATAAATGGGAGTTTTACCAAATGAATTATCTATCATTGCAAATAATAGATTATACTTTTTGAGCTGAAAACTGTTTAATTTATTTATCTGGCTTTCGATTTCATTAGCCTGATCATTCATTAACATTTGAAACCTTGAAACACAGATTTGTCTGTCTTCAAGCAATAACGGCATTCCTTCAATATATTCTGAATCTGAAATTAGGACATTTTTGTAATTTCTCTCTGAATATCTATTCAGTGCTTCCTCCAGGTAGGCGGGAATCTCACCATCATATTCTTTTCCCGGCAGTAAACTTATTAATTTGTTTTGAATTAGCCGATTCTTAATATTGCCATTCTCAAAACTATCCCAATCCATTGGAAGGGAATACAGTCCAAGGAATGGATCAAACATAAAAGTTGTAATTGCTATAAGATTCTCAGGTCCCTGATCCTCTATTACCTGAATTGATAATTCATGAGGTTCAATTAAATTTATCAGCTGTTGAATTTCATTCTTTTTGCATTTCCAAAGCACCAATTGTCCTTTGATATTCTGATTATGAATTTCTTTGATTTTCTTTATTGATGGCGTAATTTCATAGCAGCCAAAAAAATGCAATGCAATATCTTTGTCAGGATTTACGCTATGGAGATAAGGCCAGCTTCTGCCGCATCTGGTTATCTGTCTTAAAAAACCATCTGGTTTTTCAAAATTATATTCATAGTCATCTATTATTTCCTTATTTTCTAGTTTTATATATGATCTCCAGGACGTTATTTCATTTGACCATGAAGAATTATTTGATTGTATTATTGTTGGACTAATAATAAAAGTTACCCACTCATTGCTTTTTAGGGGATATTTAAAGGAATTTAATTTCTGTTTCAGATTCGCTAAATAGCTGTCTAATTCTGCATGTGATGAATTTAACTGAATTGTGCTAAGTATGCTGCTTGGATCTATTCTTTTTAAAACAGACATCCAGGAAGGAAGTAATTCAAGGTAATCTGCAGCAATTTCTGAAGATAATTGGTAACTGTTATTATGGAAACCTAACAAATTATGAAGAGGGATTATTCTGTATCCGGGCATTAAAACAGGTAAGACTTTACACTGAATTGTTGATTCGTCTAATCGCTGTATTTTTCTGTAGAATTTTTTCACTTCTTCCAGAATTACATTTTTAGAATTAAAGTCAAAAATATTTTCTTTTGGTACCCTTATTGTTGGTTTGTCTTTTTCAAGTTTAGATGGGTTTTTAAGAATTTGCTCTACAGGATTACACCAGTGGCATAAGTCTGACTCCTCTTCATAAATCATTAAAAAAACAGGAAAATAGCTTGTCAGCCAAGCGCTTAACAAACAGGAGTCTATAGAAACGCTATAATCACCATTGCTTATTTTTTTGACATATTCACTATCTTGGGTAGTGGATTTTACCTGGCATCTCAAATGATAATTTGTTCTAAAATTATCGATGAATACATTACAATCTATATCTTCCCCAAAGTCACTTTTTATGATGTCGGCAGTCCACTTGTATTTCTGCAGAATTAGCTGCACGGTGGTTTCTCCGACATTCCCAAGACTTTGAGAATCCGTCTGCATTGGTCTTTTCTCGCTCATTACTATTATTAATGAAGATGAATTTATGATTCGACTTTAATACAATCAGGACAATAATTGTAATAATAATGTGGATTTGCTTCTACTTCTGTCCTATCGAAACATTCAAATCTTATATCAGTTGCTTTAGTAGCCTTTTTTGCAGATATAGTAGGGTCAATACGTCTGTTCTCAATATTGTACATAAAGACATTAAACCCGATTATTGCATCAATATTGGTAATACTTTGTTTAGCCCCGCAAACATATTCTATATTATTACAAGCTGCCATTAATTGAAAACTAACTGTATTTAATCCTCCTTTACAACAGTAAAGCATTATGATAGCCCCTTGCTGAAGACAGTTTGAATTACAAATTATAGAACCTATTTCACCCCATGTGATAGAAAAACCTTTATTATCACCTAAACACTGCCCGTTACCATGACCTGCAAAGTATATATAATCATATTTATTGCCATCAGATAAAGCACTTGATAAATCTTCTATATTTTTAACGTCCTTATGGGCAGGTTCTATGCCGTAGTGTTTTGCATGACAATAAATATCTAATACAGATTCATCTAATATATCATCACTTACTCTGATAACTAACAATTTTTTCATATCTATTCTAATGTGGTTAGGTATCAAATCTAAGGAATATAAATCTTAAATACTTCATTATTTTACCAACAAAAGAAAAAAAAACCCGAAGAGTATTACATTTTAATAGCGTTAAAAAGGGTATAGAGTTTTTTGAAAACCTAAAAAAATCTGATATAAATTAGTATGCTCCCTGTAAATTTAATTGGGTTGTGTTCTTACACTAGGTTTGCTGTCATTTTTGTTTGCAAGTTCATATTGAAGAAGATTTGAAAATAAAAAAGTGATTAAATTTAATTTTAGTTGTTCATTTTATGTCTGGGTAAGTTGATTTCATGTTCCTGTGGATAGGGTGCACGATGGGTCATGCTGACATCTTCACGAATCTGATTGTGAGCAGTAAACTGCCTGTCATTAGAATTCGAGTATCTGGGATCTGTTATAAAAGGCATTTTGGCCATTTTAGTAACTGTAATCGTTGGAAAGTGATAATCCACTTCAACATTCCCTAAAAGTAAATAACACCCACCACCCTGAAAAGGATATTTTGAGAGGCTGTCAGTAAAGTGCGCTGTATCAAAAAACTCTCCACTGGCATCTATCCAGGTACCGAAATACATAGCGCCCATTTTTGTTGGTACATGTTTTCGCGAGATAAGATAGGCCAGCATGCGCACCGTTTTTTTATGATGGATCAACAAATCTTTTGCCATGACATCACCCCTGAATTTAGTCTGCAAGAGATCGAAAGGGGAGCAGGAAACAGGAAAACTCAATAATTCAATTTCGTCAAAGGCATCTTCAAATTCAGAACGTTCGAGTTTTGGGAGCTCATATTCCCTGACAGGCTCCTGAAGCAGCATGAGGTTTCTGTTCTCAGGTTTGAAATTTACCAGAATCAGTCTTGCTATAACCAACAGCTGGTTTTTTGTCTTTCCGGTAAAACGGAATGCCCCGATAAAAATTAAGATCTGAATTCCTTCAATTCCGATTGGAATACGGTTGATAAAATCTTCGAGTGATTTATAATCTCCATTTTTCTCCCGTTCTGTCTGTATGAGAAAAGCTATTTTGGATTCCAGGCTCTGCAGGTGCATAAAGCCAAGATATACATCTGTTCCATATAGCGTCGTTTCAAATTCGCTTTTGTTTACGCATGGGTTGTGAATTAAAGCCCCTGACATTTTTGCCTCATGCACATACACCTCGGTGCGGTAAAACCCACCCTGATTGTTTATTACGGCGACCATAAATTCCACAGGATAGTGGACTTTCAGATAAAGGCTTTGGTAGCTCTCCACGGCATAGGAGGCCGAATGCGCCTTGCAGAACGAATAACCTGCAAAAGATTCTATCTGGCGGTATATTTCTTCACTGAGCCCAATGGGGTGGCCCTGCTGAGCACAGGATAAAAAGAAATTATCCTTTACTTTCTGCAATGCGGATTTGGAACGTCCCTTACCGGACATTGCACGGCGAAGAATATCACCATCTGCTGCGGGCAGGCCTCCGTAGTGCAGTGCAATTTTAATTACATCTTCCTGATACACCATAATTCCGTATGTTTCGCCCAGTTGCTGCTCAAAAACCGAATGAAAGTATTCAAATTTATCAGGATGGTTATGTCTGAAAATATATTCTTTCATCATTCCGGACTGTGCCACGCCGGGACGGATAATTGAAGAAGCGGCAACCAGTATTTTGTAATTATCACATTTAAGGCGACGCAGAAGACCCCGCATTGCCGGGCTTTCAATATAGAAACAACCAATTGTCTTACCCTGTCCAAGGAACTCATTACATCGGATTTCATTTTTTGAAATGGAGGTGTCACGAATATTTAGGCGTATGCCCCTGTTTTTTTCAATGAGTTTCACGCTGTCATCAATATGTCCAATACCACGCTGGCTTAGAATATCAAATTTTTCAAGTCCAATATCCTCTGCAATATGCATATCGAAGAGTACAATTGGAAAGCCTTTTGGGGGCATTTCCAGCGGTGTGTAATTGGTAATAGGCTCCTCGGAGATTAGTATTCCACAGGAATGCATGCTTCGCTGGTTAGGATATTTTTCCAAAAGCATCCCATATTCCTGCACTTGTTTTACCACTTTGTTTGCAGCATGAAGCGCCATCGGGTTTTTGGCCAGCACATCGAGTTCTTCCTTGGGAAGGCCAAAAACTTTTCCCACTTCACGGAAAATGGAACGGTATTTAAATTCGACATTTGTTCCGCAGAAAGCCACGTGGTCATAACCGTAGCGCGAGAATATATATTCCAGAATCGTATCACGTTCTTTCCAGCTCCAGTCAATGTCAAAATCAGGCGGACTTTTACGGTTGAGGTTTAAAAAGCGCTCAAAATATAAGTCAAGTTCCAATGGGCAGATATCGGTAATACCCAGACAATAGGCAATGATGCTGTTAGCCCCGCTGCCTCGTCCAATATGCAGAAATCCCTGTGAGTTGCTAAAGCGTATAATATCCCATGTGATTAAAAAGTAGCCGCTGAATTCGAGCTGGTCAATCACTTTAAGTTCCTTGAACATCCGTGACTTAGCCTCTGCGTTGTTTTTTCCATACCTCCATTCGAGTCCCTGCTGGGCCAGAGTGGTTAGAAGGGTCATATCATCTTTTCTATTGTTGGTATAAAATTTTTTGTTTTTGGGTGTACTAAAATCAAATTCAAAATTACACTGCTCAATAATTTTTTCCGTATTGGCTATGATATCAGGGTATTCTGAATAGCAGGATAGTAATGTATTTAAAGGAACCATCACTTCGGTATCCTTGCAATAATCATCAATAGAAAGCCTTGACAAAATAAGATTCATATCAATAGCGCGAAGAATACGATGCAGATTATATTCCCTTTTGGTGCGAAAAGTTACAGGCTGAAGTATCACCATTTTATGCTGACTGTTTTTCCAGTGGGACAAAACCAGTTTCTGTAATTGTTCAGGTCTAATTCCAATGTATTGATTTTCCTTTAAAATATTGGGTGCATTCTCCAGTGGATAAACTACAAATACATTTTCAAAATCCGGTGCAAGGGCAGGCAGAGTAGTTTTTTCAAAATTGTGTTTGGTCAAAAAACGGTTCATCTCGGCAAGGCCAGATGCATTTTTGGCCAATCCAATATATCTCAATTCGTGCTGTGAGCGAAATTCCATTCCAACCAAAGGTTTTATACCTGCGGCGTCACATCCTTTCATAAAATCATATATTCCCGTTACTGTATTAATATCAGTTAGTGCCATAGCGGTAACCCCGCAGGCGGAAGCATGGGAAATTAGGTCCTCAAGGGGAATTGTGCCATAACGCAGGGAATGAAAAGAATGACAATTGAGATACATTTACTGGGATTTACGTTTTAAAATTTCATCTTTATTATTTGGTTTAAAGGTTGCTCCGGCGCATCGCATTACGGCATCAAAACCATAGCGATTTTTCATCCGGTCCATGGCCTGATAGAGTGCCAGCATTTCTTCGGTGTCCTGAAAAAGATCGATCTGATAAGTACCGCGGACAAGTCCGCTGAACCTAACCCCTATAAGACGAAGGCGCATACGACGCTGATAAAGCTTTTCAAACAGATCTGTTACGGTTTTGGTCAGGATATGATCCGCAGAGGTATACTGCACCCGGCACTGCTTGGTTTCGGTATCAAAGTTGGCATAACGTATTTTAATGGTCACAGTGGAAGTGAGCCATTCTTCAGATCGAAGCTGAAAAGCAAGTTTCTCCACCATTCCGAGTATTATTCTTTTTAACCTGTCAATGTCAATGGTATCCTGCTGAAAAGTATGTTCGGTCGATATTGATTTTCTCTCCGTGTAAGGCTCAACAGGATTATGATCTATTCCATTGGCTTTTTTCCAGAGTTCCGATCCGTTTTTGCCGATCATCTGCTGGAGCACTTCACAGGGCATTTTGGAGAGGGTCTCAATGGTGCGTATGCCAATACGCGAGAGCAGTTGAAATGTTTTATCGCCTACCATTGGTATTTTTTGAACAGACAACGGGTTCAAAAAAGATTGTACCAAATGCTCGGGTATTTCAAGATTTTGTTTCTGTTTGCCTTCTCCCGTACCGATTTTGGAAACTGTTTTGTTAATGGACAGAGCAAAAGTGAGGGGCAGTCCTGTTTCTTTAATGATGGTCTGGGCAAGTTCGTTTGTCCATTTGTAACTGCCATGGAATTTGTCCATTCCGGTAATGTCCAGATAAAATTCATCAATGCTGGCTTTTTCCACCACAGGTGCCTTCTGCTGAATAATTTCTGTAATATCATGGGAAAGCCTGGAATACAATTCCATATCGCCTTTCATTATTTTAGCCTGTGGACAGAGTTTCATGGCCATATGAATAGGCATTGCAGATCGTACGCCAAATCGGCGGGCTTCATAAGAACACGATGCCACAACACCTCTTTCACCACCTCCAATAATAAGCGGTATGCCATTTAATTCGGAATTAGTGAGCCTTTCACAGGACACGAAAAACGTATTCATATCAATATGTACAATCGACCTTTCCATAATCTTCCCATTTTTATACAAGTCAAAATTAGTACGGATTATAACATTTGTACTCCTGTTTAATGTTCTAAATTGGAACAAAATATTTTATAAATAATTTTCGGACAACATTTTTGGATGATAAATAAAATAAAATCGTAAAAGAAAATTAAGCTTATCACTTAAAAAGATTGGGATGAAGGAGTGTTAAACTTAGTAGAAGATTTCCAAATCAATTTTTGAAATACTTTTTTTAGCAATAATAGGGTTGTACTTTTTTTGTAAGTTTACACTTTGCTTTTATTTTAAGCTCAAAAAATAATCCGCAATTCTTAAATAATTGGATGTAAAGAAACACATAAAACTCTCCGAACTTAACGGCATTATCCATGATACCATTAAGAATCAATTTAGCGACGTAACCTATTGGATTGTTGCTGATGTGACGAACCATTCCTATAAGGCAGATAAAAGGTACCATAATTTTGATCTGGTAGAAAAGGACAGTAATTCTAACAATATAATTGCAAAAATTTCCGCAAAGGCTTGGGGAAACGGCTCGATGGCTATTTCTGATTTTGAAAAGAATACAGGTCAGAGGTTTACCAATAATATACATATTTTGGCTCAGGCAGCTGTTGAATATCACCCTTTATACGGTTTATCAGTTACCATAATTGATGTTGATACAAACTTTACCCTTGGCATTTTAGAGCAAAAAAGAAATGAAACGCTTTATCGACTTGTGGCTGAAAACGAATTCATACTAAAAAAGGGTGATATTTACCAGACCAGAAACAGTCTATTGAAATTAAACATTGTCATTCAAAAAATCGGTTTGCTGTCCTCTGCTAATTCCGCGGGAAGCGAAGATTTTAAACATACACTGGAGGTCAATAATTTTGGTTATACTTTTTTGATTGATAATTATTATACTATTGTGCAGGGAGAGAATAATTCAAAATTATTTTTGGATAAATTAATTGAAATTTATAATTCAAAAATTAACTATGATGTGATTGTTATTACAAGGGGAGGCGGAGCTCAGACTGATTTTCTCATTTTTGATGACTATCAGATTGGAAGGGCTGTTGCTAAATTCCCAATCCCGATAATAACTGGAATCGGCCATCAAAAAAACGTCACCATAGTAGATTTAATGGCCCATACCCAAACTAAAACACCAACCAAAGCAGCTGAGTTTATAATAGCCCATAATAGAAATTTTGAGCAGAATATGCTTTCCTTTCAGAAAACTATATTAATAAAATCGCAGCAGTTATTTTTAACAAATTTTCAATTATTAGGATCATTAAACAGTTCGATTGTAAATAAAACAAGAGATATTCTTAACCAGAAGAAAGATAAAATTGTAGCTATTAATCAAATTACAATCAACAGTTCAAAGTCAATTCTTTTTAACAATAGAAGAGATCTGCTACATACAACATCGCAGATACTTTCAAAACCTAAAATCATTTTATACAACAGCATTAATGATATTAAAAATACAATCAGCAATTTGAAGACATTCAGCAGCCAGTATCAAAAAAATAAAAGAGGATACCTGGGGCATTATGTTTCGCTGATTAAAATGATGTCACCTGAAAATATTCTTAAAAAAGGGTATGCTATTGTAAGGGTCAATAATGCAATTACAAGTAATCCCAAAAAGATAAAAGTCGGTGATGATATTGATATAATACTATCTGATACTCTAATAAAAACAACCGTAAAACAAAAAAACAAATACGATGGAAAATAATGCCTTGACATACGAGGAAGCATATAAAGAATTAGCTTTGATCGCCTCTGAAATAGAAAACGAAACCATTTCTGTTGATGTGCTTGCAGTTAAAGTAAAGAGAGCATCAGATCTCATTACATTCTGCCAGACCAAACTTAAGTCAACAGAAGCTGAGGTAAATAAAATTATAGCCCAAATGGAAAATTCAACCCAGCAATAATCCATAAAAAATTATTGGTTTATTTTTTTATAAATATGTTAGTATTAAGAAGTTGATATTAATTTTGGAGAATGATCATTATTTAGCAGTTTTGCTTTTGTAATTTTCCCAAAGTTCTTCCAGTATATTTTCAATAAATGCGCTGAAAGAATTATATATTTCAAATTTGTCAGAATCAATACTTTTTTTTAGATGTTGCCTTAATTTCTCCTTTCTTTCTGTATGTGGTGGATGAGTTTCACTGTTGAGACTTCTATTTTCTGTACCTACTTTTATAAAACTCTTAACTCTGTCTGTCAGATCGAGAAAAGAAAAAAATAATGAAGGACCTAAAACTGAAAATGGAAAAAGATGATCTTCTTTTAATGAGTTTATTGAAAGAGCGAATCCTAAAAAATCGGCTTCAAATTCCATCTCCCAATTTAATTGGATTTTTTCATTAGTAACATCTGATTTATCAGTTACACCTTTTTCTAAGTGGCCCAAACAGATATGTGCATATTCATGACCGACTACAAATAGTTCAAGTGAATTAGTAAGGGCATAATGTAAATTTCCAAACTGATCATCTAAAAGATATTGCTTAGTGCTATTGGGCTGAGATAAAATTATACCATTTTGGACAAAATCTTTAAACCTCTCTTGTAATTGACTATTTTGATTAATATGTTCTCTTATATTTTCTCTATCAATATCAAAACTTACACCTTTTTCTGTAATTTTAAAATTTGGTAAGCAGGATGCAACTAGTTTTGCTAATAAGTTGGATAACGTGAAAAGCTCGCTTTCAATAACTGTTAAGTAAATGTCTGTTTTTGGAACCTTGACAGCAAAGGCATTATAGAACTTGGATTGGAACCAAACTATATAATAAAGCGATAAAAAGTTTAATAAACAGGATATCTAGTAAGTTATCAATTGATGACCTTTCAGGTCGCAGTTCCGGAACAAACGGTTTTTCTAATCAAGAAATTGAATTGGAACTAAGAAAACCTAATCCTTTTGGTGATTTTAATTGTATGTCTGTTGCAGAGGGGGGGCGATCTGCTAATAACCTTCCTCCACATGCAATACTAGAGAACCAGCTGCGTGCCGAATTTACAGTTATTATAAGCGCTGATTATGAATTTCAACAAGCTATAAGAGAAACCCAAGTCTCTACAATCGACTCTCTGACAAATGAGGCGGACGGTAGAAGCTTCATGGATTCTACTTTTTTTATTACACATTTAGTAAAAATTTCATTTCGAGTTATAGATCGGTTTTTAGAGAAAAGGGATCACGACTTTTTTCCCACTATTGTAGAAGAACTTCTTCGTGAATTATACCTTGCTGAAGTTGGAGCAGGATTGTGGAAATTAATGAAAGACAAGGCGCAGGATATGTGGAGGGATAATCAAGGGCGAACCGTTGAGGATCAGTTTGTTGGTAGATATTTCTTGGAGCGACTTTCTGTTTATATTAAAGAAAACCCCGGTACAAAAGTGGATCTTATCGGACATAGTGCAGGTTCCATCGCAATTTGCCATCTGTTGCAATATACACAAGATTTAAATTATACTTTTAAATATAGAAATATTATTTTTTTGGCACCGGCTTGTCGTGTTGATTTATTTAAAAGAGAAATTAGTGATCAGCAAGATCGTTTTGAAAAAATTAGAATTTTTACAATGAATAACAAAACAGAATGTGAAGATATAATGATTCCGTATTTCTATACACATTCTTTATTATATCTTATTTCTGGAATATTGGAAGATAGAGGAGATTCCTATGATTCCTACATTTTAGGGTTACAAAGGCATATTGCCTATGAGAAACCATATAATATTTCTGAACTAGAATCAATCAATAACTATCTTTATACTTCGGGATTTAATAGAGTATCATTTTCAAAAACTGATTCAACTGTAGCGGACGAGTTGCAAACTAAAGCAGCGAAACATGGGCATTTCGATGAAGAAGAATTTACTTTGAAAAGTATTCAATACTTATTAAGACAATAAATTATGAGTAGGTACGCAATTATAATTGGAGTAAATCATTACACTCCTGTAAGTCAAAAAGGACTTAAGCCTCTTACCGGTGCAATCCAGGATGCCACAGATATATATAAGTGGGCAATCGCTGAGGGTGGTGTTGATCCTGAAAACGCATTTTTGATCACTTCTACTGAGCAGCCTCTAAATCCCATTAAACATCAAGTTGACCAGGCAGTGGAAAAAATTACCGCGAAAATTGTTGAACAGGAATCTAGTAAGGCAGAACGCATCTATTTTTATTTTGCGGGCCACGGAATAGGTGTTGAGCTTGATAGAGAAAATAATGGATTGTGTATGGCCAACTGGACTGAGTATGGAAGCAATACGTCATCATTATCCTCTAAAGACTATCTTTTGAGTTTCTTAAATCAAGGTCTTTTTAAGGAAATTGTCATCTGGATGGATTGTTGCCGTACTTCGAGATTCTTTTTTACACCTGCAGGGCCGCCAAGCATTCAGCGTTTAGGAAATGTTAGTGATCCGCTTTATATGGTAGCTTTTGGATCGCAATTTCAAAATCAGGCTTTTGAATATTCTGTAGGTACCAATTATCAGGTCGATAAAAGAGGGGTTTTTACCGCTGTTTTACTTGAAGGGCTCAATGGTGGTGCAGAAACTGCCGGTGTAATAAATGCAAGAACTTTAGGTGATTATCTTCATTATTTTGTACCGATACGAGCTAGTGAGAATAACTTTTTGCAGCATCCTGAGGTTATTGGAAATGTCAGTGCACTTAATACAATTGTTTTTTAATGGAATTACAGATACAAAATATACAGCAAATAGACCATGCTTCAACTGATTTTCAGGCAAGAAAACAGGTGAATCATGATGAGCCTGAAGAATTTAAACTTACAATCCATCTCTCGGAGTATTACCGTTATATAACCGATATTTGGATATTCGATATTAATTTAAATTTAATAATATCGCCTGAAAATGAGTCCGAATATCTATCAGTACGTGAATATAAACTTCCGTCTTTAAAGTATATTATTAGGATAGGAAATAATGGACAAATATGTGATAATGAAATAAATCTAAATAAGGATTTAGTTGTGTCAGTAGGCGAGAAAAATACAGCAGTGAAAAAAATGCAACTGCCGCTTTTGTACTCTTCGGCACCGATTTCAGGACCAATTGAGTATGCTTCTTCGGATCCGGCTTACGTAGATGCGGCGGAACAAATTAGCAGAGAACGCATATCTCTTCAAGATACTTCTAGTAGGAATAATGGGATATTTTTCTTTTTTCGGTATCCTACAGTATCACTTTATAGAGAAAATTATTACAGAAGAACCTATTGGCAGCGATTTGAATTACTTAATGAGAATGGAGAGGTAATACTTCGTTTTCCCGAACACTGTACTGTTTCATATCATCATGGATACTTAGGTGTGAGCCTTGCTCTTAAAAAAGGGAATTATTATTTGCAGTATAAAAAAACAGGCCAATCCAGAATGGTGCCCATATATGTATATGATAATTGGTATACTCAATTTTTCATGACTTTAGCTAATGAACCTCTTTTCGGATCAATTCGCTATTTTTTAAACAGAAATAGTAATTTTGATTCCACAAATATTTATAATTCATATGTAGATATATGTCTGGATAAATTGCAGAATAATGACTTTAAAATTGATCCAAATCTTCTCTGGAATATCTCCAATGGAAAGTTTGAATCACCAATGTTAGGCCTTATTGGAGCATTTCTTTATTTTAGCAGTAAAGAGTCAAAAGACGATAATCTTTTCATATTAATTCTTGAAAATCTTCAAAACAGAATATTGCATGATGTAGGGGATTCGCCTGATATTATGGCCTTGAAGTTTCTGGCGAAAGAGCATTTTGGGGTACATTTAAAGATTGATAAAAGTCCTGTTTATTCGCGTACTCCTATCCTTAGAATCGCTTTTGATACTATTCGCAGAAACGCATATAAAAATCCATGGCTTATAGAGGAAAGAAGTATTGATGATTTCATAATTGAAAAACAGATTTTTGATTCCCCATTCAATACTTTCAAACCTTTAAGGAAAGCTACTTTAAAAAGAACTTCAAAACAAGATCAAATAATCAATGATGCTATTGCTCTTAATAAAAATAAATATATTTCAGGGTCGGGTGATGATTATTTTTTAAGATCAGCAAACAGGCCACTTAGGTTAGAACAGGAAGATGTGAGATTGATTTCAGAAATTGAACTTAAAGAAGAATCTGCTTTAAAACAAATGACCATGGAAGGGGCTTTTAAAAGACATGGCGCGGCAGGTGCGGCTATTTTTGAAAAACTGACCGAGACTTCTAATAGGAGTACAATTGAAATTGCTCAAACTTTAAATCTGCCTGAGGTTACTGTTGAGAGAATAAGACGTGGATTTAAATTGTAGTACGTCATCTCTTTGTTTAAAGTTTTTCAATTATTTGGAATTAATTTATTCTAAGGTCGAATAATAATTTGCTATTTTACTGTAATATTTTTCTGTTATAATATTAAAAGAATTGAAAAAAAATGATTAGATGATACATCGAATTTAATGTAAAAAGATGGGGAAACATTATTGAATTTGTGACGGATCGTTAATTTTTCGCCTTACACTATGAAGGTACCAAAAAGATTTTGTTTGTTTTTATGAATATTGAAAATGTGCATAAAAGTAAAGTTTAAAATCTAGAGCAACGTGAATTAAATTTTGAAATAAAATTAAAAATAAATGGATACTAGTGACGACGAACTGAAAAAGATTATGGCTAAAAAAATAAAAGATGATAGATACGTAAAAAATCTCGATAAAAGACGTCAAATAATTAAGGATTTAGTTAATACATCCCAGCTTAATAACATTACACCAATTTGGCATACCACCGCACGTAGGATTGATTTTAATAAACAAAAACATCAACTTCCTGATAAATATTTAGAAGATGGATTTACTATACTTAAAAATGTTGATATTGAAATATTGATCAATAGTACAACTCCCGGAAATATAGAAATGTATGGCGAAAGATTACTGTATCATCCTGACTTACAGGATTGGAAAATTGACGACATTCTACACTATTGGTATAATAATACGAAATTAATTCCTCCAACGATTACACTATTGGATGAAACATTAGAATATTATGATGTAGATCGGAATGAATTATATATTAGTGATGGTACACACCGAATAAATGTTGCAAACTTTTACGGAGCTAAAACAATTCCAATAATTGTAAGTAATAAACAACTAGAAAGAATAAAAGATTTTCTTAATATTTTCTAATTGTAATATTTGTAAAAATTATGGAAAAGAAAATGAAAAGCATAACTGTTAAAGATAATGGAAGAAGTTCTAAAAATATAAATTAACAAATGAAAGAAGTAGCTTTTTGAAATAAATGGAGGCTGTCGATTTAAACTCAAACTTAGTGATCACTTTAAATTGAAATTAGATGCTCAATATCAATGGAATGTGCCACAAAATTCGCTTATTTATATGTACTTTAGAAGTGTGGATAATGAAAAACCCTGCAAATCATTTGAATTGCAGGGTTGAATGTCTTAATGGACTTTAAGTAAAAATTAGGTATCTTTAGTTTTTAGCCTTTAAGCGGAGGAAGAGGGATTCGAACTTAAGCCCGCAGCCCGCTTATATACTCCATTTCTTAACTTTATAAACCACTGTGCCACGTTTATACCACAAACTTTAAAAACACGCTAATTCAGCATGTAACATCCTGTTTTTTAATCCATTACATTTGTCCAAATTTTCAAATTTAGTTTCAACAGCTCCCAAGTAAAAATTTCCTTTAAAAATTTTATCTCCCTGTCAGAAATCTGAACTTTAGTATAGCGATATAAAGGAGGGCACCTCCTTCACCCCTCCAAGAATAATTCTGTCAATCTCCATTGAGGAAAAAAATACAGCGACTTCAATAGCGTTACTGTTGACCCAGCGGGATTAAAGTTGATACCAGCATTTTCAACAAAACACCATACAATCCTCTCGGGACTGCGGAAAAGAGATTAAAAGAACTAAAAACATAAAATCCTCAATTTACTTAACTATTAAAATATACCCAAACCCTGTTTTTGCCCACTTGCAAATACTCGAAAACAGCTTTAACAGTATAGATAATTTCCCACTAAAGCACTTAAGTATTTAAAAAATAACAGAAAAAAAAGATATCGAAATTTTTATTATTTAAAATAATTCCAAAAACAATAAGTAATGCAAAATCTTTTAACATTATTACTGAAAAATAAAACATCCTGATTTCAATATTGTAAATATTAAACAATAAATACAATTCATTTTACAGCTATTTCCAGTTCATCATTTTTTTTAAATATTTACAGGAAATTTCACCAAATTGAAATTTCTAAAACAAATTTTATGAAAAAATACTTACTACTACTATCCGTATTACTTTCAAATTACCTATTAAATGCCCAAAATATAACCTTCAGTTATGATTTGGCAGGTAATCAAATAACCCGTACTTTATGCGTGAATTGTAATTCAAAACCCGCAAAGGAGATTAAGGAAATCTCGGCCCTGCAAGAAGAAGATCTTTTGCAGTTCTCACCCGAAGACCAGGTGTCCTATTATCCAAATCCTGTGAGGGAAGAACTTTATTTATCCTGGCAAACCTCCTCTGATCGGTATGTTTCAGCAATTGAGGTCTTCACAGTAACCGGACAAGTAATGCTCAATTACCAGGGATCATCCCGGTCAAACAATTACAAACTTGCTTTTCAGAACTATCCTTCGGGGATTTACCTGATCCTTCTGAGCTACAACAATGGTGAGGAGAAAACCATTAAAATAATCAAACAATAACCTATGAAACAATTCTACTCAATTATATTTTTGATTCTCATCGCACTTTCAGCATCCGCGCAGAGCTCAGAAGCCGGAATCACGCCAGGAGAATTATCAGTTTCCTTAAATGGTGCAGCTAACTATTCAATTCCCATAGCGGTTCCTCCGGGAATTAACGGAGTTGTTCCAAAAATTGAACTTGTGTACAACAGCCAGACTGGTAACGGATCTGCAGGATATGGCTGGAACATTGCCGGTATATCTGCCATAACAATGATCCAGCCCAGTATGTTTCATGATGGCGTAATAAATTCTATTGACGGAGATATCACAACAAACCGTTTTGCTTTAGATGGTCAGAGATTGCTCAAAAAAGATGGTGGTAACTATTTTGCCATTGGCGGAAAACCCGGTGCGGGAAATGAGTATGTACTTGAAAATTATTCGAATGTAAAAATTACTTCTGTTAATCAGACACCCAGTGCCTATAGTACAGCGGCATTTAAAGTATTTTATCCAGATGGATCATTTGCCTATTACCAGTCACTGCCAAACACTTACGGTAATAATACTTACACACTTTCCTATTGGCAGAATGCGCAAGACGTACGAATTACTTATACCTATAATACAGGCTCTTTCAAAAAAACAACTATTGCGTCCATTCAATATGGGTCAGTAACGGGTAATGCACAGCTAAATGAAATTAAATTCATTTACAAATCCAGAACACGTCCAGAGCAAGGGTATATCAACGATTTTAGTCTAACGGATGACACTATATTGAGTGAAATTAAGGTATTAGGAAATGGAATAGGATATAGAAACTATGTTCTTGGTCATGATCAGACCTTGCTGGGTTATGACAGATTGATTTCAATTACCGAGAAAAGCGGTGATAATACTAAAAGCTACAGCCCTACAGTATTTGAATATGAAAAAAGTTCCGATGCTATAGATGCTAAGTTAATTGATACAGGAACTGTGGGAGTGAGTAATATCAACTCGGATAATTCACAGACAATTTCTGGTGATTTTGATGGTGATGGGAAAATGGATTTTGTATTATACCCTACCAAAGGTGACCAGGCTAAAAATAAGATATGGCTTTTCAGCAATATAAAAACTGGTTCCTTTAATACGCCCAAAGAACAGAGCTTGGGTGCTTTTGAAACCCTGTTCCCATCGAATTTTTTATATGACACAGGCAAAATGTCTCCTGCACAAGGAATCACGGCAGTGCACATGACAGGTCTGCAGACAATAAATATAAGCACCTATGCAAATACTACCTTCGGGGTAGCGCTAATTAGAAATAGACCTGTAGCATTTCCCGCAAGATATATAAAAAGATGTGCCTTTTCAACCCCTTTAAATAACGGTGAAGCCACATATGCTAAAAGTTATTACAGCGGTGATTTTAATGGTGACGGTATAACCGACGTTATTGCTATTGACAAAGAAGTTCAATCAAATACCTCTCAATGCGAATCTGGTCCCCAACCTAAATATTATTCTACAGGGAAAGTTTATTTTATTGACCTTGACAGCAGAAAAGCCGCAGGTTTTTTAAATGAAGCAGGTACTCTGCAAGATTACTTGAAGAATGATCCAATGCAGGTCTTTTCTATTACTAATGACCGTATAGAAACTTTTGATGTAAATGGTGATGGAAAAACCGATATACTTCACTTCAAACACGGAAGCGTAACTGTGTATACCCTTGATAGCAATAATCTATTAAAATTATTATTTAAATTAACAGATGCTAATATTCTTATGACCCAGACAATTCTTCCGGGTGATTATAATGGTGATGGGAAAATGGATTTTATCATTTCCAAAAATACTGCCCTGACCAACTCCAATGATTATTTTAAATTTTTGTCAACCGGCAAAGCATTTGAAAAAACAACCCAATATTATGCTTTTCCTAATCTGGGAAGTTCAGTGATATCAGAGAGTGGAGGCGGGGTTTCCATCAATAATCTAATTCCTTTGGATTATAACGGCGATGGAAAAACAGATATGATTCACTTTAGGTCCATTTATGGAAACACCTCAAAGATGGGTGCCATTATTGTTAAATCCTACAACAACACCGGAGCTTCATTCACCTACGCTTTTGAAGCTAACATACCGGCAACAACCAGCATAAAGAGCTATGCCGCACCATTGTTTCTGTCTCCAAACAAAAACAATCAGTACGTGGGTATCGGAGCTATAACCGACAATCTTATCTATACTTTCAACTCACTTAAAGATACCGGAAAAGAAACTTCATTGAGCGTTGTGACAGCAGGAAACGGTATAAAAGATAAGATTATCTATAGCAGGTTGGAACAGGATCCTTATGAAACGATCTATACTCCTGCCTCACAGATTGAAAGCTATCCTAATATTGATATTCAGACTGCTCCAAATCTTAAAATAGTTAAGATGCTCGAGAGAACCAGTGCAAATGATTATAAAAAGCAGACTTTTAATTATTACGGTGCCGTAGTAAACAACATGGGACTTGGCTATCTGGGATTCAGGGCAACGGCAAGGACTAATTGGTACAACGACAGTTCTAAAATGATATCTTATATTGACAAAAACGATATGAACCTAAGAGGTGCCAATATTGAAAATTATGCCGTAGCAGGCTTTGCCAGTGCCACTTATACTCCTGCAACTTTTATTTCTAAATCAGTTTCAGGATACAATACTGCGGCTGAAGCGCTGCAAAACAATAAAGTTTTTAAGCTTAAAAAAATATCAATTCAAGAATTTAACGGCTTGGATGATACAAGTAAAGAGACAACTCTTGTGCATGATCAAAATAACTATGTAACCAAATCAACAGCAGTGGTTAAAGAAGCGGGCACTACTATTCAAACGGCCGTTACTGAAATAACATATAAGGATCCTTCTGTAACACCTTATTTAATGGGACTTCCGGCTACCAGAAAAAATTCGGTAACCGTTAACGGCAGTTCTTTTATAACACAAGAAGAACTCAGCTATACCACTACAGGTCTTGCTACTGAAATTAAAAATAAAGCGGCTAATACAAATTATGTGACACAAGCCAATACTTTTGATTCTTTTGGCAATCTTACCAAAAAAGTAATTTCAGCTGTAAATATATCTCCAAGGGAAACAATTTATGAATATGACCTTACGGGAAGGTTTATGATTAAAAATATTGATGAGGATAAATTGACTACCACATTTGATTATAACCCTAGTAGTGGAGTTCTTAACTTTGACATTAATCCTTATGGATTAAAGACCACTTACGATTATGATTCCTGGTTTAAAAAAACCAAAATTACAGATTATCTCGGAAAATCTACCAATTACACCTACGTTAACAGTTCAAATAATACAATAATAACAGCTACCGGTGACGATGGTGCTGTAACTGTAGAAACGGTTGATGATTTGGGCAGAAAAATAAAATCTGGTATAAAAAATGTTAACGGCAATTTTTCAAATGTTTCCTACGTTTATGATATCAATGACCGCCAGGTTCAGGTGAGCGAACCTTACTTTGGAAGCTCCCCTTCACAATGGAATATCTCTGAATATGATATTTACGGCAGATTAATTGCAAGTACATTCCATACCGGAAATATTATTTCTACCTCTTACTCCAAACTTACTACCAGCATAACTGAAGGAGGTAAGAGAAAAGATATTATAAAAAATGCTTTAGGACAAATTGTATCACTGACAGAAACTCCCGGAGGCACGATTACATACACCTATTCGCCTAATGGTGATTTACGAACTTCCACTTTTAACAGTGCGGTAACCACTATAGAACAAGATGCATGGGGACGTAAATCAAAATTAACGGACCCTTCGGCAGGTACTTTTCTCTATGAGTACAATGAGCTGGGAGAACTGACAAAAGAAACCACCCCTAATGGCGTAATTAGTTATACTTTTACTACTGAGGGAAATCTTTATCAAAAAACAGTATCAGGTAGCAGTGCCAATTCTAAAACTACGTATAATTATGACAGCACAACCAAACTGTTGCAGAATAAAGAATTTCAGGATTTAAGCGGAGTAGTTACCTCTTTAAATATAAACTATACTTATGATTCTTCAAAAAGAATAAGGGAGGTGGAAGAAATTACTCCATATGCTTCTTTTAAAAAGACCATAAATTATGATGATTTTGGGCGTGTGGAAATCATTACAAACAACGCTCAAATTTCCTCAAGAACAAGCACTACAAAAGTAAAGAGAACTTATAATAATGGTTTTGCCTGGCAGATTGTTGATCATCTGAATCCCAATGTTATTTATTGGCAGGTTAATGAAATAAATGCGGCGGGTGACCTACGTACTGCCAGAAGTGGGCCGTTTAATATTTCTAATGAATTTGATTCAAAAGGTTTTCCCTCACATATAAAATATGATAAGGCAGAAGGTCCTGCTGACAATGTACTCACTTTAAATACAAATTTTGAACCAGTTACAGGAAATCTAAAAGACAGGTCTGACAGTCTTTTTGGATGGAATGAGAGTTTTGACTACGATTCTCTTGACCGTCTGACAAACTATACCAATGCTTCGGGCATACAGGAGACACAGTCGTATGATGATAAAGGGCGTATCACACAAAATGCTTTAGGTACATACGGTTACATTAGCGACAGTAACCCTTATCGACATACATCCATTGGCTTAAATACATCCTCATTAAACTATTATAATTCAAGACCACTTTTGAAAGTGGAATATAATGCTTTTAAATCTCCCATACTTATCAATGAGTCTGGTATCGATAAGATCAATTTCACATATAATGACTCTAATGACAGAAGTACCATGTTCTACGGCGGGACCCAGGATGAGAAATTTGACCGTCCTCTTCGAAAACATTACTCTAGTGACGGAACCATGGAGATAAAAGAGAACAGGACAACCGGACAATTTGAGTTTATTACTTATATCGGAGGAGATGCCTACTCTTCCCCAGTAGTTTTGAGAAGTGATGGAATGAATCAAAAAGATTATTTATACCTGCAAAGGGATTACCAAGGATCTATCGTTTCTATATCCAATGATGCTGGTGTAGTGCTTGAAAAACGCTTATTTGATGCTTGGGGAGGAATAGTTAAAGTAATGGATGGTTCTGGAAATGTTCTGGCAGGACTAACCATTTTAGACAGAGGATATACAGGCCACGAACACTTGCAGTCAGTAGGGCTCATTAACATGAACGGAAGATTATATGATCCGAAACTTCATAGGTTTTTACAACCTGATAACAACATTCAGGATCCTTTTAACGTTCAGAATTATAATCGCTTTTCATACGTTCTTAATAATCCCTTAAAATTTTCGGACAAAAGCGGAGAATTCTGGCATATAGTAGTGGGTGCTGCCATAGGCGGTGTGATGAACTGGGCTACACATGGTTTTCAGTTTAATGCAAAAGGATTAGCATATTTCGGAGTTGGAGCAGCAGCTGGTGCTTTAACAGCAATGGGCGCAGGTGGTGTAAGTTCAGCACTTGCCGGTGGTTCTTTTTCAGCGGGAGCTCTGGGAACTACGGCAGCCATGACTGTAGGAAGTGGCTTTGCCTCGGGGGCGGTTGTAGGAGCATCAGGTGGATTAATCGGCGGGTTTGCAACAGGAATTGGAAACAGTTTAGTAGATGGTCAGAATTTAAGAGATAGTTTTAAACTTGGTATTCGTGACGGAATTACAGGAGCAATTACAGGAGGAATCGCAGGAGGCATAGCAGGCGGTTTCCGAGCTATGAAAGAAGGTACCAATTTCTGGTCTGGAGAAGGCACCGAAGATATGGTCGCAAATGATTTGAAATTGGTCAATGATGGGAACGGACCGGTTAAGTACTCTAATCAATCTGCAAAAGATTTTTCTAATTCCCATACCGAACTAAAAAGATTATCTGTAAATGTAGATAACCTTTATGCTGACGGTTCAGTACCCAATGGATATACTTATAAAGACGGCTTAATGTACAATGACAAAAGCAAAGAGATAATGGGAGTTACAAAGCATACTGGATGGTTTACTAAAACACATGATGTATACTTGTCCCCTAAAGCTTTTATCAGCCGCACACAGCTGTATGCCACTATGCATCACGAATATATGCATGCCTATTTTTACGCCAAGGGAATTTCATTCTCGGATATCACCGAACACAAAATAATAAACAAATGGACCTTTGACCAATCTAAAGCTTGGAATATAAAAGTGAATTACGATACTAATTTAATCGGGGGACATAACACATTTAACTATTCTCAATATGGATTTAAAATAATTAAATATCTTCCTTAAGATGAAAAAAATAATAATTTACATAATGCTTCCTCTCCTTATTGGATGCAAAAAAAGCACTGAAAGAAAACCAGAGTGTAAACTGGTTCTAAACTCAGCTTATCATATAAACGATAGAAAAGACAGTATTACAACTTTCAAATGTTCTGCTGATCAGAAGATACTTCCATCTTCTGTCTTAACTATGAAGTTTATAAATCAAAATCTGATAGAAATAACCTGCTCTAACAATTCGGGTTATGGAGGAGAAGATATTGTATTTCAAGTCAGCAAAGATTTAAGTATATCGAATGTTAAGTTTGATTATACAAGCGATAATGAGGGAGGAAAAACTGAAACTTATAAAATTGAGAAATTTAAATTAACCCTTAATAGAAACCCTTTCAAAGACGGCACTAGTGATCTGCAGGGAGAATTTTCAATAAGAGGTAAAATTAAAGTGGATCCCGATAGCTGGTTTAAAGCTTCTTTTGAAGAAGATTTAATTTATTCTTCTTTAATTTACTGTAAATAATCTAGACTATCAATAAAGTTAAAAAACAGCCTTCGGGCTGTTTTTTTAATGTAATGATTCAACACATCTATAGTTAAAACATAACTCCCACTAAAAAATAGATAGTAATATTCTTAATTAAGGTGTTCGTGTTATACAACTATAATAATCATCGATACTCTGGTTAGATAATTGAATGGTTTCAGTAGAATAAAAAAGAATTTTATGAATTACTGCTCATGGTCTCCTTACAGAATCATGTCAGGTGTGTATATTAGAAAAACACAAATTCAGCAAATTTAGTATCTAACAAATCTAGGTTTAATTATATTAAAGGTTATTTTTTATTAAAAGATGCTAGGTCTTTTTCCGACAATAAGAATGTACTTCAAATTTCTTCGAATTTCATGCTTTTATTTTTCATATCCGTACTTATTAATTGTTGCTCCACTAAATCTGAAATTGATTTCTTTCCTAGTCTATTTTAAACATACAGTATAAAGCATAAGTTAATTAAGATTTGAAAATTTCAAAGTATACTGAACTGTTGCTCCTAAGTAACTCATTTTCTCTCCACTAACTAATTTATTGTTTTGTATCGGAAGGCCTACTCGAAATTGTGCTATGGGTGAAATTAGAATGTCTGTAAATATTGTAAATACTTGTGCCCTTTTGATTCCATCTTCTATTAAGATGAAATTGTTTTCTCGTGTTGTCTTTAACTCCCAGCTTCCACCTAACATTATTGACGGAATAAATAAGCTTTTTTTGTAATTTTCATTGGTTTTTAGTTTTTCTCCATTGAGAAATGAAACTAAACGTTTAGACAAAAAAAGGGAAAAACCATTGTAGTCAATTTTATCACTTCCTTTAATTGCATCTTTTCTGGAATTTAGATAATTATAACTGCCTGATAAGTTTATACTTCCTCTGTCATAGCTGTAACTAATAGTTGCGCTATATACATTCGCCTTATTCCCATAGTAGTTTATTGATTCAAAATCATTAGCGTTACCTTTAGCGGAAAAAATTGAAAAAAATTGAGTATTAAGACCTACCGACCATTTTAATACATGATGAGCTCGAAGCTCATCATATCTAAGCAATAGTGTATCTAAAGTATTTTTTTTGAATTCCTGATTTTGTTTGTCGTTATCTTGCTTAGCCTTCTCTTTAGCTTTTTCAGACGGTATGTCAACTAAAACAGCTATTAAAATTTTCTTTATCTCATTAGTGTTTTTTGAACCGTTAATACTGTCTCTACGTTTGGAAAATATTGACATATCAGCAACAATTGGAGGTGGTGCTGATTTTTGTTTGTTAAATACTTCATCTAAGATTCGAGCCCCTCTTTTAGAGGCTGGATCTGAATAATCACCTCCAAAACCTATTCCAAACGTAGTAATATCTTTTTTTTGGACCACATTAAATTTAATAGAATTTAATACGTTATTTGATTTATCAAGTAGCTTAAAAGGTTGAAAATTAATTTTTTGAACCTGGTCTTTATCTGTAAAAGAAAAATTAGCCGCAGCTAACTCATAAACAGAAAGGTCTATATCGTTAAATAAATTGACTTGTGAAGTTCTTCCACCTACATAATCGCTTATAAACCTATCTGATACGTCATTTGGTTTATCAATTCTTATATCAGTGGAGAAACCTGTCGGAGTTTGACATATTCCTTTGTAGATACTCAAGATACTAATCGCCACGATTAGTATTAATTTATTGTAAATCATAATTCAGAATTTGGTCGTTATAAATATCTCCTTTTTCTATCTTTTTAACATCTGTATCTTTCTTGGGTAATACTCTAACCGATTTTTTTTCTGTAACATTCGTAATAATTATTCTTACATTCTCAATTTTTGTTATGGCCTGAATACCAAAAAAGAGATTCACTTTTGTGCCTTTAACAAACTTGCCAATCTCAACTGTAATCTCCCCATCAGTGTCAGCAATCATTTTGCTAATCAATTGATGCATCTCTCCTCCCGGAATTTGTCCTGCTAATTGGAAAAGATTGCATGCTGAAGTTTTATTCCAAATTACAGAAAAGTAGTAAGTACAAATAGATTCTGTCACCTCAAGAGCTGCGTCACCTTTTTTTCCTTTATTTTTTGAACTGAAAATTTTTACTATAGGCATAATTTCTAGTTTTATATTTGGTTAATGAAAAAGTTATAGTTCAATAGAGCCTCTAGAAAGTTTTGCCTTGTTTCAAAGAGACATTTTTCTTTATAAAACTTCAAGAATATTGACTTATTAGTGTCATCTACTATTTCTAGTTAACCGCATACAAAGCCATTCGAATAGGATTAGTTATTAATGGTAAACAACTACATTATATCAGTAAGATTGTTTTTAAAATATTTAATAATTAATCCAAAATTATTATTTTTTTATTATTGCATTTAACAGTCAACTCAAACTCGAAAACTTAAGTTGAAATGGAAGGATCTTCATAATTATGATTCACCTTTCTATTTACTAATCATAAACATAAAGTAAAGTAAGTTTATTTATTCATAACAAAAACAAGTATAAATACCTGTTTTTAAGATAATTAATCAAACATCGTATAATAATATTTAGCAAACTCTTCATCATAGGTCGCAAAAATTGTAAATAGTGGTGCTATTAAGTTTCTTATTCCCTTGTGTTTTAAGACGTGCAATTATTTTCTATCCAAAATAGTTCAAAAAATTTTTCTCTAATCAAAAAAACATAGTATCTTTGCACCCGCAATGAGAAATTGATTGCGTCTTACTGGAGGAATGGCAGAGCGGTCGAATGCGGCAGTCTTGAAAACTGTTGACTGTAACAGGTCCGGGGGTTCGAATCCCTCTTCCTCCGCTTTAATTAATCAAAGCCCCTATAAACAGGGGCTTTGATTTTTAGTTGACTATATCGTTGACAGTTTAATGCTTTTTAGTCATATTTATAATTTGTTACAGATTATTATTTAAAATAATAGTAATTTTATAAAAAATTTTATTTTGAGTACTTACATAATTTCTGACATTCATGGCTGTAATCTGACATTTCGAAAAGCTTTAAAGAAAGTAGCTCTAAAAAAAACTGATAATTTAATTTTGTTAGGCGATTTAATTGATCGAGGAAATGATAGTAAAGGAGTTCTAGATACAATCATTTTACTGAGACAACACGGATTTAATGTTAGATGCATTAAAGGTAACCACGAACAAATGCTAATAGATGCATTAAATGGCGCATTTGAGAAAGTTCAATGGATTAGAAATGGCGGAAAACAAACTTTACAAAGCTTTCTTACTTCAGACGTTTCAGGAATTCCAAAAAATTACATAGAACTTATAAACTCTTTTGAAGATTACTTCTTATTTGACAATTATATTTTTGTTCATGCAGGATTGAATATGACATTAGAAAATCCTCTTGAAGACAAACATTCCTTGTTATGGTTAAGGGACTGGAAATCAACATACAACAAAGAGTGGCTTGGCGACAGGATATTAATACACGGACATACGCCAATTAAATATCTTCAAATCGAAGAACAATTGAAAGCTACTGACCTGCAAGTTTGGGGAATCGATAGTGGTGTTTATTTAAGACCCGAAGACGGTTATGGCAAACTTTGTATACTTGAACTTGAATCAAAGAGAATATTATTTCAAAACAATATAGAATGAAAGTAGTTAGAGAAATTAGAGTTATTCATGACAAAAGTGGATTTGGAATCATTCACGAAGTCGAAGTTGAAAGTGGCGAACGTTTTGCACGAAAGACTTTCCGACCTATGATTGCATTAACGCCCGAAGATCACGAACTATTCAAACGGAGATTTTCTAGAGAAGTTAGAATTCAAGAAAAGCTTTTATCTGATTATATCATACCGATCGTTTACTCTGACTTAAGTTCTGACACTCCATGGTTTTTAATGCCAATTGCATCCAAAACTTATGCTGAAGAAATTAATAACGCTCATCTGAAACGAAAAATACCTTTAGGACTTTCGGATATTCTAAATTGCTTAGAATATTTACATTCACGTGGCTTTACTCACAGAGATATTAAGCCTGGAAACATATTGTTTCATGATGATAAATGGAAGCTAGCTGATATGGGATTGATTACTTCTGATCCTGAGCTCACAACTTCATTTAAAACTGGAAGTGGATATGCGTTAGGATCACAACCATATATGGCACCTGAACAGTATACAGATTTTCAAAATGTTGACAACAAAGCAGACATTTACTCATTTGGCGCTATTCTTCACGATATTTTTGAAAAAAAAACCAGAAAACCATATTCCAAATTAACTGGTAGTGGCTCTATTGGAGTAATAATTGAAAAATGTACTGAAGAAGATCCTGAAAATCGATTTGATAATGTTGTGATTTTAAGAGACGTTTTATTAAGTACTCTTTCTAAAGTCGAACCATCAAAAGATTTGAAAGACGAGGCTAGCCATTGGATTTCACAAGTAAAAGACTTCTCAAAATGGAATAACGAAATTTTCGATGCATTTGTAACATCAATGGAAAGAAATCCAAATTTAAAAGCTGCAATTTTGTACGATATCAGCACTGAATTCATTGAGCAGATAAAAGTAGTAAGTGAACGTCATTGGAAACGATTTCTTAAATGTTATCTAAGTTGGATTGAAAATAGCTCATTTAATTTTAATTATTGTGATGTATTGATCGGTCATATCAAAACGATTTACGACATTTGCGATGATCTAGCACTTCAATCGCATTCAATTTTTGCAGGAGCTGAATTGGCGACTTCCCACAATAGATGGTATTGCATGAGGAAAGTAATTATTATGGGATCTGACCAAATATCTGATGAATTAGCCGAGCGGATTGCAATTGAAATATACGCTCGAAATGCAAAAAGAATTTTCACTAGATGCGCTGAAGGTATTAATTCTAATATTTCAATTTACCACGATGAAATTGAGAACGCTCTAAAGTAATTTTTTTGTTGGCAGTATCTACTGTACAATAGATTGAAAAAGATAAACTTATTAAAAATATTAAAGTTTTAAGGATGCTTCGTATGTATACATCATTATGTAAATTACAGACCTGAGGACAAAACTAAAACTCTTAAATTATTGATTAGATAATCAAACATGCTTAATCTAACTATTTACTATTTAAAAATTCCTAAACTTTATTGAAATATCATATTCACACACGATTATAATCTTGAAATCAGTTGATCATTAAGCTGATATCCTGATAAAAATTCTTCTGTATTTACATTTCTGCCAATCATAAACACGAGAATTAAACTGCCATCCCTTAAAATTTGTAATTATTTTAGGTTCTCTCTTTTTTGAATGTTTGATTTGTCGCAATTAAAACCAAATCGCTAATAAATTCGCTTTCCTTTCATAGCTGAAATATATTATCTACAGTAGAAATATAAATTTGATAATTACCACTTTAATTACCTCGCTTATTCATATCAGACTAAATGAAAACCTTTGTACCATATTTAATAATTTCTACCAATCCAGTTTCAAGATTTGTTAGTTCCTTCATATGTTGGGCTTTTTTACTTGCAAAAAATAATCTTTTTTTATTCTAGAAAAGTAACTACTCATTAATGAGTCGCTCAGCAATTTCTTTGTTCGTAACAATTAAATGAAGATTATATGTTTTCGTGACGAGATTAAAATTACATTCCAAAGACTTTATACCAAATATGCTTTATCCCTTTAACCCATTGGTAACTTTTTTTTGCTTTTCTCTTATTATCTAGAAGCCCTGCAACATTTTTTCAATCATTAATTTTAATTTATTTGCTTTACAAGCTTTGATTATAATGTAACAAAATAAGGCTATTTCCACTTTTCAATGGTTGGCAAATAAGCATTTATAATCTCCGCTTTACGGACACTGCAACAAAGTGTGCAAAATCTATTTTTACAATGCTACCCATAAAGCTTACCATCAGAAACAATCACTTTGTTTTGACAATAACAAATATTCCAGTAGCTATTTTGTTTATCTTCATCACCCTTTTGTTTAGCTACTTCCATCAAACTTAAAATCATCGATTGAGATATTGTTATATATTTTGCTCTTCCTTTTAAAGCCTTGTTATTATTCAACTCAGATCCGTTTCCTGATACAATAATTTGCTTTTGCTCAGTTTGTAATGTCCCGTTTTGTATAATGTATCAGGGTTTTCGCAGGTCTTTACCAAGCTTGTGTATCTTTAATAAATGATTTGAAGACCATTTTTTTTAATCATATAAAAATCGTATACTTGCTTTACTTAACTACTCCCGCATGAGTAATTGTATCAGATTATGGCTTCCGAAAAGCTTATCTCTATAAAGTACGAATGCCGGAAAATTAAACCTTAACTAAATTAAAAAAAGCTACAAGCCATGACAATAACTTTAGTAGAACTCCAAAAAAAAATCAAATCCCTGACAGGACTTTTATTAACCCATTCTGATCCATCTGTAGATGAGGCAACCGAAATCTGGATAAAATTTAGAAATGAAGGGCACTATGTAATGATTCGTTTTGAGGATCCCATACCTGAAAATATTGAACTTCAAGATCTTGTTGGAGCAGGAAATGCATTAAACTGCAGCGAGAAAAAAAAGGACATGCTCACCCAGTATGACAATGTATTTGATATTAGGTCGATTCTTCAGCAATCTGTTAATTACAAAAACAATATGGACCAGACGGTTTTAGATGTTTTACAGCTATTTGATATTTTTACCGGAAGATCTCTTTATCAGTAGATAAATCGTCTAATAAACTTGTTAAATTTGAAAACATGAAGAAGTAATTTAAACAGTATACCGACTCCGAAGCGTTTTTTTTAGCAGACACTTTTAAGGAGCCAACAGACTGTTTCGCTTAAAGAGTTTTTTTTTGCTGTTCTTGCATTAGCAGAAAAAAGCTATGTCTTTGATATCCCTAACATTCAATTTTCATACTGCTAAGAAATTGTTGATGCCATAAGGCTTCGTCTGTAAATTGTCTGTATAATGCTTTTATGTTACATCCCTGCGTCAAGTACTTTTTCTTTAATGAAAATTTAAAAAACACTATTCCATTCCAGTCGCTTACGGAAATACTCATTGAACTGAGCGTAACTGTGCCACAAAAATTACACTTTTACAAATTTTGTTGCGAATCGTGGCACAGCTAAAGATCGCGATTGAAAATTGAAAAAATCTAACAATATTCTACTGCGGTTCGAATCGGATTGAGTCCGGAAATATTCAACACAAAATTTTGTTTATTTTTTTACATAAGTTTTATACAATCTTGAAATGACCTGGCAACTTGAGATTACAAAAACTCCAGACAAAGTAATTTTATTCGCGCCAAAACAGGTATATTTCCGTCTGTTAAACTGTCTACATCTTGATGTTGACATTACCATTTTCGAATCGGAATGACATTCGAACTATTATGGTGAGGCAATTGAACAACCGAAAAAAAACAGTTAACCTACACCCGACACTCATATATTTATAATTCGCTATTTATACTGTTAAAGGTGTCATGGTAGATACAATAAAGGCATTTCTGCAGTAAATAAAATACAACAAGGCCAGCTCATTATATCTTCCATTTTTAGAATTTCAGTCTTGATTCATCATGCTCTTTAAAAGCGTTGCCTGCTTTAAGCTGTTCTTCAAGTTTATTCATATCTGAGGCATCTAGAGTTGCACAAAATTCCTGAGCACGCTGCAACATTCTTATATACACTTCAGGATCCTTATTACGGGTTAACTTTCTGAGGGCTCCCAGATAATCATCACGATAGACGGTAGGAATTATGATGCGTGTTTGCCCAGCTGCAACAAGTTCAGCATTCATCATTACCCTTGCGATTCTTCCATTACCATCCAGAAAAGGGTGTATTTCGCTGATAATAAACATTATGTAAGCCGCTCTTGAAAATGGATCTTCCAAATTTTGATAATAATTAAATGCCTCTATTAAAGTGCCTCGAACTAATTTAAAATCAACAAAATGTGTTTCTCCTGCGCGGTTGTTTAAATCTTTAAATTGTCCAGGCTTTTTTGACGCTCTTGCTGAGAGCAATACCTCATGTCTATTTTTAATGATCTTTAACAATTCATTGGAATCTATAGGAATAATGCTCATTTCATTTTTATTCCTTACAATATTGTAAGTTCCTAATATATCGTGTGAATCTTCATCACGATCCGGAATAGGAGTCTGTGATTCTACTATTTGTTTTGCTTCTTCTATTTCAAATATTGTTCCCTCTATATAATTAGAAAAATATGATTCAAAAAATGCAAAATTCCTAAATGCGGCAGGTGCATTATTTTGGTCAGGCCTCTTTGGAAATTCTTTTTTCTTGAGTGCAACAAACAATATTTCAAATAACTCAATTCGAAACTTGTCAAAAGGATTTCCATAAGCTCTAGCAATTGCTATCGGTGAATTTAAAATTTTGGATGGTTTTGTAGTCAAAAGCGCTCCTATCATTTTATTAAGTTTTTCAAATTCTTGATGCATACCTAATTGTTCTGAAATAACTTTTGCACGGTCACGCAAATTATTGAGCGCGTCTTCACCATTGACTCTCGCAATATCCTCAAGCTTTTCTTCAATCTCTGGCAATGTGAGAGTTTTAGATTTGGGACCGACCTTTCGTGATACCTGTAAGTTTTCAAGAAAAGCACGTTCTTTTTGAGAAACATACAGTTCTCCGTTTAACTTATTATCCTTATCAATATGTCCTGGACCTTCCATAAATCGAACAATAATATCCGAAAGCTTTACTTTTTTTGTATATTTATAAGTTACAAACAAATGCTTTTCAGAGGTCACCTTAAATTCTAGTGCGGACCTGTGGCTTAACACAGCATTAGGATATTGGTTTCCGAGTATTTTAAAAATATTTCGTTCAATAATCTTATTTGGCTCTTCGTCCAGATTTGATGTGTATATTCTGGGTGCAATTTTTCGTATTCTCCCCGCCTTTTCGAGCTTAGAGATCTGTTGGCTCCTTGCCGAATCACTAGATGAAAAAAGTATTTCTGGTAAATGGTCTCTTAAATTTTTTTCCATTATAAAAGCTTTAATTTATAAATCTATAAAAAAATTTTCCGTTAAAATAAATTTTATCTAAAAAATTTTCCATTATGAATTTTTGAAATATTTTCCATTATATAAGCGTTAATTGATAAAATTATAAAATATTTTCCATTATAAAAATTTAATTATAAAATATTTTCTATCATAACAATATAATCTATTTATTGCTAAAATATTTTCCAATACGAAACAAATGTTTAAAATCAAAATTATATTGTGTGTCACCCACTAAATTAATTTGTTTTCAAATCAGCAAACACTTATCTGCAATAAAATACTCATGCTCATATTGCTGGATATAGCCTAGCTGGTTTGTCACCAATTGAGTATTTCCAATTTTAAAATCTTTAGTATTATAGTGACTATGCCCATAAATCCAATACTGCGCAATTGACTGTTCAATAATCTCTGAAAGTTCAACAGCAAAAGCTTCATTCAAAAGGCTATTTTCGTAAACTTTCGGATATTCTCTAAAAGTTGGGACATGATGAGTTGTAACTATAACTTTTTTATTTTCTACAGTACTTAAAGCTTTAGAAATAAAATCTAAACTCTCAAAATAAAGCTTATTATAATCATCTGCTGAAAACTTTGCCCCATTAAATTTAATAACATGAAAATCACTAAGCCCTTTTTCAATATTCAATTTGGAACCTGGACTAATGTGGGACCATAGAGTAGAGAAAACCAGTTTTAAATTATCATATTCTACAACATAATTATTTAGAAGGATTACATTATTTCTAATCTTTTCATAAAAAGTTCCTTTTTTAAGAAGAGCATCAAAATAGTAATACTCATGATTTCCAGGAATCCAATATGTCATTTGGAAATTATCGGATAAGAAATCAAAAAGATCCTGATGTTTATCCATGAGCGTAAAAGGTACAATATCCCCAGCCAGAATTAAAATATCTCCGTTTGGGATTAAAGGGATTATCTCTCATAAATTTTTTGTTTTTAATAAACTCCAGATGCAGATCTGAAGCATATTGAATTCTGTTTATCTCCATATTTTTATTTCTTAAAGAACCAATACTCCGAAAAAGAAAGTCAGTTACTCCATGTATTGTTATTAAAAAAATGATTCATTCAGATACTATTCTCACGAAGAATTTCCTCAATCCTTACAGCCTCATACAAAAATATATCACCCAATTTGGTATACGGAAGGACTCCTGTCTGCCTGTATTTTATAATAGTATTATTAGACAGCCCAAATATCTTTTTTAAATCTTCATTTCTATAATAAGCAGGCCTTAAGGTTTTCTCTTTACTAATTTTTGAATCGATCACTTCCAGTTTTAACATTAAAGGATTTATAATATTTTTAAACTCCATTATAAAAGCCTCTCTCTTTTCTTTTTTTGTCATAATTGAATTATTCGTTAATGCTATAAATTTTCTAATCCTCAGCCTACCAGTTCTCAAGCTTTGTTTTCCGCTCCATTAATATTCCAATCAAGTCATCTAAAAATTTTATCTGTTTATCTTTATAAGTATAACCTTTACACTCAGAAAACTGTCTGCTTATTCTAGTTATTTTTTTCTGAACTCCTTCATTATTTCTGTATGTAAAATTTTCACTTACAAATTTCTGAAAACTGATCCGATTTTTTTTAACATCAGCCGGATCAAAAAATAACAGATCTTCGTCCATTAAGATGTAGAAAAGAATTGCAAGCTCACTTTTACTATAAGTGCTTTTGCATCTTTCAGACAATGATAGATTATTTTGAGATTCATTTAAGAGCAATAAGTTTTCAATTTTTTTAACCCTCATATCGAGTCTAAAGAAATTATCTAAAATATCATGCGTCTTTGATTTCGTCATTTAAATAAGTTATTATTTTTGTTATTTTTACGGCAGATGTTTATTAAGAACAATCAATAACAATTCAGGCATGTTGTTAAAGCTGTAAAATAAATCTGACTATAAACAGTGCTAAAGTAATTGTAGAAAATAGTATTATCTGTATCATTTGTCACATTGAAATCTTTTGGTTAGTTACAAATTACTACTAACACACATCGAGGCATCAGTGAGCCTCAGCAAACATTATGATTTTGAATATAATCTTGTATTAAAGAAAGACTATTAAAAAAGTAGAGATGGCAGCGTTTCCAACATTACTATTTTTTACTGTTAAAGCAGTAAAAAATCTTTTTAAAAATTTTAAAATATTAAAAAAAGAATATAAAATATAATTTTTTACCGCAAAAGCAGTAAATATAAGGCAATTGATTACCATTATAAGAAAAATGCTTCTTGCAATAAGTTTATTAATTAAAAAGGAAAATGCAGATCCATACTTAACACAGAACCTTATGATCTTACAACAGAACCCGATGAGTCTAACACAGAACCTATCTTCTGTTATAAGAGAAGATTTTTTAACCTAGGTTAGAGAAAACGCTCAAAATAAAACATATTATTTTAAACTATGGAGTTTTAAAAGCTATGCCGCAAATAGATAATTCTAATACTTAAAAGCAAATTACATTTAAGAGAATACAGTAATATGCTAATCATCCCGACTAGGCTTACAAAGCTTTTTAATATAGTTTAATTCTTCCATCAATGTAAAATAAGAATATTTTACATATTTTAATTAAGTTCAAACAGGTCCAACTACCTTTTAAATTAGGTATAATAATTTGTAAAATGTGGTTTATATCATAAAAAAGTCTATTTTTGCTTTTTTAATCAATATTATAATTATAACTAATTAATATACAAGTTATTACATCAATATTTTAGCGCATTTTAAAGTTTGTGGCAGAATCGTGGCACAGCACTTAAAAAATATTAGAAATGCAGTATATAAGCGGGATGCGGAGCTTAGGTTCGAATCCCTCTTTCTCCGCCAGTAGAAGTTTCAAAAGAAACTTTAAAAATCAATAGCCTTCAAACATTATAGTTTGAAGGCTATTCTGTTTTCTGGCGATTTCAAAAACACATATTATTTTAACTGATCAATAGACAAACAGATCGATACAAAAAGCTATTCGGAGAGAAAAAAATATCGCAGACAGCACAAAGTTTTGTATTAATTTAACTTTGCGTTTTCTTTGTTTTCTAAAGCGTTATTGGATAAAATCTTCCTGTTTTCTGCGGTAAAAAATAATTAGGGATTATGCTTTTATATTTAAGCTAAAGTTCGCAATCTTTATGTGAATGCAGCTTTGCTAATTCTATGCTTTTTAAGGCGTTTTTAGATAAAAATATTGGTTAAGTGTAACTTCATTTCGTCGCAATGAAAAGTATGTAAAAACTGCCACTGAAATAATAAAATAAAAAAAACGCTTTCTTGGAAGGAAAGCGTTTCTTACGTCATGTTTTTTTGTTTTTTCTTTGAAAAAGAGGTCGATTTATTTATCGATAGATCCTAAAACACGTTTCATGAACGCATTAAGAGCTTCTTTCTTATCGGTGCCCTGAACAACCATTTTGTGTACTTCAAGCGCGCCATACATATTAGAAATTAATTCACCAATTACATCTAATTCTTCATCTTTTAGGGACGGAATTTCGGTCATTGCTTCCAGAACTTCGATTGTTTCAATAATATAATCCTGATCGTTTTCTTCGATAAATTGGGTCAACTGCTTTATTACAGGTAATTTCATATTTATACTTCTTAGATTTTTAGACATTCGTAGACTCCTTAGACTTTTTTAAAAATTAAGACAACATCTAAGAAGTCTAAAAATCTAAGCCAGTCTAACTAATCTAAATTTAAGCAATTGCGTTTACCAAGTCGATTAAAACTTCTTGTTTGTTGGTTTGAGTTTCTCCAACTAATTTTCCATTTACAAAAGTGGCGAATGTTGGCAGGTTGCTTACATTAGCTAATTTTCGTGATTCAGGAGAATTTTCTGCATCAACCAAAACAAAAGTGATAGCTTCATTTTCTGTTGCTAATTTTTTGAATTTTGGTTTCATAATACGGCAATTTCCACACCATGAAGCTGAATATTGTACTACTACTTTTTCGTTTTTAGCAACTAAATCTGCTAATGTATCTTCGTTTAAGTCGATTAACATAATTTTTAAATTTTCAATGTCAATTTCAATAACAAAAATCAATTTTAGTTGAAGTCAATTTAAATGCCCATAGTAGATTTGAAAAATATTAGAACGTAGTTAAAAAACGATCCTAAAATTTCCCTGACATTGAAATTGCAATTGATTTTTGACATTGCAATTGAAATTATTGTTATTGATTTTTTGAGAGAAAAACTCCAAATCCTCAAATTGGGATTTGGGATTTGGAATTTTATAAAATGTGGTATTCTATTTCTTAGTTTGCGCTCAAGTATTCAGCAGTACTGATTCTGTCTGCGCTCATTGCATCTTTTCCAGCTTCCCAGTTTGCAGGACAAACTTCTCCTTTTTCCTGGATATGAGTATAAGCATCAACCATACGTAAATATTCGTTTACGTTACGGCCTAATGGCATATCGTTTACACTTTCGTGGAAAATTTTTCCAGTTTCGTCAATAAGGTAAGTAGCTCTGTAAGTTACGTTTGAACCTTCGATGATTACTGAATC
>Ga0247803_1000037_pt1 | contig 101811 bp, 98 predicted proteins | sample UWRJL014104B1_FD_180928 | JGI IMG/M metagenome (GOLD analysis project Ga0247803, IMG submission 180928) | Plant litter microbial communities from Arlington Agricultural Research Station in Wisconsin, United States - UWRJ-L014-104B-1 | ecosystem: Environmental > Terrestrial > Plant litter >... | reverse complement strand
TGCAGAACCGGGCGCTGGAGGTGTTCGGCGAAGAGTCCGGGGCCTGTGTCGTCATGGACGTCCGGAACGGCGACATCCTGTGCATGATGTCGGCGCCGTCGTTCGACCCCAACCTGTTCGTCAGCGGCGTGCCGACGCGGACCTATCGCGCCCTGGCCGACTACGAGCGCAAGCCCCTGCTGGACAAGACCATCAACGGCACCTTCCCGCCGGGCTCGACGTTCAAGCCCTGCACGGCGCTGGCCCTGCTTCAGGCCGGGGTCGATCCCAGTCAGCGCGTCCACTGTAGCGGCAGCTACCGGACCGGCAATCGGACCCAGCGTTGCTGGGGCGTGCATGGGTCGCAGGACATGCACAACGCGATCAAGAACTCGTGCGACGTCTATTTCTACGCCATGTGCAATCGCGCGGGCGTCGATGGCATCCGCGACGCGGCGCTGAAGCTGGGTTTCGAGCACGAGTTCGACATCGGCGTCGACAACCAACGCAAGGGGATGCTGCCCTCGACCGAGTGGAAGCGGCGGACCTTTCCGCGCGACCCCGTCTGGCACCCGGGCGAGACGACCTCGGTCGCGATCGGGCAGGGGGCGGTCACGGTCAATGCCCTCCAGCTGGCGACCTACACCTCGCGGCTGGCTAACGGGAAGAAGGCTATCGTGCCCCGGCTTATCAAGTCGGTCGGCGGGGTCGAGCGGCCCAGCGGCGCCGCCGTGCCGGACCTTCCGTTCAATCCCGCCCATATCGAGATCGTGCGCCAGGGCATGATCGCGGTGGCCAACGACCGCTCCGGCACCGCCTACCGCCAGAGCCAACTGGGCCTGGGCGACATCCAGATGGCCGGCAAGACCGGCACGGCTCAGTCGCGCGACTATGGCTCGGGCTCGCGCAAGTCCAACGTCTGGGCCCTGAAGGACCACAATCTGTTCATCGCCTTCGCCCCCATCGACGCGCCCCGTTACGCCGTTGCGGTGATCATCGAGCACGGTGGACGCGGCGGCGGCACGGCCGGGGCGCCGCGCGCCCGCGAGGTGATGCGTACCGTCCTGCTGAAGGATCCGGAGATGCGCGACCGCATCACCCGTCCGCCGCCGCCTGACGCCCTGGGCCCAGAGGTGGAGGAGGGGTCCATCGGCGCCGCCCCGGAACCCGAGATCATCGCCCCGGCGTCACCAGCGCCGCGGGTCCAGACCCCCACCGCAACCTCGGGGCCGCGTCCCTATCTGGCGGGTGCACAATGACAGCTTCAGCCCTGACCCGTCCCGGCGAACGCGACCGGCTGTCGACCAAGATCGGCGAGATCGACTGGCGCTTCGCCGCCCTGCTGTGCGTCGTCGCCGGCGTCGGCGGCGGCATGCTCTATTCGGTCGCGGGCGGATCGTGGGAGCCGTGGGCCGCCAATCACCTGATCCGTTTCGGCGTCTGTCTGGTGCTGATGCTGGCCCTGTCGATGGTGAACCTGAGGATCTGGTTCGGCTCGGCCTATATCGTCTATGGCCTGGCCCTGCTGCTGCTGGCGGCCATCGAGATACCCGGCGTCGGCTATACGGCCATGGGCGCGACCCGCTGGATCAACCTGGGCTTTACCCGCATTCAGCCGTCCGAGATCATGAAGATCGGCATGGTGCTGGCCCTGGCGCGCTATTATCACGGTGCGACGGCCAAGGACGCGCGGTTCAGCTGGAAGCTGATCTATCCCGTGATGATCATCGGCTTCCCCTTCCTGCTGGTCGCGCACCAGCCGGATCTGGGCACGGCCATGCTGATCGGTCTGACCGGGGCGGCGATGATGTTCATGGCGGGGCTGGACTGGAAGGTTATCGCCGGGGTGTCGATCCCGGCTGCCGTAGCCATTCCCTTCTACGTGATGTTCGGGATGCACGACTATCAGCGCCACCGGGTGCTGACCTTCCTGTCGCCCGAGAGCGATCCGTCGGGCACTGGCTATCACATCACCCAGTCCAAGATCGCCCTGGGCTCGGGCGGGCTGCTGGGCAAGGGCTATGGCCTGGGCAGTCAGAGCCAGCTGGAGTTCCTGCCCGAGAAGCAGACCGACTTCATCTTTTCGGCGGTGTCGGAGGAGTTCGGCTTCGTCGGCTCCTTCACCATCCTGCTCTGCTACGCCTTCATCATCCTGATCGCCTTGCGGATCGCGTCGCTGTCGCACAGCCATTTCGGCAGGATGGCATCGGCGGGCGTAACCTCGACCTTCGCCCTGTATGTGCTGATCAATGGGGCCATGGTGATGGGGCTGGCGCCCGTCGTGGGCGTGCCCATGCCGCTGCTCTCCTATGGCGGCACGGTCATGCTGACGGTGATGATCGGCTTCGGCCTGGTGATGGCGACACGGGTGCACCGGTACGCCGAACTGCCCAAGGGCCATGGCCTCATCTAGGGCTTGGGTGATCTAGAGCTTGGCGCGCGCCGCCTTGATGCGTGCCGTCAGCGCCTTGCGCTCCTGAGCGTGACAGGCCGCCAGCTCACGCGCCTCGGCCTCCAGGGCGGCGCGCCTTGCTTCGAGATCCGCCGTCTCCGCGGCCTGTTCGCCATCTAGGGCTTCAAGCTCGGCTTCCAGCGCCTTCAGCGCCTTGCGCGCCCCGTCGTCGGCCGGCTTGGCCTTGGGCTTTGGCGCCTTGGCGACCTTGCCGACGTCGATGGACAGGCCGCGCTCGACCACTTCGCCGGGCGAGGCGAGGGCGGCGTCATAATCAGGGCCGGACGTGATTTCCGACGCGAGGCCGGTCTGGAAGATGTCCGAGCCCATGCCCCAGGCCTGAAGCGCCTTGGGCCGCGAGGTCGTCGCCACGCTGAAAGCGTGAAAGCCGTCGGACTAGGTGAAGACCTTCAGCTTGGCCATGCTTGCCGCCGCCCTAGAGGGTCGCCGCCCAGTCGGTGGCGCGGATCAGACTGTCGATGATGCCGGGCTCGGACGAGGCGTGGCCGGCGTCGGGCACGATGTCCAGCGTCGCTTCGGGCCAGGCGCGGTGCAGGCTCCATGCGCCGGAAATGGGCGTGACCACGTCGAAGCGCCCTTGGGCGATCCAGGCCGGGATGTGGCGGATGCGCTCGATATTCTTCAGCAGCCAGCCCTCTTCGGGGAAGAAGCCTCCATTCATGAAGTACCAGCATTCGATCCGGGCGAAGGCGACGGCGAAGTCGGCCTCGGCGAACTTGTCCGGCTTGGCGGCGGGGCCTTCGGCGCTGACGGTTTCGCCCTCCCAACTGGACCAGGCGATGGCGCAGCGTTCGCGCTCGGCCCGGTCGTCGCCGACCAGCCGCTTGTAGTAGGCGCCCATCAGGTCGTGGCGCTCATCCTCGGGGATGGGGGCGACGAACCGTTCCCAGGCGTCGGGGAAGATCATCGAGGCGCCGTCCTGATAGAACCACTGCAACTCCTTCTTGGTCAGCAGGAAGATGCCGCGCAGGATCAGGCTCTCGACCCGTTCCGGATGGGTGATCGCATAGGCCAGGGACAGGGTCGAACCCCAGGAGCCGCCGAACACCGACCACCTTTCGACGCCGCAACGCTCGCGCAGCTGTTCGATATCGTCGATCAGGGTCCAGGTGGTGTTGTCCTCAAGCGAAGCGTTGGGGCGCGAGCGCCCGCATCCACGCTGGTCGAACATGACGATGCGGTATTTCGACGGATCGAAATAGCGGCGCATTCCGGGATTGGTCGCGCCGCCGGGGCCGCCGTGCAGGACCAGTACAGGCCGGCCCTGGGGATTGCCGGACTCCTCGTAATAGATCTCGTGCGGGCCGCCCGTCGCCATCCAGCCGGACGCGAAGGGTTCGATCTCGGGATAGAGTTCGCGGCGGGGCTGATCGGGTGTGGGGAAGGCCATACGGGACGCGGTCTTTCGGTTGGCGCGGACGAGCGACGGCTGTCGCGCGGAGATCGATCATGCGTCGGGCTGGCGATTTCCGAAAGCCGCCAGAGCCACCAAAACCCAGGCCGCAATCATCAGCACCCCGCCGATCGGCGCGACCGCCCCCATGGCCGGCATGCTCAACAGGGCGATGAAGGCCAGCGCCAGGCAGAAGACCAGTCCGCCGACGCTCGCCAGCCAGCCCGCGATGGAGACCATCCGCGTCCGAACCGGCCAGGCGGCGCAGACCAGGGCCAGGACGGCGTGGACGATCTGATAGTGTGCGCCCGTGGTCAGCAGCGTCTTGATCGCCGGCCCTGCGCCATGGGCGGCGAAGGCGCCGATGGCCACGGCCATGGCTCCGTTGAAGGCAGCGAAGACGGACAGATTTCGATCAAGGGTCATGGACGAATCTGTAGCGCATGGCGGGCGCTTCGTCTGCTATCGGGTGCGCCATGAATGCATCCCGGCGCATGGCGCTGCAATATGTCTTCCTGTTCGGAGCGACCGGCGTCAGCCTGCCGTTCGCGGGACTCTGGTTTCGAGCGCAGGGGCTGAGCGGGGCCGAGATCGGCGTCCTTCTGGCTGCGCCCATGCTCGGGCGACTGATCACCGGCCCGGCCCTTGCCGTCTGGGCCGACGGGTTCCGCTATCGCCACACCGCGCTCGCCATCCTGGCCGTCGTGGCCGCAGCGGCCTATGGCGCGACGGGGCTTGCGGAGAGTCTGTGGTTGTGGGGGCCGCTGTGGTTCCTGGGGGCGACGGCGGCGGCGGCGATGATTCCCCTGGCCGACACGATGACCATGGCGTTGGCGCGGCGCGAGGGCTTCTCCTTCGCCATCCCGCGTGGCTTCGGATCGGCGGCCTTCGTCGCCGGTAATATCCTGATGGGCGCCCTGCTGACGGGTGTTGGGGTCGATGCCGTGATTCTGTGGATCGTCGCCGCTTCAGCTCTGGCGGCTGCCAGTGCGACCTGGCTCCTGCCGCCCGAGACCGTAGATGACGGCCCGCCGATGGCCCGGATGGAGAGGTTTCGAGGCCTTGGCCGGCTGGTGGTCGATCCGACCTTCATGACTGCCATCCTGGCGGTCGGCTGTATCCAGGCGACCCACGCCTTCTATTACGGCTTTTCGGCCATTGCCTGGAAGGCGCAGGGGCTTCCCGAAAGCCTGACTGGCCTGCTGTGGGCCTTCTCAGTTCTGGTCGAGATCGGCGTCATGTGGTGGCTGGAGCCATGGCGACGGCGCGCCGGGATCGGCGCCTGGGCGGTTCTGGGCATCGGCGCCGTGGCGGCCGTGATCCGCTGGACGGCATTGGCTTTCGCGCCGCCGCTGTGGGCGCTGTGGCCCCTTCAGGCCCTGCATGGGCTGACATTCGCGGCCACCTATCTGGCCGGGGTCGAGATCGCTGATCGGCTGAGCCCGCCTAGCGGCAAGACGTCGGCCCAGACGCTGAATTCTATGCTGGCCTCAGGCGTGTTGATGGGGCTGGCCACACTGGCCGCCGGGCCCCTGTATGACGCCGCGGGCGTCGGCGGGTATCTGGCCATGACGGCACTGGCGGCCTTGGGCGGCGGCCTGGCCTTCGTCGGATCGCGACGCCGCTCCGCTTAGGCCGAGGGCAAGAGTGTGCCAGCGAACGCACGATAGCGCCCCTGGCGAACCCCGTCGGTCGCACGGGCGATGTCGGGGGCGAAATAGTGGTCCTCGGCATAAGGCGCGGCAGCTTCCCGCACGATGGCGAAGACCTGTTCCAGCGCGGGCGAGGTGGTCAGGGGGCGGTGGAACTCGATCCCCTGCGCCGCCGCCAGAAGCTCGATCCCCACGACGGTCGCGGTGTTCTCGGCCATTTCCAGCAGGCGGCGCGCGCCGTGGGTGGCCATGGAGACGTGGTCTTCCTGATTGGCGCTGGTCGGGACGGTGTCGACCACGCACGGGTGGCTGAGCATCCGGTTCTCGGCGACGAGGGCGGCGGCCGTGACCTGGGCGATCATGAAACCCGAGTTCAGGCCGGACTCCTTGACGAGGAAGGCCGGCAGTTCGCTCATCTTGGGATCGACGAGGATGGAGGTGCGGCGCTCGGAGATATTGCCGATCTCGCACAGGGTCATGGCGATCTGATCCGCTGCGAAAGCAACGGGTTCGGCGTGGAAGTTGCCGCCCGAAATCACATCGCCGTCTTCGATGAAGACCAGGGGGTTGTCGGTGACGGCGTTGGCCTCGCGCTCCAGCATCGCGGCCGAGGCACCCAACACGTCGAGGATGGCGCCCATGACCTGAGGCTGGCATCGCAGGGAATAGGGGTCCTGCACCTTGGCGTCTCCCTCGCGGTGGCTGTCGCGGATCGCGCTGTCGGCCATCAGGCAGCGCAGGGTGGCGGCGACGGCGATTTGGCCCGGCTGGTTGCGCAGGGCGTGGATGCGCGGATCGAAGGGCGCGTCCGAGCCCTTCAGCGCATCGACCGACAGGGCCCCCGCGGCGATGGCGGCGGCGAATACGGCCTCCGTCGCGAACAGGCCGGCCAGCGCCAGAGCCGTCGAACACTGGGTGCCGTTCAGCAAGGCGAGGCCCTCCTTGGGACCCAGCGTCAGGGGCGCAAGGCCGACGCGTGACAGCGCGGTCTCGGCGTCCAGGGTTTCGCCGTTGTGTCGCGCCTCGCCGACACCGATCAGGACACAGCTCATATGGGCCAGGGGCGCCAGGTCGCCTGAGGCGCCCACCGAGCCCTTGGACGGGATGCAGGGCAGGATGTCGGCGTTCACCAGGGCGATCAGGGCCTCCAGCGTCTGGCGGCGGATGCCCGAGGCGCCGCGCGACAGACTGGCGATCTTCAGCACCATCAGCAGGCGGGTGACGGCGTCGGGCAGAAGGGCGCCGACACCACAGGCGTGGCTGAGCACCAGGTTCTTCTGCAGCGTCTCCAGATCGCCCGGCGCGATGGAGGTGTTGGCCAGCAGCCCGAAGCCGGTGTTCACGCCATAGACGGTGCGGCCCTGGGCGACGATGGCGGCGATGGTGGCGGCGGACTTTTCGACATCCGCCCAGGCTGCCGGGGTCAGCTCGATCCTGACGGGGGCGTCGAGCACGGCGCGCAATTGCGTCAGGGTGAGCGGCTCAGCGCCGATGATCAGAGTGTTCATTTCAGGCTCGGCAAGTTGAGGCCATGTTCGCGGGCGGCGTCTTTGGCGATGTCGTAGCCGGCGTCGGCGTGGCGCATGACGCCGGTGGCGGGGTCGTTCCACAGGACGCGTTCGAGGCGTCTGGCGGCCTCGGGCGTGCCGTCGGCGACGATGACGACGCCGGAGTGCTGGGAATAGCCCATGCCGACCCCGCCGCCATGATGCAGCGACACCCAGCTGGCGCCCGAGGCGGTGTTGAGCAGGGCGTTCAACAGGGGCCAGTCGGACACAGCGTCGGAGCCGTCCATCATGGCCTCGGTCTCGCGGTTGGGGCTGGCGACTGAGCCGCTGTCCAGGTGGTCGCGGCCGATGACGATTGGGCCGGACAGTTCGCCGGACGCCACCATGTCGTTGAACATCAGGCCCGCGCGGTGGCGATCTCCCAATCCAATCCAGCAGATACGGGCTGGAAGGCCTTGAAATGCTATGCGTTCACCGGCCATGTCCAGCCACCGATGCAGGCCGGCGTTGTCGGGGAACAGACGCTTCATGGCCGCGTCCGTCTTCTTGATATCATCTGGATCGCCGGTCAGGGCGGCCCAGCGGAAGGGGCCGACACCCCGACAGAACAAGGGGCGGATATAGGCCGGGACGAAGCCTGGGAAGTCGAAGGCGTCGGCCACGCCCTGGTCGAAGGCGACCTGGCGGATGTTGTTGCCATAGTCGGTGACCGGGATGCCCATCTTCTGGAAATCGAGCATGGCCTGGACGTGGACGGCGCAGGACCGGCGCGCGGCGGCCTCGACAGCGGCGGGATCGGACACGCGCTTGTCCTCCCAATCCGCGACTGTCCAGCCGGAGGGCAGGTATCCGTTGACCAGATCATGGGCGCTGGTCTGGTCGGTGACCAGATCGGGTCGGACGCCGCGCTTCACCAGTTCAGGCAGGACATCCGCTGCATTGCCCAACAGCCCGACTGATATGGCTTTTCCTGTCGCCTTTGCGTCCTCGATCAGGGCCAGGGCCTCGTCCAGGGTCTCGGCCATGACGTCGAGATAGCGGGTCTTCAGACGCATCTCGATCCGGCTGCGCTGACACTCGACGGCGAGGCAACTGGCGCCCGCCATGGTCGCAGCCAGGGTCTGAGCCCCGCCCATGCCGCCCAGGCCGGCGGTCAGGATCCATTTGCCGGTCCAGTCGCCGCCATGATGCTGGCGACCGGCCTCCATGAAGGTCTCGTAGGTGCCCTGAACGATGCCTTGGGTGCCGATGTAGATCCACGACCCGGCCGTCATCTGGCCGTACATCATCAGGCCCTTGCGATCGAGTTCGTTGAAATGCTCCCAGGTCGCCCATTTGGGCACCAGGTTGGAGTTGGCGATCAGGACGCGGGGCGCATCGGCATGGGTGCGGAAGACTCCGACCGGCTTGCCCGACTGGACCAGCAGGGTCTCCTCGGGGCCGAGTTCGCGCAGGGATTCCACAATACGATCAAACGACGCCCAGTCGCGTGCCGCCTTGCCGATGCCGCCATAGACCACGAGGTCCTCGGGTCGTTCGGCGACCTCGGCGTCGAGGTTGTTCATCAGCATCCGCAGGGCGGCCTCTGCGGCCCAGGTCTTGGCCGTCATCTCCAGTCCGCGCGGGCTGCGGATGACGCGGGTGTTCGCGGTCTTGCTCATGGTCAAGCGCTCCTGCCTGGGGCGTTTCGGGCGAAGTCGATACAGGTGGTCAGGACGCCGTGCAGATGGGTGCGCATGGGGGCGGCGAGGCGGGGGTCATAGGGCGAAGGCCAGTTCGCCTCGGACACCTCGCCCTCAGGATCGACCATGTAGCCCCGGTCGGCCAACTCCATCTGGATGGCGTGAATCCCGGCTTCGGGGCAACCGTAATGGCGCGTGGTCCAGCCGCCTTTGAAGCGGCCGTTGACGACATGGCTCTGGCCGGTCGCGGCGCAGGCCGCCTCGACGGCCTCGCTCAGCTCGGGCGCGCAGGTCGCGCCCATGTTGTCGCCGATACTGAACTGAGGCAGTTCGCCGTCGAACAGGCGCGGCACGCGCGAGCGGATCGAATGGGCGTCGTAGAGGACGACCGGGCCGGCGGGGCGCAGGCGCTCGATCTGGGCCGTCAGGGCGGCGTGATAGGGATCGAAGAAGGCTTGCCGCCGCGCGGCGATCTCGGCCTCGTCGGGCGTCTCGCCGGGCCGATAAAGGGGCTCGCCGTCGAAGGTCTCGGTCGGGCACAGGCCCGTGGTCGTCATGCCGGGATAGAGGGAGGCGCCTGAGGGGGCGCGGTTGACGTCGATGACGCTGCGACTGATCGCGGTGCGGACCAGGGTCGCATCCAGATCGAGCGCGAAATCATACAGCCGGTCCACCCACCAGTCGGCGTCCTTGCGCGCCAGCCAGGGCGAGGTCATGCGCGCTTCGATCTGGACGGGAATCTCGGTCCCCGTATGGGGCAGGCCGATTATCAGCGGGGCCGAGCCCTCACGGATCGTGAGCCAGTCAGGTGTGGACATCCGGGTCTCCCGCGCCAGAGTCAGAAGCCGGTCGGGCCTCGCATCCTGCCCGATAGCCAAAGCTGTTGGGCATGGTATGTATAGACATATTGTTCCGAAGCGATTGGAGTTGTCCAGTGCCGCCGAAGCCCGCCGAGGTCACGTCCCTGTGGTTCGATCAGGCGCTGCTGCCGCAAGGGTGGGCGCAGGGCGTGCGGATCGGCTGTTCGGGCGGGCGGATCGTCGCGATCGACACCGGGACCGAGCGGACGGCGACCGACGCAGGCGGCGGGACCGCCTTGCCGGGCGTGGCCAATGTCCACAGCCACGCCTTTCAGCGCGCCATGGCCGGGCTGACCGAGGCGCGAGGGCCGGCGGGCGCCGCATCCGCCGACGACAATTTCTGGACCTGGCGCGAGCTGATGTACCGCTTCCTCGACCGGGGCGGGCCGGAGGAGATCGAGGCGATCACCGCCATGGCCTTCGCCGAGATGCTGGAGGGTGGCTTCACCCGCGTCGCAGAGTTCCACTATCTGCACAACGACCCAGCCGGTGCGGCCTATGGCGATGCGTCGGAACTGGCCGGACGGATCGTGGCGGCGGCGGAGACGACGGGGATCGGTCTGACCCTGCTGCCGGTCTTCTACGCCCACGCGACGTTCGGAGGCGTTGCGCCGGTGCGGGGTCAGAGGCGTTTTATCAGCGACCTGGACGGGTTCGCCGATCTGGTCGCGGCGTCGCGGACACTGACGGTCGGGTTGGGCGATGCAGTCGTCGGCGTTGCGCCCCATAGCCTGCGCGCGGTGACGCCGGATGAGCTGGCGGCCATGCCGGGTCTGGCTGCGGACGGACCTGTCCATATCCACGTCGCCGAACAGACCAAGGAGGTCGACGACTGCCTGGCCTGGTCCGGGGCAAGGCCTGTGGAATGGCTGCTGGCCAATGCGCCGGTCGACCCGCGCTGGTGCCTGATCCACGCCACCCATGTGACCGAGCCGGAATGGCGCGAGGTCGTATCGCGCGGCGCCGTGGTGGGTCTGTGCCCCATCACCGAGGCCAATCTGGGCGACGGAGTCTTTCCGGCGTCGGCCTATGTCGGCGCAGGCGGGCGGCTCGGCATTGGCACGGATTCCAATGTCCAGATCGGCCTGGCCGAGGAACTGAGGATGCTGGAATACAGCCAGCGGCTGGCGCTTCGGGGGCGGGCGGTCATGGCGGACGCGGGCGGCTCCACCGGCCGTTCTCTGTTTGAACGCGCTCTGGCGGGCGGCGCCCAAGCGACGGGTATTGAAGCCGGTCTCGCGGTCGGCGCATCGGCGGACATCGTCGCCCTCGATACCACGCGCATCGCCTTTGCGGGCCGTTCGGGAGACGCCCTTCTGGACAGTTGGATCTTCGGCGGCGACCGGGGGGCGGTGTGCTCGGTCTGGCGGCGCGGGCGTCTGGTCGTGGCCGAGGGGCGCCATGTCGCCCGGGCCGAGATCGACAAACGCTATCGACGCGCGCTGGCCAAGGTGCTGGAACTGCCCGCATGACGACGACGGGAAGCCTGCACGGCCGCATCTATACGGAGCTCGAGGATCGCATCCTGTCGGGCGAGTGGCAGCCGGGGGTGCGTATACCGTTCGAGCACGAGCTGACCGAACAGTACGGCTGTTCGCGCATGACCGTGAACAAGGCCATCTCCGAACTGGCTGGTCGCGGTCTGGTCATCCGGCGGCGTCGGGCGGGCACGTTCGTGGCGGCGCCCCGGACCCATGCGGCGGTGCTGGCCATTCCCGATCTGCGCGCCGAGGTCACGGCGCGGGGCGAGGTCTATGGCTACAGGCTGCTTGGGCGTCGCGATCGGGCGCCGGTCTCCGAAGACGAGATCGCACTGGCGGCGGGCGGCAGGCTGCTTGAGCTGGAAAGCCTGCACAGCAGCGACGGCAGTCCCTTTGCGCTGGAGCGGCGACTGATCGCTCTGAACGCGGCGCCGGACGCGCAGGAGATGGATTTCTCTGATACGCCGCCGGGAAGCTGGCTGCTGGACGCGACGCCTTGGACGGACGCCGAACACCGGATATCCGCCGTAGCCGCTTCGCCCGCCGAGGCGCGACACCTGAAGCTGAAACCGGGCGTGGCCTGTCTGTGCATAGAGCGTCGGACCTGGCGGGACGGGCAGGGGGTGACGCGGGTCTCGCAGATATTCCCCGGCGATCGCTATGACCTGATCGCCCGTTTCTCTCCGGCCCGGAGCGGCGCGCGATGAGAGTCGATCGGCTCATCACCGACTGTCGCGTCGCCACCATGGCCGAGAGCGGCGTCGCGTATGGGGCGATCGAGGATGCGGCCCTGGTCATCGACAAGGGGCGGATCGTCTGGGTTGGACCGCGCGCCGAGCATCCGGCGGTCGAGGCCGATGCGACCGACCGGCTGGACGGCCGCTGGGTGACGCCGGGGCTGATCGACTGTCACACCCATCTGGTGTTCGGCGGCGACCGCTCGGGCGAGTTCGAACAGAGGCTGGGCGGGGCGACCTATGAGGATATCGCGCGCGCCGGCGGCGGCATCGTCTCGACCGTTGTGGCGACGCGCGCTGCGTCCGAGGACAGTCTCTACGCTTCGGCCCTGACCCGGCTTGAGGGGCTGATCGACAGCGGTGTCACGACGGTCGAGATCAAGTCGGGCTATGGCCTGGATAAAGACAGCGAACTCAAGATGTTACACGTCGCGCGTCGCATCGGGCGCGAGGCCGGGGTCCGGGTGCGGACAAGCTACCTGGGGCTCCACGCCGTCCCGCCCGAGTTTCGCGCGGAGGCGGCGGGGCGGGTCGCTTATGTCGATGCGGCGATCGACCGAATCCTGCCCGCCGCGCACGCCTTGGGTCTCGTTGATGCGGTCGACGCCTATTGCGAGCCCATCGCCTTTTCCACCGATGAGGTCGGCCGTCTGTTCGAGCAGGCGCGCGTCCTTGGCCTGCCGGTAAAGCTGCACGCCGATCAGTTGTCGGATGGGGGCGGCGCGGCCCTGGCGGCCCGGTTCAGCGCGCTTTCCGCCGATCATATCGAGCACTCGTCAGAGGCCGGGGTTGCGGCGATGGCCCAGGCAGGCGTGGTCGCCGTGCTGCTGCCTGGGGCCTTTCTGATGCTACGCGAGACCCAGGCGCCGCCCGTGGATATGTTGCGCCGATACGGGGTCGCCATGGCGGTCGCCACCGACTGCAATCCGGGCACCTCGCCGGTAGCGTCTATGACCAGCGCGCTGAATCTGGCCTGCGTCCAGTTCCGTCTGACGCCTGAAGAGGCGCTGGCCGGGGCGACCCGTCATGCGGCGAAGGCTCTGGGCTTGTCCAATGAGGTCGGCCTCATCGCCCAGGGCATGGCGGCCGATCTGGCGGTCTGGTCGGTCGAGCGGCCGGCCGAGCTCTGTTACTGGCTGGGCAAGCCGCTGTTGAAACAGCGTTATTTCGCAGGCGTGCCGACGCCTTAACCAAGAGTTGCAATTCCTAGTTCGCCTACCCTAAGGTTGCGGCCTCGCAGGGGGTGCGATCATGGATTTGGACGCCTTTATCACGCGATGGTCCGCAGCCTCGCTGAGCGAGCAGGCTCATGCACAGAGCTTTTTTATCCAGCTTTGCGCCGTTATAGGCGTCCCGGCTCCGAACGAAGATCGGGTCGACGCCGCAGACTATGCGTTCGAGAGGTCCTTGCCGGGCGGAAGCCCTGCCGAGCCGGGCCAGATCGACTGCTACAAGCGCGGCTGCTTCGTGATGGAAGCCAAACAGTCCGATGGTCGCCTGCGCGGGCGGGCCTGGAAGGAAGCCAGGCTTGTCGGCGGCGCCCAACCCCGGCGGGCCTCGGGCGAACGCATTGAGCGCACCATGCGCGAGGCCAAGCAGCAGGCTGAGGGTTAGTTTCCAGAGCTCGACGAGGCGGCGCGATCCGAGATCGGCAGGCTGGCGCTGGAGTTGGATGAACTGAGACGAACGGTTCTGGCGCGGTTTCCGAGCCTGACCATGACGGCGCTGTACAACGCGCGCGACAGGTTGGCCGGTTGCATCGGAGCGGATGGCGATCCGGTCGTCGAGGATGGATGCGTCAGGGTGATCGACCAGGTGCACCGCGAGATCGAAGCCCATGTCCTGGCTGCCTACGGCTGGCCGGCCGCGCTGGACGATGCCGAGATCGTCGATCGCCTGGTCCTGCTCAACCTGGACCGTAGCGCGCGAGAGGAACGGGGCGACGTGCGCTGGATACGGCCCCGGTTCCAGAATCGCCTGGAGGCAGGCCAGGCGCTGGCCGCGAGCACGTCAAAGCCCCCGCGTCGGTCTGGCCGAACGCGAAGGACACGTCTTTCAGGCCTCGAGAGCCTTGATCAGGGCGTCGCGGACGGCAGCCTCTGTGAAGGGCTTCTGGATGACGGCATGGCCACGCCAATCGCCAGGTAGGCCGCCTTCGCCGTATCCTGTCGAGAAGACAAAGGGCACGCCTCTGGCCTTCAGCTCCGCGGCGACCGGGAAGACCTCGCGACCCGCCACGTTGACGTCGAGCAGGGCGCCGTCCAGGGCGACGTCGTCGGCCAGCAGCTTCAAGGCGTCGTCGATGTTGGAGATCGGCCCGACGGTCGCGCAGCCCATGTCCTCGAGAATGGTCTCCAGCAGCATGGCCACCAAGGATTCGTCTTCGACGATCAGGATGCTACGGCCGTTCAACGGATTGGTCATGACGTCTGTCCACGGTCGAGGGGTATCACGAGTTCCGCATGTAGTCCGGTGCTCGGGTAGCCCAGTTTTAGATCGCCCGCCATATCGTGGCGAACATTGCGTTCGATAAGGCGACTGCCGAAGCCGCGATGCTCGGGGGCGGTGATCTCGGGACCGCCGACCTCGCTCCAGCTGATGTTGAGCAGGCGGGGCTCAGCCTCGGTGACCGTCCAGTCAATAAAAATTCGTCCCTCCGCCCGCGACAGGGCGCCGTGCTTGGCCGCATTGGTCGCCAGTTCATGGAAGATCATGCCTAGCGAAAGGGCCGTTGCCGGCGTCAACGCGACCAGCGGTCCATTCATATTGATGCGACGCAGATCGTGGGCCTCGGTCTCATGGTGCAGGACATCGCGAAGATCGGCGCCCTCCCAATGACTGCGTGTCAGCAGATCATGCGTGTGGGACAGGGCCATCAGCCGGGACTGGAACTCGGTGGCGAAGGTGCGCGGATCGGCATGCGATCGCGCCGACTGAATGGCGATCGACTGCACCGTCGCCAGGGTGTTCTTCACGCGATGGTTCAACTCGTCGATCATCAGCTTCTGGCGCTGGGCCGACAGGACGTTTTCCGTGACCTCGTAACCCTGGACAAAGACGCCGACCGTCTGTCCCGATGAATCGCGGACGGGTTGGTAGGTGAAGTTGAGAAAGGCTTCTTCGGCTTCGCCATTGGGTTGACGCTGCAGTTGGATGCGACTGGCCCGGCCTTCATAGGTTTCACCCGTCTCGAACACTGAATCCAGCAGATCGAAATAGGTCTCGCCGATCTCGGGCAAGGCGTCGCGCATCGGCTTGCCCAACAGGCTGCGATGACCGACCAACTGGCCATAGGCCTCGTTATGCATCTCGAACACGTGGTCAGGTCCGGCCAGGAGGGCGACGAAACCCGGCGTCTGCATGATAAGATCGACCAGTCTGCGGCGTTCGGATTCCAGCCGCAGGTTGTCCTGCTGAACCAGGTTGGCCCGGCGCATGACATCTCCGCCCAGGACGCCGTCCAGCGCCGTCGGGGTCGCGCCTTCGCCGCCCCGGCGCAGACGTTCCAGCTCCGTGATGTCGGAGGTATGCTGCAGGACGTAGATCACCTCGCCCTCGTCATCGAGGATCGGCGTGTGGGTCGCGCTCCAGTACCGTTCGTCGTAGAAGACGGCGCCATCTGGACGTTGGCGTTCGATATGGAATTTCACCACGGCCAGATGATCGCGGGCCTTTGTGGCTATGGCTTTTTCGAGTGAGGCGGCCACCTGGCGCACGTTCTCGGCGCCATCCTGCGACGGTCCAGAATCAAAGGCTCCGAACAACGGCTGGCCGTTGATCTCTTCGCGGCTGCTATGGGTGATATCCAGATAGGCCTGGTTGACGCCAGCGATCCTCAGGTCGGGCGTCAGCAGGACATAGGCGTTTGGCGACGCGTCGAACGCGGTTGCCAGATCAACAGCCACGTATCCGGATTTTAGCAGTTCCTTCAATGCAATCCCCGCCGACAGTGGCGGGACAACGCCGTCGGACGGCAAAGGTTCACGCCAGCCCGTCCTTTTGGTGGACAGCGAAAGCTGTTTGGGAATCCTGGCGCCGATCGCCTAGTCTGGGCTGATGTTGGCCGCCAGCCTTGTCGCGATGGTTTCGATCCTGATGTCTTCGCCCGCCGATCCGGCCCAGGCTTCGCCGCCGACTGTGCATATCCATCAGGGCGAGCTTCAGGGCGTCGAGACGGATGGCGTGGCGGCCTTCCGGGCCATTCCCTATGCCGCGCCGCCGGTCGGGGCGCTGCGCTGGCGACCGCCGGGGCCTGCGCCGCGCTGGAACGGCCTGCGCGACGCGGCCCGGCCGGGGCCGATATGCATACAGCCCATTTTGGAGGGCGATACGGGCGTGGGGCCGCTGCCCATGAGCGAGGACTGCCTGCATCTGAACGTGTGGTCGCCCCGCCCTGTCCAGGCGCGTCCTGTCGAGGCGCGGGGGGCCAGCGAGGCTGCGGCGCCGGTCATGGTTTGGATCCACGGTGGCGGGTTCGTGAACGGCTCGGGAACGGCCGCGTTGTACGACGGCGCCGCCCTGGCGCGGCGGGGCGTCGTGGTGGTGACGCTGAACTATCGGTTGGGGCGGCTGGGCTTCTTCGATCATCCGGCCCTGACGGCCGAGCGTGCGCCGGGCGAGGCGGCGGGCAACTATGGCCTGATGGACATCGTCGCCGCTCTGGAATGGGTGCGCGACAATATCGGCGCCTTTGGCGGCGACGCCGGCAACGTCACGATCTTTGGAGAGTCCGCAGGCGGGGCGGCCGTGACGCGCCTGATGATCGCTCCGACCGCCAGGGGCCTGTTCCACCGGGCCGTGGTTCAGTCGGGCCTGGGGCGCGAACGGGGCGTTCCGCTGGATCGACCGGGGCCGGGCGGATCTGCATCGATCCAGGCCCGAGGCCAGACCTTCGCCGGGCGCGAGGGCATGGCGCCCGACGCCGACGCCGCAGCGCTCAGGGCCCTGGATCCCCAGGCCTTGTTGACGCCGTCGCCCAGCTTCTATGGCGGCGACATGCTGGTCATCGACGGCCAGATGGTCGCCGAGGATGTGTCAGCGGCCTTCGCCGCCGGACGACAGGCGCAGGTCCCGCTGATCATCGGGGCCAATTCGGCCGAGCTGTGGTGGGTGAGGGCCTCGGAAATGAGCGCCTATGGCCAGATGGACGACGCCATGACGGCGGCGGAGTGCCAGGCGTTCGAACAGGCCTATGGCGGCAGGGCGGCGTACGACGCCTTGGTCGCAAGCGACCTGGCCTTCGTCGAGCCGGCCAGACACCTGGCGCGGCTGCATGCGAGGGCCGGCCACCCGACCTATCTCTACCGCTTCGACGTGGTGTCTGCGGCCATGCCGGAACCGCACGCCGGCGCGACCCACGCCTCGGAGCGGGCCTATGTGTTCGACAATCTGACATCCTCGTCCTGGCCGACCGAGGCGATGGACCAGGCGGCTGCCGACGCCATGGCGGGCTATTGGACCGATTTCGCGGCCACGGGTGATCCTAATGGCAGGGCCAGGCCTTACTGGCCTGCGCTGGACCTTCGCGACGAGCAGTTGCTGAACTTTGACAACGCGGGGCCTGCGGCCAGGCCGATCCCGTTCGCCGAACGACTGGATCTGATCGCGGCCTATCAGGCGCGGGTGAGGACCGGCGCTCCGGAGTGCGCCGGCTGAGGCGTCAGACGGCCGCACTTGTCGGGAATCATCCTAATCCGAGCGGATGACACCGATACTCTACGGCATTCCCAACTGCGACACGGTCAAGAAGGCGCGCGACTGGCTGGACGCGCATGGCGTCGCCTTTGTCTTCCACGACTACAAGAAGGCCGGGATCGACAGGGCCTCTCTGGAGCGCTGGACGGCGGAACACGGCTGGGAAATCGTGCTGAATCGAGCAGGGACCACCTTCCGCAAGCTGCCGGAAGCCGACCGCGCCGATCTGGATTGCGCCACGGCCATCGACCTGATGCTGGCCCAGCCCTCGATGATCAAGCGGCCGGTGCTGGACCTCGGCGACCGCCGAATCGTGGGGTTCAAGCCCGCGGTCTATGAAGACGCGAAGATCTAGTCTTCGACAGTGGTTTCAGGGCGGTCGTGGCCGTCCGCGCGTTCGGTGATCCATTTTCCCGAGGCGTCGGCGTACTCGATGACGGCGGTCTGATCCGGGACCCTCTGTTCGCGGGCGGCGCGCACCGCGCCGGCGTGGGCGCTGTCGTGGCTGGGATAGGTCTCGGAGAAGCTGTCGCCAAGTTTGTAAGCCCAGCCGCCGTCATGTTCGACGATGCGATAGGTGACCTGGGACATTGGACGCTCCTGCAAAACGATCGGAAAACCAGCCTAGCGCGTCTCGACGGATGCAGGAACCGGCGTTCGGCAGGCGCAGTCGCGCCGCCTTACGAAGATTTCATGTTGCGAACCGCATCTGTTCGACCTGCCGTGCGCCTCTTGTGATCATGAGGCCGGAGCATCAGGCTCCCGCCCGGACATCATAGAAGGGGTTACACCATGGATCTGGGAATTCTCATTCCGCTGGCGCCGTTCATCATGGTCATCGCGATCGTGGTCGTTCCCGCCATTCTGAAGAGCCGCGAACGCAAGGAAATGCAGGCCACCCTGCGTGCGGCCATCGAAAAGGGTCAGCCGCTGCCGCCCGAAGTGATCGAGGCCCTGTCCAAGGACAACATCAAGCCGCCTGCGACGGCGTCTCGCGACCTGCGCGTCGGCGTCATCCTGCTGGCGGTCAGCATAGGCATCGCCCTGTTCGGCTCTGCATTCAACTTCATGGACGGCTTCGAAGAAACCAGGGCGGTCGCGCCGATCATTGGTCTGGCGGCTCTGCCGGGCATGATCGGTCTTGCCTTCGTCATCCTGAGTTTCTTCAACAAGAACAAGGGCTGATCTGGTCAGGGCAGGGGGAACCGCATGACCAAGGCTCTTGTGGACCTTCACGATGTCGAGCTCGCCGCCCTCGCGGCGGCGGGCGGACGTCGCGAGTTCGGCGAACTGGTGCGCCGCCACAGCTCGGCCGTTCGCGGCCTGCTGCGCCGGATGGGGGCCCAGCCCTCTGAGGCGGACGACGTGGCCCAGGATGCGTTCCTGACCGCCTTCCAGCGGTGCTCCGAATTTCGGGGCGAGGGGACGTTTGCCGCCTGGGTCAAACGCATCGCGGCGCGGCTCTACCTCAAGCGGAAGTCGAAAGATTCTCGCTATGTGGCTGAAATCGAAAGCCAAGAGGCCGCGCCATCGATCGATACGCCGGGGCTGGTCGATCTGGATGAAGCCTTGAAGGTCTTGAGCGAAACGGAGCGGCTGTGCGTGTCCCTGTGTCATGGCGCCGGTCTTTCTCATCCCGAAATCGCGGCCGCCATGAATCTGCCGCTCGGTACGGTGAAGTCTCATGTCAAACGTGGTCTGGATAAACTCCGCGCCCGGCTTCGGCCGGAGCCGCAACAGTATGGGAAGGCTGGCCATGTCGGCTGATGAGTTCGATCCCTTCGTAGAGCGGATGTTCGCGCGCACGCCGGCCTTGCCCGACGCCGAGGCCTTCTCCGCCCGGCTTGAGGCGCGGCTGGATTCGGGGACGCGGGTCAGGACCCTGGCCCTGTCTGTCGCGGGCCTTGTCGGCGGCGCCGTCGCGGTGCGCGAAATCCTGAGCTTGAGACTGGATCTTGCAGCGCCAGACGGCCCTGTCGCCGGGCGCGCCGTCGGCGAGGGCATCCAGACGCTGACCCTGGGGGCGCAGTCCGCGATCCAGAGCGGAGCCGACCACCTGGGTCTGGCCAATTGGTCCCTGGGATCCATGGGCGGAATGCAGCTTTTCTGGCTGTCGGCCGCCACGATGATCGCCCTGGCCACCGCCGCCGTGATGAAGCTGTCGCAGGAAAGTTGAGGTCGACGCAGCCTGCGGCGATCACTATCTGTGCCCGCTCAGTAACGCCGGAGCCAAGATGTCGAGTCAGGTTGAAGAAACGGTCAAGCGGATCACCGTCCCGGATATCCGCAACCGCAAGGGCGGCGAGCCGATCGTTGTCCTCACCTGCTATGACGCGCCCACCGCCCGGATCATGGACCCCCACTGTGATGTTCTTCTGGTCGGGGACAGCCTGGGTATGGCGGTCCACGGCCTGACCTCCACCGTCGGGGTGACGCTGGACATGATGATCCTGCATGGCCAGGCGGTGATGCGCGGGGCCCGCCGCGCCCTCGTCGTCATCGACATGCCCTTCGGCAGTTACGAGGCTGGTCTGGAGACCGCCTACGCCAACGCCGTCCGCGTCATGAAGGAAACGGGGGCCCACGCCATCAAGGTCGAGAGCGGCCCCACGGCCCCGGCGACCATCGCCTATCTGGTCCAGCGCGGCATCCCGGTGATGGGACATGTGGGTCTGCTGCCGCAGTCGATCAATATCGACGGTGTCTTCAAGGCCAAGGGCAGGGACGGGACCGAACGCGCCCGGATCCTGCAATCGGCGCACGATACCGCCGACGCCGGGGCTTTCGCCGTCGTCATCGAAGGCGTCGCCGAGGGGCTGGCGCGCGAGATCACCGAAGCCATCGACAAGCCCACCATCGGCATCGGCGCCTCGGCCGCATGCGACGGTCAGGTGCTGGTGGCGCCCGACATGCTGGGCATGTTCGACTGGACCCCGAAATTCGTGCGGAAATATGCAGACTTGCGGACGGAAATCGACCGCGCGGTCGCCGGTTACGCCGCTGACGTGAAAGCCCGCCGTTTTCCTGCCGAAGTCGAGACCTACTTCTCCAAAAAGCCGGCTACGCCGTAGCGCCTCGTTCTTGTGGGGCCAGCGATCATCTTGGATCGTTGCGGCGCGGAGGCCGACCCTCTAGGGTCCGCACCGATTGGCTGATTTGCGATTTTGGGGCGACGTTTCCGTGGTTGATGTCTTCGAGCAGGTCGAGGAGGAGCTTCGCTCCGACCGGTACAAGCGCCTGGCGCGCACCTGGCTGCCCGTTGTCGGCGGCGTTCTGGTTCTGGCGCTGGTCGCTGCGCTGAGCTGGTGGGGCTGGCAGTCCTATCAGACCAGCCGCGCCGACAAGGCGTCGCTCTCCTATGACCAGGGCCTGGAAGCGCTTCAGGGCGGGAACTCGGCTGCTGCCCGGATCGCCTTCGAGCGCGCGGCCAAGGAAGGGAATGGCGCCTACAAGGCTCTGGCCCTGACCCAGCAGGCCGCCCTGGCCGAGGCGGCGAACAACCTTCCCGAGGCGATCAAGCTGTTCGACGAGGCCGCCAAGGCGTCCGGCGACCCGATCATCGGCGATCAGGCGCGGTTGAAGGCCGCCTTCCTGATCATGGACGAGGGATCGCTGGAAGACATTCAGGCCCGCCTCAAGCCCCTGACCGAGGAAGGGCGTCCGCTGCGGCCCTTCGCCCAGGAGGCCCTGGGTCTGGCCCTGCTTCAGCACGGCAAGACCAGCGAGGCTCGCGACCTGTTCGTTCTGCTGACCCTGGGTCAGGACGCGCCCGACGACGTGCGCCAGCGCGCCCAGGCCGGCATCGACATGATTGACGGCGGCTCTGCGGCCAGCCTGAAGGCTATCGTGGATGCTCAAAAGGCCCTGCCAGCACCCCAGGCTCCCGCCGCGCAGCCGGCTCCGGGCGCTTCCGCCCCCGCCGCGCAGCAGACGCCCGCCCAATGACGACGCGCGTGTCGCCCGCATCCATCCTCCCTACCGGAGATCGCATGACTTCCCTCAATCGCGTGTTGAAGATCGCCCTGGTTTGCGGTGTGGCGGTCACGGTCGCGTCCTGCGCCAATCAGCGGCGGATGCTGCCGTTCGGCCTGGGCGGCAAGGCGGCCCCGGCGGCTGTGGCCAGCGCAGGACAGCGGATCTCGGTCCTGGAGTTCGAGCAACAGATGGCCCCTTCGGCGGCGCTGAGCGGGCGAGACTTCTTCCTGCCCGGGCCTCAGTCAGTGACGGCGTGGCCGGTGGCGGGCGGCAATGCCGAGAATAACGTCGAACACGTCATCGCCGCGCCCGAGTTCACGGTCGGCTGGCGTCGCGATATCGGCGCGGGCTCGGCCAAGACCCGTCAGGTCATGGCCCCCGTCGTCGCAGCGGACGGCAAGGTCTTCGTCATGGACGGCGAGGCCAAGGTCACGGCCGTTGACGCCACGACCGGCGCCATCGTCTGGCAGGCCGACGTCCGGCGCGAGGAACGCGAGCGCGGTCGCTCGATCCTGGGTCTGGGCATCGGCGGCGGTCGCGACGGCGGCGGCGGCTTTGGCGGCGGTGTCGCCACTGCCGGCGGCAAGGTTTTCGTCGCCTCGGGCTATCGCAACGTCACCGCGCTGGACGCGGCGACCGGCGCAGTCCTTTGGACCTATGAGACGGTCTCGCCAATCCACGGCGCGCCGACCGTGTCGGGTTCGCGGGTCTATGTCGTCGACATCGACAATGAACTGACGGCCTTCAACACCACGACGGGCCAGCCCGACTGGTCCTATCGCGGCATCTCGGAGCCTGCGCGGATCATGCGGGCCTCGTCGCCTGCGGTCAGCGGCGACACGGTCATCGCGCCCTTCTCGTCGGGTGAAGTCGTCGCCGTGCGCGCCACCAACGGCCAGGCCCTGTGGAACGAGGTCCTGTCGCGCACCAGCCGGACCAGCGCCCTGTCCGAAATCCGCGACATCGCCGGACGCCCGGTGATCAGCCGCGGCTTCGTCTATGCCGTCGGCCATTCCGGTGTGATGCAGGCCATGGACCTTCGTTCGGGCCAGCCCAAATGGTCCCTGCCGATCGGGGGCGTGAACGCGCCTCTGCCGGTCGGCGACGTGGTCTATGTCGTCTCCAAGTCGGGCGAACTGACACTGGTCAATCGTGACACGGGCGGCGTCTATTGGACGCGCGACCTGAACGAAGGTCGTGTACGTCAGGAAGGCGGCCTGTTCGGCTTCTTCGACCACACGGTGCGTCCGGTCTGGTCGGGGCCGATCCTGGCGTCGAATCGACTTATCCTCGTCAACTCTGACGGCGAAGCCGTGGCCTTCGATCCGAAGACCGGCGCACTTCAGGCCACGGTTCGCCTCGGCGCTCCGGCCTATATCGCGCCCGCCGCATACAACGGCGTCCTGTATGTCCTGACGGACAAGGGCGAACTCGTCAGCATCCGCTGACGATCACTCTAAAATAAGTTAGAAGCGCCGACATGGCATTAAAGGTCGCCATCGTCGGCCGCCCCAACGTGGGCAAGTCGACCCTGTTCAACAGGTTGGTCGGAAAGCGCCTGGCGCTGGTCGACGATCGCCCGGGCGTTACCCGCGACCGTCGCTATGCCGACGGCAATATCGGCGACATGGATCTGACGCTGATCGATACGGCCGGCTACGAGGACGTCACCGACGACAGCCTCGAATCCCGGATGCGCGAGCAGACCGAGGCCGCGCTGGAAGACGGCGACCTGATCCTGTTCATGATGGACGCCCGCGAGGGCGTGACGTCGCTGGACACCATCTTCGCCGACCGCCTGCGCAAACAGCACAAGCCCGTCATCCTGCTGGCCAACAAGTCCGAGAGCCGCGAGAGCGGCGGCGGGGTGGGCGAGGCCTATTCGCTGGGCTTCGGCGAACCCGTGGCCATCTCGGCCGAGCACGGCGAGGGGATGGCGGATCTCTATGCCGCCATCGTCACCGCTAGCGCCGACATCTTCGTCGAAGAGGTCGATGAGCCGGACAAGCCGATCCGCATCGCCATCATCGGCCGTCCCAACGCCGGCAAGTCGACCCTGATCAACCGGCTGATCGGCGAGGACCGCCTGTTGACCGGACCGGAAGCCGGGATCACGCGCGATTCCATCTCGGTCGACTGGGAATATGAAGGCCAGAATATCCGTCTGGTCGATACCGCCGGGATGCGTCGCAAGGCGCGGGTGCAGGAGAAGCTGGAAAAGCTGTCGGTCGCCGACACCATCCGCGCCATCACCTTCGCCGAGGTCGTGGTCCTGGTCATGGACAAGGACAACGCCTTCGACGTCCAGGACCTGCAGCTGGCCGATCTGGTCGAGCGTGAAGGCCGGGCCCTGGTCTATGTCGCCGCCAAATGGGACCTGGAAGAAGAGCCCCAGGCCAAGATGGCCGAGCTCAAGACCATGGCCGAGACCAAGCTGCCGCAGCTGAAGGGTTCGGAATTCGTCGCCCTGTCGTCCCATTCGGGACGCGGCGTCGAGCGTCTGATGCCGGCGGTGCTCAAGGCCCACGCGACCTGGTCGGTCAAGGTCAAGACCAAGGACCTCAACGACTGGCTGTCCATGGCGACTCAGAGGCATCCGCCCCCCGCCGTGGACGGCAAGCGGATCAAGACCAAATACATGGCCCAGACCAAGGCCCGGCCGCCCACCTTCGTGCTGTTCGCCAGCCGGGGCGGCAACCTGCCGGACCACTATCTGCGCTATCTGATGAACTCGATCCGCGAGAGCTTCGACCTGCCCGGCGTGCCGATCCGGCTGACGGTCAAGGGCGGCTCGGACAACCCCTATGCGGCGGGCGGCGCCAAGTCCGGCCCCGAACGCTACAAGGGCGACGCCAAGACGGCGCCGCGCGCGGTGCGCAAGAAGGAGGACGAGGAATCTCGTCTGCCCGGCAAGGCGCTGGAACAGAAGAAGACCCGCGTCGCCAAGCCGCGCGTCATCAGCGCGGTGAAGAGCAGCTCGTCCAAGAAGGCCGGCTCTTCGGTCGCGATCCAGAAGGGCGCGCGCGGCGGGGCCCGTCAGGTCTCGCGTTCGGGCCGCATCCGCACCGGCCAGAAACACGCGCCCAAGAAGTAGGGTCGACCCATGCTGATCGCCGCACTCGCTCTGTCGCTGCTGATTCAGGACCCGAGAGAGGCGGCGATCGACTGCGCCCAGGCCCTGACGACGCTGGAGATGAACGGCTGCGCCGCGGCGGATCTCGACGCCGCCGAACAGCGGATGCAGACCTATTTCGAACGCGCGCTGCTGAAGGTTGGGGAGGATGCCGAAGGCCCGGAGGCGGCGTCTGCCATCCGCGCCGAGCTGGTGATGGCGCAGAAGGCTTGGCAGGCCTACGTCGAGGCGGATTGCGGCGCCGTCTACACCTACTGGCAGTCGGGCACGATCCGCGTCGTGATGGCGTTGGGCTGCAAGCTGAACCTGACACAGGAGCGGACCCGTCATCTGTGGCGGAGCTATCTGCAGCCCATGGATGACAGCGAGCCCCTGTTGCCCGAGCCGCTGCCCATCCCGAGCGTTATGGCCGCTCCCGCAGATGAACAGGCGGCGCAGGGCTGAACCCGCCGCGCCCTCAGATCAGGGCCGTCACCGGGGCGCCCGCAGACCATTCCTTGAAACTGACCGTCAGGGGCGGGGTCAGGTCGGGGCGGGCCAGTTCGACCATCAGGGGACCGATCACCGACGGATGGGGCAGGGTCTCTGGGTCTTCGCCCGGATAGGCCTGGCCGCGCAGCGCCGTGCGCATCCGGCCCGGATCGACGATGCAGGCGCGGACTGGGGTCGATTCGATCTCGTCAGCCCAGCACTTCACCAGGGCCTCGGCCCCGGCCTTGGTCGCGGCATAGGCGCCCCAGAAGGCGCGCGGTGCGCTGGCGATGCTGCTGGTCAGGTGGATCATCCGCCCGGCATCCGAAGCGCGCAGCAGCGGCTCCAGCGAGCGGATCAAGCGGAACACGGCCGTCAGATTGGTCTTCTCGATCTTGGCGAAGCCGCGCGGCTCGGCGTGGGCGACCGGCGTCAGGCCCGCAGCCCCCAGGGTCGCGGCCGTGTGCACCCAGATATCCAACCGGCCAAAGCGTTCGAAGATGGCTCCTCCCAGGCGGTCGATCCCGCCGCCGTCGACCAGATCAAAGGGCACCAGGGTCGCGTGCTTGCCGGTGGCGGCATAGATGGCGTCGTCGAGTTCCTCCAGCCCGCCCTGGGTCCGGGCGGTGGCGACGACGTGGGCGCCGGCCTTAGCCAGGGCCAGTGCGCTCTCATAGCCAATGCCGCGCGAGGCCCCGACGACGAGGGCGATACGGTTTTCCAAGGGGAGGGGAGAAGTCATGGCGCGCTGATAGCGCGCCTGTCACGGTGGCGAAAGTCAGAAGCCCTCGGCAGCTTGCCACAGGCTGAAGCTGACGCCCTGGTCGTCGCAGACGGCGACGGAAAGTCCGGTCGAACTCTGGGACGGCAGGGCCGCCTTGCCGCCAAGTTCGCGCACCCGCGCACAGGTCGCCTCGATATCCTCGACGCGGAAATACAGGTGGGCGAAATCCTTGGCGCGCTCGACCTTGGTGAAGCCGAAGGGCGGATTGCTGTCGGCGACATGGGCGTAGGTCGATTTCGACGCGTCGTCGTCGAACGTCCAACCAAACAGCCCACCATAGAAGGCCTTGGCCTTACCGATATCCGGCGTGTCGACGGTAAAATAGCCGAGCTGAACCTGCGTCATGCAAGCTTAAGCGCTGACCAGCAGAGAAAGTTGCCGGCCTGAGGTCTCGCGCCCGCTTTCCTCGATCTCGCGATCAACGAGGCGGGTCGGGTAGTCGCCGGTGAAATAGTGGTCGGTGAACTGCGGCGCCTTATCGTCGCGGCCCGTCTCGCCCATCGCCTTGTAGAGGCCGTCGACCGATAGGAAGCCGAGCGAGTCGACCTCCAGATACTGGCGCATCTCTTCCAGGGTCTTGTTGGCGGCGATCAGCTGGTCCCGCTCGGGCATGTCGATGCCATAGAAGTCGGGCCACAGGATGGGCGGGCTGGCCGAACGCAGGTGGACCTCGGTCGCGCCGGCTGCGCGCACTGCGCGGACCAGTTTAACGGAGGTGGTGCCGCGCACGATGGAATCGTCGATCAGGACGACGCGCTTGCCTTCCAGCACGGCGCGGTTGGGGCTGTGCTTCATGGCGACGCCCTTCTGGCGCGTGGCCTGGCTGGGCTGGATGAAGGTGCGGCCCAGATAATGGCTGCGGATAATGCCCATCTCGTAGGGAATGCCGCTTTCCTGTGCATAGCCCAGCGCCGCCGGCACGCCCGAATCGGGAACGGGCACGACGACGTCGGCTTCGATCGGGAATTCGCGGGCCAGGCCCTGGCCCATGCGCTTGCGCACGCCATAGACGGAGCGGCCGTTCACCACGCTGTCGGGACGGGCGAAATAGACATACTCGAACAGGCAGGGGCGTGCGGCCCGGGCCGGGAAGGGCTTGAGCGACCGCAGGCCCTCACGCTCGATCACCACGACCTCGCCGTGTTCGACGTCGCGCACGAAGGTGGCGCCCATGGTGTCCAGGGCGCAGGTCTCGGAGGCGAAGACCCAGGCGTCGCCGATCTTGCCCAGCACCAGCGGACGGATGCCCAGCGGATCGCGCGCGCCGATCATCTTGGTGCGGGTCTGGGCGACCAGGGCATAACCGCCCTCGATCCGCGCCAGGGCGTCGATGAAGCGGTCTACGATCTTGGCCTTACGCGACCGTGCGATCAGGTGGAGGATGACTTCAGAATCCGAGGTGGACTGGAAGATCGAGCCCTCGCCGACCAGCTGATTACGCAGGTAGTGGAAATTGGTCAGGTTGCCGTTGTGGGCGATGGCGATGCCGCCCTGGTCCAGGTCGGCGAACATCGGCTGGATGTTGCGCAGGAAGGATCCGCCGGCGGTGGAATACCGGGTGTGGCCCACGGCCGCCGGTCCCGGCATCCGCGTCGGCAGGTCGGTGCCGCCGAAGGCCTCGCCGACATGGCCCATGTGGCGCTCGGTGTGGAAACGGGCCGATTTGACGCTGGCGATGCCGCACGCCTCCTGGCCGCGGTGCTGCAGGGCGTGCAGGCCTAGGGCGACGATGGACGAGGCTTCGTCGTCAGGTGCGCCCCATACGCCGCACACGCCGCATTCAAGACGTGGCCGATCGTCGTCCGCGTCTCGGTGATGCTCCCGGTGAACGACGGGGGCGGAAATGACGTGGGTCATATGATCGTCCAAGCTGCGCATCGCGGATTCCGATGACAGGCGAAAACTTCAGGGGGAGGCTGTAGGCGGCGAGGTAGGCTCTGTTTGCGGCCTCGGCAAGGCTGCGTCGTCGGAAAAGCCTCTGCGGACGGAGGAATCGACCACGGGTGTGATGGCGTCAGCGCCTCGGCCTATGCCGGGCAGGATGATCTGGATGGCGCGGGCCGCCCCTGCGCTGACAGGACGCAGGGCCGCCTCGCTGAGCCAGCGGGGCGTCTTTTCGCCCGGCATGGCGGCGACGATCACCAGATGGATGGCCCCCAGCAGCACCAGGGAACGGCCGGCGCCGATGAAGATGCCGAACAGCCGATCGACGCCGCCCAGCTGGGGATGGGCCTGGGCGCGCTTGGACAGGATCGAGCCAAAGATGCGGATGCCGAAATAGATCAGCAGGAAGGTCAGGATCGCGGCGAAGATCGAGCCCGCCCAATCGGGGTCGATCAGGGCTCGGCCCAGCCGCGAAGTCAGGGGCAGGGTCACCAGGGCTATGAAGGCGGCCAGGACGAAGCTGAGCAGGGTGATCAGTTCGCGCGTGGCCCCGCGCACCCAGCCGGCCGCAGCCGAGGCGAGGATGACCAGGATGGCGAAGGCGTCGAAGCCGGTCACGGATGATCCTCAGGGCGCACTGTCACGCTGGCATCAATACCTGTTCTGCGAGATTCTTTCGACGACTTCCGTCAATCGACTAACGGAGGTGACGCCTACGCCGTTCCCCTTGACCGTGAGAGGCGGACACAGGGCCTGATCGAAACCGAGTTTCTGCGCCTCTCGCAGTCGGGCTTCGGCCCGGCCCACGCTGCGGACCTCGCCAGACAGGCTGATCTCGCCGAACACGATACAGCCCTGGGGCAGGGGGGTGTCGGTAACCGAAGAGATCAGCGCCGCCGCCGCCGCCAGATCCGCCGCCGGTTCGTTGATTCGCAGGCCGCCCGCCACGTTCAGATAGACGTCCTGCTGCCCGAAACCGACGCCGCAGCGGGCTTCCAGCACCGCCATGACCATGGCCAGACGGCCCGTGTCCCAGCCGATCACCGCCCGGCGCGGTGTTCCATAGGCGGAAGGAGCGACCAGGGCCTGGACCTCGACCAGCACTGGGCGAGAGCCCTCGATGCCGGCGAACACGGCGGCGCCCGGCGCCCGGTCCTTGCCCTCGCCCAGGAACAGGGCCGAGGGGTTGGAGACCTCGCGCAGGCCCGAATCCCCCATCTCGAACACGCCGATCTCATCGGTGGCGCCGAAGCGGTTCTTGCCGGCGCGCAGGATGCGGAAGGGATAGCCGCGCTCGCCTTCGAAGCTCAGGACCGCATCGACCATATGCTCGACCACGCGGGGGCCGGCGACCTGACCATCCTTGGTCACATGGCCGACCAGGACCACGGCGGGGCCGCCCGACTTGGCCAGCCGCACCATCTCGCTGGCGCAGGCGCGCACTTGGGTCACAGAGCCGGGGCCAGCCTCATGGGCGTCGGACCACAGGGTCTGGATCGAATCGACGATGACGATGTCGAATTTTTCGCGCTTCAGGGTGGCGATGATCTCGCGCAGGGCCGTAGCCGAGGCCAGGGCGACCGGCGCCTTTTCAAGCCCCATCCGCTTGGCGCGGGCGCGGATTTGCTCGATAGCCTCCTCGCCCGAGATATAGGCGACGCGGACGCCTTTCAGCGCCGCCCGACCAGCGACATCCAGCAGCAGGGTCGATTTGCCGACGCCGGGGTCGCCCGACAGCAGGATGGCCGAGCCCGGCACCACGCCGCCGCCGCAGACGCGGTCGAACTCGGTCACGCCGGTGATGATTCGCGCCGGTTCGGGCGTGTCGGATTCAAGGGATTCGAAGTTCAGGCCACGCGAGCGGCTGGTTGCGACCGGTTTCAGCGCGCCCGGAGGGGCTGAACGGCTCTCTTCGACGATGGTGTTCCACTCGCCACAGCCTGAGCACTGACCGGCCCACTTGCCGTGGACCGCCCCGCAGGACTGACAAACATAGATCGCACCGTCTTTAGCCATGCAGACGGCTTACAGGAACCGCGCGGCTTGGGGCAGGGGCGCTGAACGCCCTGCGACCGAAACTGACGCCAGTCTTAGGCCTTGGCCAGCTTCAGGAAACGGTCGGCCAGGGCCTGGTCGGTCTTGAAGGCGCCGGTGAAGCGGGTGGTGATGGTCGAGACGTGGCGGTGATGCACGCCGCGCGTCGTCATGCATTGATGCTCGGCGTCGATCATGACGGCGACGCCCAGGGGCTCCAGATGGTGCTGGATCGCGTCGACGATGTCGTTGGTCAGGGTTTCCTGGTTCTGCAGGCGGCGGGCGAAGATCTCGACCACGCGCGCCAGCTTGGAGATTCCGACCACCTTTTCACCCGGCAGATAGGCGACATAGGCCTTGCCCAGGAAGGGGGCCATGTGGTGCTCGCAGTGGCTCTCCACCTCGATGTCGCGCAGGATGACCATGTCGTCATAGCCCTGGACGTCCTCGAAGGTGCGGCTCAGTTCCTTGGCGGCATCGGCGTCGTAACCGTCGAACCATTCCGAATAGGCGTCGACCACCCGCTTGGGCGTGTCGATCAGGCCGGGGCGTGCGGGATCGTCGCCAGCCCAGGCGATCAGGGTGCGTACGGCCTCCAGCGCCTTCTCGCGGCTGGGTCGGACAGTCGTGTCGTTTCCTGAAACCAGGACGGGCTTGGCGGGCGTGACGCTCATGAACTCGATTTCCAGCCGGGGGCGAGGGAGGCCCCTTCGGTTTAACTTCTACAATCTGTCGGGACTGTATATCAGGCCGCTATATGGGACGCACACAGCGTCTCGCAAGAAAACTGAAGCCTTCTCTCATATGCCGCTGACACTTTACGACACCCTGCACCGCGAAAAACGGGTGTTCGCCCCGCGCGATCCCACTCGCGTGAGCCTCTATGTCTGCGGTCCGACGGTCTATGACTATGCCCATATCGGCAATGCGCGGCCGCCGGTCGTGTTCGACGTTCTGGTGCGTCTGCTGCGTCGGGAATACGGCGCCGACAGCGTCATCTACGCCCGCAACGTCACCGACGTGGACGACAAGATCAATCAGAAGGCCGCCCGCGAAGGCGTCGCCATCGGCGAGGTCACGGCCCGCTATGAGGCCGCCTATCTGGCCGACATGACGGCGTTGAACGTCTCGCCGCCCGACATCGCCCCGCATGTCACCGACCATATGGACGCCATCGTCAAACAGATCGGCGAGATCGTGGACGCCGGTTGCGCCTATGCGGCCGAGGGCCATGTGCTGTTCGACGTGTCCAGCTATCCGGCCTACGGCGCGCTTTCGGGTCGCAACCTGGACGACATGATCGCCGGCGCCCGCGTCGAGGTTGCCCCCTACAAGAAGAATCCCCACGACTTCGTCCTGTGGAAGCCGTCCAAGGCCGACGAGCCGTCCTGGCCGTCGCCCTGGGGTGAGGGGCGTCCCGGCTGGCATATCGAATGCTCGGCCATGATCGAGCAGACGCTGGGCCTGCCTATCGACATCCACGGCGGCGGCATCGACCTGGTCTTCCCACACCACGAGAACGAGATCGCCCAGGGCGTCTGCGCTCATGGCCACGCCCATTCAGACAAGGCTCCGGCCGAATACAGCCGCTACTGGATGCACAACGGCTTCTTGACCGTGGACGCCGAGAAGATGTCCAAGTCGGTCGGCAATGTCCTGTTGCTGCACGATCTGGTGCAGTCCATGCCGGGCGAGGTCGTGCGCTGGGCCCTGCTGAGCGCCCACTATCGCCAGCCGCTGGACTGGAATCAGTCGCTGCTGGACCAGTCGAGGAAGAACCTGGACCGGCTGTACGGCGCCCTGCGTCGCGCCGCGGAAGTCGAGGCCCTGGGCGACATGCCGTCGCCCGAGTTCCTCGAAGCCATCTGCGACGACCTGAACACGCCCGGCGCCATGTCCAAGCTGTTCGCCCTGTCCAGCGAGATCGAGCGCGCCATGACGGCCGGCGACCTGAAGGCCGTGGGCGTGGCCAAGGCCGAGCTGGTGGCCTCGGGCGCGATCCTGGGCGTCTTGCAGTCGACGCCGGATCAGTGGTTCGAAGGCGGCGCCGACGACGGGCTGAAGACCGAGGTCGAGGCCCTGCTGGCCGAACGCGTCACCGCTCGCGCGGCCAAGGACTGGCCAGCCGCAGACCGCATTCGCGACCGCCTGACCGAGCTGAACGTCATCGTCATGGACAGCCCCTCGGGCGCCACCTGGCGGCTGAAGGATTAGCGCCGCTGACCGGCCAGTGTTGTCCCAAGGGATTGCACTGGATCGAATTGTCTGACTTATCGACGGGTCCCTGTTTGAATAGGATCCGCCATGTCGAGCCGCAGCCCCGACACTGCAGATGCGCCGCGCCGGTTCAGGCTGGGCCTGCGCTGGTGGATCATCGGCCTGGTCATGCTGGGCGCGATCATCAACTATCTGTCGCGCAGCGCCCTGGGCGTGGCGGCCCCGACGCTGAATACCGAACTGGGAATCACCACCCAGCAGTATTCCTACATCACCGGCGCGTTTCAGCTGGGCATCATGCTGCAACCCGTCTGTGGCTATGTGCTCGATACCTTGGGCCTGCGGACCGGGTTCGCCCTGTTCGCCACGGCCTGGTCCCTGATCACGATGGCGCACGGGCTGGCCACCGGCTGGCCGATGCTGGCCGGCCTCAGGGGGCTTCTGGGATTCGCAGAGGGTTCGGCCAACCCGGCGGGGATGAAGGCGGTGTCCGAGTGGTTTCCCGCCCGCGAGCGCGGGCTGGCGGGCGGGGTGTTCAACATGGGCGCCTCGGTCGGCTCGATGCTGGCCCCGCCGCTGGTGGCCTGGGCGATCCTGACCTATCACTGGCAAGCGGCCTTTGTGGTCACCGGGGGACTGGGCCTTCTCTGGGTCGTGCTGTGGCTGAGCTTCTATCGAGAACCTAACCGGCATCCCCGGCTGTCCGCCACGGAACGCGCCTTGATCGAGGAGGGGCGGGAGGAACACACCGAGGGCGACGGCCGCCGCCCCTCCATCGCGCGTCTGCTCAGGCAGCGGAACTTTTGGGGCATCGCCCTGCCGCGGTTCCTGGCTGATCCTACCTGGGGAACCCTGGCCTTCTGGGCGCCCCTCTATCTGGCGACGGTGCGCGGGTTCGATCTCAAGCAGATCGCCATGTTCGCCTGGCTGCCCTTCGTCGCCGCCGACCTGGGCTGCCTGTTCGGCCCGACGCTGGCGGCCTTCCTGCACAGGCGAGGCGTGGGCCTGATCGACGCCCGGCGCTGGGCCTTCACCTTCGGGGCGGTGCTGATGATCGGCGTCGCCTTCGTCGGCGTGGCGGCCAGCCCCTATGTCGCCATCCTGCTGCTTTGCCTGGGCGGGTTTGCGCACCAGACCCTGTCGGTGACGGTGATCACCATGTCATCGGACCTGTTTCGCCGAAACGAGGTCGCCACGGTCACGGGGATGGCGGGCACCATGGGCAATCTGGGCGTGCTGATCTTCTCGCTGATGATCGGCGGGCTGGTGATGACCATCGGCTATACGCCCTTCTTCATCGCCCTGGCCGTGCTCGATATCCTGGGGGCCATCCTGCTGTGGACCCTGGTGCGCGATCCGGGGCGGCCGGGGAAGAGCGACAACGTCGTGCCCGTGCTGGTGGACGCTCGGCCGTGATCCGCAATCCGATCCTGCGCGGGTTCAATCCCGACCCTTCCATCGTCAGGGTCGGCGAGGACTATTATATCGCCACCTCGACCTTCGAATGGTTCCCGGGGGTGCAGATCCACCATTCGCGCAATCTGGCCGACTGGCGGTTGATCACCCGGCCGCTGCGCCGGGCCAGTCAGCTGAACATGCTGGGCGCGCCGGATTCCTGCGGCGTGTGGGCGCCCTGCCTGACCTATGCCGACGGCCTTTTCTACCTGATCTACACCGACGTGAAGCGCTATGGCCGGACGTCCGTGGGCGGTGCGTCGGGAGCGTCGCTGCGGGACTTTCACAACTATCTGGTGACCTGTCCGACCATCGACGGCGACTGGTCCGATCCGGTTCACCTGAACTCAAGCGGGTTTGATCCGTCCCTGTTTCACGACGAGGATGGCCGCAAATACCTGGTCAACATGCTGTGGGATCACCGGCCCGGCGCCAATCGGTTCGGCGGGATCGTGCTGCAGGAATACGACCCCGGTCAGGGGCGTCTGGTCGGCGAGAGGCGGGTGATCTTCAAGGGCACCGACCTGGGTCTGACCGAGGCGCCCCATCTGTATCGCCGTGACGGCTGGTACTATCTGTTGACGGCCGAGGGCGGCACCGCCTGGGGCCATGCGGCGACCCTGGCCCGGTCGCGGAGCCTGGACGGGCCCTATGAAGTCCATCCGGACGGTCCGATCCTGACCGCGCGGGACCGACCCGACAGTCCTCTGCAGCGCGCCGGGCACGCCGATCTGGTCGAGGGGCCGGATGGGCGGACCTGGGCCGTCTATCTGTGCGGGCGTCCGCTGCCCAACCGGGGGCGGTGCGTGCTGGGGCGCGAGACCGCGATCCAGCCGATGGTCTGGGGCGAGGACGGCTGGCTGCGGACCGAGGCGGGCGACGCCCTGCCGGTTCTTGAGGTTGGCGTCGGCGCAGACCCGCACCCCGACGTCTGCGAACGCACCGTCTTCGACGCGACCGAGCTGCCCATCGCCTTCCAGTGGTTGCGTTCGCCCTTTCCCGACGAACTCTTCTCGCTGACCGCCCGGCCGGGGGCGTTGCGCCTGTTCGGTCGCGAAAGCCTGGGCAGCGTCTTTCGCCAGGCCCTGGTCGCCCGTCGCCAGCAGTCGTTTTGCTTCACGGCCACGACCCGGATGACGTTCGATCCGGCCCATTATCAGCAGGCCGCCGGCCTGGTTTGCTACTACGGGGCAGCCAAGTTTCACTACCTGCATGTGACGCACGACGAGGTCCTGGGCCGTGTGCTGCAGGTGATGTCCGCCCTGCCGGATCAGGCCCAGGCGGACGCCTTTACGCCGATGATCTCCGTTCCCTCGGGCACCATCGAACTGCGGGTCGACATCGATCAGGAGCGGCTTCGGTTCGCCTGGCGCACCGAGGGCGATGACGACTGGACCTGGCTGCCCCAACTGTTCGACGCCAGCATCCTGTCTGACGAGGCGGCCCAGCCGGGCACGGCCAACTTCACAGGCGCCTTCGTCGGCATGGCCTGTCAGGACACGTCGGGCGCCGGCGCCCACGCCGACTTCCACCATTTCGAATATCGCGAGCGAGCCTTTCGCCCGCGACCCTGGGACCAGACGGGAGAGACATCATGAGCCTGATCACCAGCCGCCGCAGCCTGCTGAAGCTGGGCGGCGGGCTTGCGTCAGTAGGGTTGGTTCCGGCCACCGCCTGGGGGGCGTCGCCGGGGGATCGCAAGCTGGGGTACGCCATCGTTGGGCTGGGCCAGTACGCCGATGTGATCCTGCCCCGCTTCGCCGAGTGCCGGCACTCGCGGCTCACCGCTCTGGTCAGCGGGTCGATGGACAAGGCGCGACGCTATGGCGCCCAGTACGGCGTGCCCGACCAAGGCCTCTATACCTACGACACCTTTGATACGATCCGCGACAACCCGGACGTCGACATCGTCTACGTCATCCTGCCCAACGGTCTGCACCACGAGTACACCCTGCGCGCGGCCGCGGCCGGCAAGCACGTCATGTGCGAGAAACCCATGGCCAATACGGCGGCCGAGGCTGAGGACATGATCGCCGCCTGCCGCGCCGCCAGCCGCAAGCTGATGATCGGCTATCGCTGTCATTTCGAAGCCAACAACCGAGAAGCCATGCGGATCGTGCGCGACGGCGAACTGGGCGCGCCGCGCATCGTCACGGCCGAGCACGGCTTCAACATCGGCGACCCTGCTCAGTGGCGGCTGAACCGTGCGCTCGCGGGCGGCGGCTCGCTGATGGACATCGGCATCTACAGCCTTCAGGCGGCCCGCTATCTGACGGGAGAGGAACCGATTTCCGTCACCGCCGTCGAGTCGACCGACCGCTCGGACATCCGGTTCAGGCAGGTCGAGGACACGATCAATTTCCAGCTGAAATTCCCGTCAGGCGTCGTCGCCGACTGCGTCTCGACCTATGGCTCGCACCACAACCGCTATCGCGTTGTCGGCACGCGCGGCTGGCTCGATGCGGAGCCCGCCACGGCCTATGAAGGCAACCGCCTGCGCCTTCGTCGCGACAACCAAAGCGCCGATCATGCTGCGCCCGCGATGGCGACCAATCAGTTCTCCGGCATGCTCGATCATCTGTCGCAATGTGTCATGACCGACAGCCAGCCCATCGTGGCGGGGGAGGAGGGCTTGCGCGACATGCGGATCATAGAGGCCATCTATGAGGCGGCGCGAGAGGGGCGGACCGTCACCCTCTGACGTCGCGAGGCGGGGCGCGAGACAATTGCGGCAGGACGACGAACACCAGGCCGGCGGCCACGCTCAGGCACAGGGCAGGGAACAGCATCGGCAGGATGTCGCTGCCGGTCGCCTGCTTGATTGCTGGGACCACCGTCTGGGCGACAAACCCGCCCAGGTTGCCGATCGAGTTGATCGCCGCGATCCCCGCCGCCGCGCCCGCGCCGCGCAGGAAGGTCGGCGGCAGGCTCCAGAACATCGGCTGGGCCGCGAAGATGGCGGGGGCGGCGATGCACAGCAGGGCGAACTTGGCGACCGCGCCCGGCACGACGACGCTCAGCACGAGGCAGGCCGCCCCGACCAGCGCCGGCCCCGCGATATGCCAGGCGCTTTGACCCACGCGGGCCGCATGGCGCGGCAACAGCCACAGGGCGAAGCCGACCAGGATCCACGGGATGACATTGAGCATGCCGTTGACGCTGTTCGAGACGCCAAAACCCTTCACCACCGTCGGCAGCCAGTAGCTGAGGCCGTAGGCGGCCAGCGGGAAGCCGACATACATGGCCGCCAGCAACAGCACCCGGCGATCCAGCATGGCGCGCCACGGCGAGGCGTGGCCGGCGTCCGGCGCCGCGTCGGCCTCGGCCTGAAGCACGCGGGCGATCCAGGCCTTCTGCTCGGGCGCCAGCCAGGGCGCGCTGTCCGGACCGTTCGGCAGCCGCCACAGCACATAGGGGGCCAGCAGCACCGCAGGGACGCCTGTCGCGACGAACACCCACTGCCAGCCGGCCAGGCCCGCAAGACCGTTCAGATCCAGCAAGGCCCCGCCGATCAGGGCGCCGATGGCGTTGGCGACGGCGCTGGCGATCATGAAGGCGCCGATCATCCGCCCGCGATGCGCCTGCGGATACCAAAGGGTCAGCACATAGAGGACGCCTGGAAAGAACCCGGCCTCCGCAGCCCCCAGCAGAAAGCGCAGGATATAGAACATCGCCGGGCTCGAGGTGAATCCCAGGGCGATCGTGATCAGGCCCCAGGTCGCCATGATCCGGGTGAACCAGACCCGCGCGCCGACCTTGGCGAGGATCAGGTTGGCGGGGGCCTCGAACAGGAAGTAGCCAATGAAGAACAGGGCGGCGCCGAGGCCATAGATCGCCTCGCTCATGCCCAGGGCGTCGGCCATCTGCAGCTTGGCGTAGGAGACGTTCTGGCGATCGATATAGGCGATCAGATACATCAGACAGAACAGGGGCATCAGCCGGCGGGTGATCCGTCGCAGCGTGGCGACGCCTGGGTCCTGCATCATCATCGTGGGTCTCCCTGCGCCTTGGCGCACCCTGTTTGACGGCTTTGGCGATCGCGGCTTTGCGACGGCCGATCCTTGCTCTACGAATATTTTGCGCTCGTTGACAGCGTTGTCATAAGGTCAGGCCGTGCTGAATCGTTTCCTTCCGCCCATCGCCTTGCTGGTCGTCCTGTTTAGCGGGGGCGCAACGGTCGGCCAGTCGGTCGATGACGTGGCGCGGGTTGGCGATCTGGTCGCCCGGATGACTCTCGAAGAGAAGATCGGGCAGTTGAACCAGGCGCCGGGAGGCCGCCAGCGCGCGCTGAACTCCCGTATCGACGCCGCGGCGCTGGATCGGGTGCGGCATGGCGAGATCGGCTCGTTCCTGCACGTCGCGGGCGCGGCCCAGATCCGCGACCTGCAGAGGGTGGCGGTGGAGGAATCACGCCTCGGCGTCCCCCTGCTGTTCGGCATGGACGTGGTCCATGGCTACAAGACCATCTTCCCCGTGCCCCTGGCCCTGACCGCGACCTGGGATCCCGACCTGATGGAGCAGACGGCCCACATCGCCGCGGTCGAGGCGACGGCGGCGGGCTTGAACTGGACCTTCTCGCCCATGGTGGATATCGCCCGCGACCCCCGCTGGGGCCGGGTCGTCGAGGGACCGGGCGAGGACGCTTACCTCGGCTCCATCATGGCGACGGCACAGGTGCGCGGCTATCAGGGCCGCTCGCTGACGCAACCCAATTCCATACTGGCCACGGCCAAGCATTTCGTCGGCTACGGCGCCGCCCAGGGCGGGCGCGACTACGACAGCGCCGACATCTCGGATCGCACCCTGCATGAAGTCTATCTGCCGCCCTTCTACGCTGCGGCCCAGGCCGGGGCGGGGTCGATGATGACCTCCTTCAACGACATCGGCGGCGTGCCTCTGACGGCCCACCCCGAGCTGGTGGGGGGCGTTCTGCGGAGCCAGTGGGGCTATGAAGGTCTGATCGTCAGCGACTGGAACGCCATACCCGAACTGATCAATCACGGGATCGCCGCCGACGCCCGCGAGGCCAGTGCATTGGCCCTTCGCGGCGGGGTCGACATGGATATGGCGGGTAACGCCTATGCGGAACAGCTGAAGGGCGCGGTCGAGGCAGATCCGACCCTGCTGCCGATGCTGGACGCGGCCGTGAGTGCGGTGCTGACGGCCAAGGCGCGGCTGGGTCTGTTCGACGATCCCTATGGTCGCGCCGATCCGGCGCGAGAGGCGGCGGCCATGCTGACGCCGGAGCACCGAGCCGCTGCCCGCGAGGCCGCCCGCAGGTCGATCGTGCTGCTGAAGAACGACGGCTACCTGCTGCCGATCGCGGCTTCGGCGCGGCGCATCGCCGTGATCGGCGCCCTGGCCGAGGACGCCAACTCGTCGCTGGGCAGCTGGCGCGCCCAGGGCAAGGTCGAGGACGTGCGGCCGCTGATCCCGGCCCTGCGTGAGGCGATGCCGCAGGCGACCTTCACCTATGCCCAGGGCTATCGGCCCGAAGTCGCGCAAGCGATCGCGGTGACCGCCTCGGGCGAGGGCGCCCAGGGCGTGCATCAGGTTTCCGACGCTGAGGCCCTGGCCCAGGCGGTCGATGTGGCCAGAGCGTCGGATCTGGTCCTGCTGGTGGTGGGCGAGCATTTCGACCGCACGGGCGAAGCGCGCAGCTATACCGACATCGGCCTGGGCGCCGCCCAAGACGCCCTGGCCTCGGCCGTGCTCGACACCGGTACGCCGGTCGTGGTCCTGCTCATGAACGGCCGCCCGCTGGCGATCCCAGAGCTTGCCCGGCGCGCGCCGGCGATCCTGGAGACCTGGTTCCTGGGCGTCGAATCCGGTCCGGCCATCGCCGATGTCCTGACCGGGCGAACCTCTCCCGGCGGTCGTCTGCCTATTGGTTTTCCGCGCGCCAGCGGATCCGCGCCGGCAACATACGCCCACCTGCCGACGGGAAGGCCTGCCGCCGAGGACCTGGTCAAGGACACTGCTCGCTATCGCGACCAGCCGATCACGCCGTTGTTCCCCTTCGGCCATGGCCTCAGCTACGGCCAGTTCGGCTATGACGACCTCCAACTGAGCCAGACAGAGGTCGGGGCGGACGGCCAAGTGGACGTCAGCGTCACGGTCCGCAACCTGTCCGCCATTCCTGCCGACGAAGTGGTGCAGCTCTATATTCGCGACCCCGTCGCCGCCGTCGCACGCCCGGTTCAGGAGCTGCGCGGATTTCGTCGCGTCGCCTTCCAGCCCGGAGAGGCCAAGCGCATCCGCTTTACCCTGAGCCCGGCCCAGGCCGCCTTCTGGGACGGCGGCCACTGGCGCATCCAGCCGGGTGAGATACAGGTGATGGTCGGCGCATCCTCGTCCGATATCCGGGCGCGCTCTGCCTTCACCATCACCTCCGAAGGCGCCAGTGACATCCCCGCCGCCGCCATTCCCACACCATCCGCCGAGGAGCCTGTGTCTTGAACCTGTCGCGCCGCATCGTCATCGCCGGGGCCGCCGCCCTGTCAGCCACCGCCTGCCGGAGCCAGGCCATGTCCGCCGCCCAGACCTATCCCACAGTTGGCCGCATCGTGCGCGACGACCCCGGCCTGGATGGCGTGATCGCCCCGGATGCCCGGATCGAAAAACTGGCCGAGGGCTTCACCTGGTCCGAGGGGCCGGTGTGGATCGACGACGGCGGCTATCTACTGTTCAGCGACGTGCCGCAGAACCGGATCCATCGCTGGTCCGAGGCGGATGGCCTGTCGGTTTTCATGCAGCCTTCGGGCTACGACGGCCCGGATCCCTCGGGGTTTCGCGAGCCCGGCTCGAACGGCCTGATCGTCGGCCTGGCCGGATCAATCCTGATGGCCGACCACGGTAACAGGGCCATCGCTCGCGTCGATCTGGCCACAAAGGCCAAGACCCTGCTGGCGACCCGCTATCAGGGTCGGCGGTTCAACTCGCCCAACGATCTGGTTCAGGCGTCGGACGGCGCGATCTATTTCTCCGATCCGCCCTACGGCCTGGAGGGGATGGATCAGTCGCCGCTCAAGGAACAGCCGCACAACGGCGTCTATCGCCTGGATCCGGATGGCACGGTGACGCTGCTGATCAACGACCTGACCTTCCCGAACGGGGTCGCCCTGTCGCCTGACCAGCGGACCCTCTATGTCGCCCAGTCCGATCCCGCTCTGGCGATCCTGAAGGCCTATGACCTCAGCGCCAGCGGTCAGGTCTCCAACGGCCGGATCTTGCGAGACTTCACCCCCACGGTCGGGGCGGACAACCCGGGGCTTCCGGACGGCATGGCCGTGGACGCCCAGGGCCGTCTGTTCGTCACGGGGCCGGGCGGCATCCACGTCCTGACCTCGGACGGACATCTGCTGGGACGGATCGACACCGGAACCGCCGCCGCAAACTGCAAATTCGGCGGCGACGGGACCGTGCTGTTCATCACATCCGGCGCGAGCCTGCTGAAGCTGACCACCCTCACGCGAGGGCTTTAGGCTTCAGGCGGCTCGCATCGGACTGGCGCGTCGATCAGTAGGTGTAGGTCAGATCCACGCCCCACATCCGGGGTTCGGTGATGTTTACGAACGGCGTCCCGAGGGTGGTGGCGGTGATGTTGTTGACGCCGGTCACATACTGATTGTCGAACAGGTTATTGACGTAGAAGCCCAGCTGATAGCGCTCGCTCGGGGTGCGCCAGTAGAGACGAGCGTCCGTGCGGTTCTGCGCTTCGGACGGGTCGAAGAAGGGCGTCTTCAGGCACGAGCCCTGACCCGTCGAGGTCTTGTTGCAGCGACCTTCGCCGCGATACGAGTGGATCAACTGCATGTCGAGCGATCCCAGATCGACCATGTTGTAACGGTAGGAAACGCCCGCCGCCGCCGACCACAGAGGCTCACCCGTCGGCTGTCCGGCCAGATCCCCGTCGCTGGTCATCTTATGCCTGTAGGTGGCGTCGATATATTGGGCGTTGGCGAACAGGTTCAGGCCTTCGGCGGGCTGGATGTCGAACTGCATGTCGACGCCCCAGGCCTCGTCGTCGCTGGTCTCGATCAGGTACTGAGGCACGCTTGATCCGGCGGGCGTGACCAGGCGGATCGATTGCTTGCCGTCGTAATTGTAGCGGAAGACCGAGACGTTGGCGCGGGCGTTGGAGCCCAGGTCGCTCTTCAGGCCGACCTCGAAATTCTGGACATCTTCGTTGTCGAAACGAGAGGCGACCTCGACGCTGTTGAAGCCGCCGGCCTTGTAGCCCTTGGCGTACGAGAAGAAGACCATCGTCTTGTCGTTCAGATGGTAGTCGGCGACGAAGCGCGGGCTCAGATCCTCCCACGAATCCGACAGTTCGCAGGTGACGCCCTCCTGCACGGTGACGCCGTTGTCGCACGCCACCCCGGCCAAGCCTGACAGGTCGAAGACATAGTCTGAATACAGATAGCCCAGGGCTGGCCCCATGTAGGTGTCGAGCACGAAGTTGATGGTCGGATCATTCAGCACCGCGTCCAGTTCGGGGGCGACGCGGGGACCGTTCAGCCACTGGAACGACTTCTTGTCGCGCGTATAGCGCAGACCGAATGTCAGGTTCAGCCGATCCGTGGCGGACCAGATCACGTCGGCGAAGACGGCGGTCGCGTCGAAGTCCCCCTCGTTGATCATGTCCTCCTGCCAGCTGTAGCCCAGGGTGCTGGCGGGGATGCCGGCTTCGGACAGGATCATGTCGGCGAACGAGAACAGTGGCGCGCCGGCCGCATTGGTCAGGATCGTATTGATGCTGTCGGTGGTGGCGTAGGTGTCGCTGCGCTGTTCGGCGTGCTCGGTGTAATAGCTGGCGCCGGCGATCCAGTTGAAGGCGCCGCGCTCTCCGGCGAAACGGAACTCCTGGTACCAGGACCGATTCTTTTCGCGGTTGTTGGTGTCGAAATACAGATAGGCGCGGTCGGTGCCGTCCTCGTCCTCGCGGTTCTCGGTGGTGAAATACCGGCCCGAGGTCAGGGAGGTGAAATCGATGTCGCCAAAGGCGTGGGTGATGGTTAGGACGCCCTCGTCGAGCCGGCGCGTCTCGTGGTTGTCGATGACGTCGTTGCGGATCCCGGCCTTGAACGGGTTGATGTAGTCAGCGGGATCTGATGGGAAGGCCGGCAGGCCCGGCGCCGCGGGCAGGGGGGCGATACCGATCGCCGGGCGCGCGTCCTGGTCGATCTCGTCATGGGTCCAGCTCAGGATCATCCGGGTATTGGGGCCGGCGTCCCAGCGCAGGGCCGCGCGCGCCGCCCAGTTGTCCTCGCGGTCATAGCCCTGGCCCGTAGCCTCGTCGGTCAGCCAACCGTCGCGCCGGTTGACCACCGCATTGACCCGCAGGGCCATCGCATCGTTGATCGGCAAATTGATCAGGCCTTCGAAGCGGCGCTTGTCGTATTCGCCGAGCCGGACGCCCATCCGGGCCTCGAACTGGTCGCTGGGCTTGTTGGTGGTGATGGACACGGCGCCCGCAGCGCTGTTGCGGCCGAACAGGGTGCCCTGCGGACCCTTCAGCACCTCGATCCGGGCGACGTCGCTGAGAGCCAGAAGACCGGCCCCGGACCGCGCCGAATAGACGCCGTCGATATAGACCCCGACCGCCGGATCGGTGCCGACGCCGAAGTCGGAGGTCGAGACCCCGCGGATATTGTAGCGGGCCTGTGTCGGACTGGTGTTCGAGACCGACAGGCCCGGCACGAAGGCCGAGATGTCACCCATGTCGTCCGCAGCCAGGGACTCAAGTGTGGCGGCGGTGACCACGCTGACCGTGATCGGCACCTCCTGCAGGCTTTGTTCGCGTCGTTGCGCGGTGACGATGATGTCGTCCAGCGATATCGCGTCCTGCGCCGCGGCCAGTTGCGGCGCAGTGAGCGCGGCCGCAGCCACGCCCGCAGCCAAAGACGCCTTCAGACAGAATTTCATCTTGATCATGACAGCCCTCCCAAATCCCCAGACTTCACGAAACAGAATATTATTCCGTTTGACAAGGGGCTGTTCGGCTATGTGGCTTACAGGTGAGGCGGGGCGTGATAGACGCCTGTCAAATCCGAACGAGAGGACGACGACATTGGGCCTGCGCGCGTCGCAAGAGACCAGCACTCTGGAACGGCGCACCGCGCCGATGCAGCAGCGTGCGCGCGATCGTATAGTCCGTGTCCTGGCGGCGACGGAACAGCTTCTGGCTACCAAGTCCGTGGATACGATCACGACCAGCACCATCGCGGCCGAAGCCAATGTGCCCGTCAGCTCGATCTATCGCTATTTCCCGAATGTCTTCTCCATCTACAAGGAGTTGTTCGAGACTCTGGTGGCGCAGCTTCATACCCGTATCGCCGACATCCTGGAGAATCCGCAGTTCACGTCCTGGCGCGAGCGTCATCTCGAAGTGATGCTGGTCCTGCGAAAGACGTTGAACGAGGATCCGGCCTATCGGCCGCTGTTTCACCTGATGCTGACGACGCGCGAACTGCGCATCGTCAAGGAGCACGCCAACGCCCAGATCGCAGCCTATCTGGCGGCGCGTTGGGAGCGTGGGCTGGATGGTTTCCACGACGGGTCTCCGCTGGCAGTGGCGCGCATGGCGACCGAAATCTTCACGTCGTTCGAGACGCTGACCAGCGGCGAGGCCCAGTCGGAATGGACCGACCGGCTGTTTGTCGAAGCCACGGTGGCGCTGGAACGGTACCTGTCGGCCTATCTGGCGGATTAGAGCGCTCCGGCCTGTGACGCGGCCTCAGGCCATGCGGCGCAGAAGTCCCAGCTTGGCCTTGTTGAACGGCGGGTAGCGGATGCTGGCGTCCAGGGCGAAGCCCCGCTTCAGCACCGCGCGCCGATGGCTGAAGGTCTCGAAACTGAACCGCCCGTGATAGGCGCCCATGCCGCTGGCGCCGACGCCGCCGAACGGCAGGTTCGGGTTGGTCATGAAGACCACGGCGTCGTTGATCGTCGCCGAGCCTGAGCGCGTGGACGCAATGATCCGGTCGGCCGTCGCCGCATCCTTGGTGAAGGCATAGAGCGCCAGCGCCGGGGATCGGGCGTTGATGGCCGCCAGGGGCTCGTCCAGGGTCGCATAGGGGATGACCGGCAGGATCGGGCCGAAAATCTCCTCGGCCATCACCGCCGCATCGGCCGAAACCTCGGTCAGGATGGTGGGCGCCACATAACAGGCGTCGAGATCGACCTGGCCCCCCGTAATGGCGCGCCCGTCGGCCAGCAGGGCCTGCAGACGCTCGGTGTGGCGCCGATTGACGATGCGGCCGAAGTCCGAGCTCTGCTTGGGGTCGCGCCCGAACATGGCCGTCACCGCCTGCTTCAAAGCCTCCAGCAACGGGGCCTCGACCGAGGCGGCGACATAGACGTGATCGGGCGCGACGCAGATCTGACCTGCGTTGAGAAACCGGCCCCAGACGATCCGCCTGGCCGCCACCGCCAGATCGGCCGTCTCGTCGACGATACAGGGGTTCTGGCCGCCCAGTTCCAGAACGACCGGCGTCAGATGCCGGGCCGCCGCCGCCATGACGACCCGCGCCACCCGCTCGCCGCCGGTGTAGAAGATCAGGTCGAACGGCTGAGCTAGCAGGGCGGTGGAGACATCCGCATCGCCCTCCACCACGGCGAAGGCGCGCGGGTCGAGGTAGCGCTCGACCAGCCGCTTCAGCAGCGCCGAGGACTGGGCCGCCATTTCCGAGGGCTTGATGACGGCGCCGTTGCCCGCCGCGATGGCGCCGATCAGGGGCGCCAGAACCAGTTGGAACGGATAGTTCCAGGCCCCGATGATCAGGGTCACGCCATAGGGCGAGGATTCAATGAAGCTCTTGCCGGGCTGAATGGCGATCGGCGTCGGGGTGCGCTGCGGCCGGGTCCAGCGGCGCAGATGCTTGCGCGCCTGCGACGCCTCCTTGCGGATGAAATCGATCTCGGCCGTGCTGGCTTCGGCGAAGGGCTTGCCCAGGTCGGTCTTCAGGGCCTCGGCGATCGCGGCCTCGTTCTCGACCATCATCCGTTCGAGCGCTGCAAGCTGTGCCTGGCGCCACGACAGATCGCGCGTCAGGCCGCTTTCGAAGGCGGTCCGCAGGGTCTGGAGGACGCTGGCGACATCGGCGCCTTGGGAATGAGAGGGCGCGCTTGCTGCAGCGTGCCGGTCGGTCTCTAGCGACATGATCCCTCCATGGAATCGATCCAGAAGCGAACGAGCTCCACACCCTCGGTGTGGCGCGTAGATCGGCCGAGCTCGGGCATCATCACGGCGGGATTGGTCGAGCCCATACGATAGGGAATGATCGAAGCGTCGGGGTCTCCCGGCACGATGTCGAAGCGCAGGTTTCCGGTGCCGGGCCCGGCGGCGACCGGCAGCTTGCAAACCCCGACGTGACCGGCCAGAGGCGTGGCCGCGTTCAGATAGAGGCCCGAGGTGTAGGCCGGGCCGTTCGGATTGTGGCAATGGCCGCAGTTGACGTCGAGATAGGCCCGCGCCCTGGCCTCGGGCGACGCGCTGGCGTCCGTCCAGGACGCGGTCGTGGGCGCTCCCTTGGGATCGGCCAGGCCGCGCAGATAGCCCATGGCGGTCAGATGGGTCAGCTGGTTCTCGGAACCGTCCGAATAGGCGAAGTCGCGGTTCATCAGACGGGCCTTGGGGCCGATGGGCTGGATCAGGCGGGTGGCGACGTTGGTCGCATGGCAGGCGCTGCACTGGGTCACGTTCGGCACGATGTAGGAGAAGGCCTCCTCCTGCCCATCCTGGCGCACCAGTGTCAGGGGGACGACCGCGCCGATCCGGTGCAGCACCGCCTCCGTCTGGGCCTCGTTCCACAGATAGGTGAGGGCGGCCCAGCCTTCCTGCCGATGGATCAACAGCCGCGTCTCGACCATCCGAACCTGCTTGAGGTTCAGCCCGTCGCCGTCGTGGATCTTGGCGGGGTCGGCCAGTTGCAACACCCGACCGCGAGGGCCGCTCTGATAGAAGAAGGTCTTGGTGATGACGGTCCCGACCGGAAAGGACAGCACGTCGTCGGGGTTGTAGTCCGCCGAGACGCCAGGCGGCATCCAGATTGTCCGCAGCTTCTGCGCATAGTCCGTGAACAGGGGCGTCGTCAGGTCATAGGGCGTGACCCTCTGACCCAGGACCAGCGCGCCGTCCGAGACCTGGACCATGCCCCAGTCCCGCAGGGACTTGGGGTTCTCGCTCGCGAACCAGGTCGGATCGACCAGGGGCTGGGGCTGGGGCCGGGTGCAGGCTTCCGCTCCAGCGACCAGCAGCAGGCACAAGGCAAGCAGACGAAACCGGGTCATGGGGCCGCGTCAGGCTCCGGGCAGGACGACGGCCGACAGGCGCGGCAGGGTGCAGCGGTGCGGCGTCATGTCGGTGCTTGGATTGGCGTATTTGTTCGGGCCGTCCACGTTCAGCACGCCCGCCTGGCCATTGTCGATGCAGATGCGCAGGTCGGCGGGCATCTGGCCGTTCACCAGTTTGGCCGGATTGACGTAGCCATCCCAGATGATGTCCGGGAACCTGCCCGTCGGCCCGAACTTGGCGATGCGCAGGGCTTGAAGATCCACCCCGTCAGGCGAGTTGCCACCGCCGCTGAAGCGGTTGTTCTTGATCAGGATGGCCTCGGGATAGGGATCGAAATCGGCGCTCATGGCGCTGTCCGAATAGCCGGCGGAGAACAGGCTGGAGATGATGACGTTGCCGGTCTTGTTGTCGGCGATCTCGTTGTCGAAGATCTCCACCTGATCGTTGGAATTGACGATCACGCCCGTGCCGGCCGGCACGCTGGCGACCGGAGTGCCGGCGTGGCCGAAGTTACGCGTGTTGTTTGCGATGGCGCGGTTGTTGAAGACGCGGGTCCGGTATCCCGCCTGTTGCAGCTGGGGCATGTTGAAGACCAGAATGCCGCCAGTGTTGTTTGTGGCCAGGTTCTCATAGACGTCGGCGTCGATGCAGTTCTCGATCTCGATCCCGGCGACGTTGAATTCCGCCCGGTTGCGGCGGATCACCACATTCCTCGACTGGCCGACATAGATACCCGCGTCGGAGGCGCCGATGGCCACACTGTCCTCGACCAGGACGTTGCGTGTCTGGACGGGATAGATGCCATAGGCGCCGTTCTCGGTCTTGGACCCTTGCGTCCATTCCGTGCGGATCTTGCGCACGATGATGTTCTCGCCTTCGTTGATCTTCAGGGCGTCGCCCTTGGTGTCCTCGATAGCCAGGTTCTCGATGGTGAAATTGCTGGCGGTCACCAGAAGGCCCTGGGCGCCGGCGGCCTGGTTGCGGAAGTTCAGGATGGTCTTGTCCATGCCCTGACCGCGGATGGTCACGCCGTCGACGATCAGGCTCAGGCCCTGGTCGATGGTGAAGACGCCGGCTGGGATCTCGATGACCGTGCCCGGCTTGGCGTCGATCAGCAGCTCCATCAACTCGTGCTGATAGGTGGTGTTGGCCTTAGAGAGGTCCGTGCCGTTCTGTGTGGGCTTCGAGCCGCACGCGCCGAGCATCAGCACCATTGCGACGGGCAGCACCGAGATCGGCAGCCAATTGCGCATCTTCATGATTTGCCCCTCCAGGCCATTCTTGAACGTCAGCCCGGAGGAGGTTTTCATAACGACCGGCTTCCCGCAAGACGAAAAGGAAACTGTTTCCGTTTTTGCGTGACGATGCTGACGAAGGTGAAATCGGGAGGTCCGAAAGTCGCTGCGGCGTTCAAGGGCTGTGACGCCTCGTCAAGTTGACAGAGGGGCAGGCCAGAGTGCATCATCGCTTCCGTAATGTGGAAATGCGCAATCCTTTCGCGGAATACGCTGCACGCCGGACGCTTCGTCGGAGGCGTCTAGCCCCAAACTCCTTATGGGCGAAAGCCTAGAGTTTGGGGCCTGTTTTCGTACACGCTTTTCATAGCTGAACTCGGACTGATTACTCAGATCCGGAAGCTCGCGCTGTCCGCAGAACTCAACAGACAATCTCATTCATTCAAGCGCGGTTGATCAGCATCAGCCGCCTGCCGCACGCGCGGCGCAAAGAAACTGGATCCATCGGATGTCCAAGATCAGCACAAAATCGGCCAGGAAGCCGAGAATCCTCATCACGGCTCGGGACATGGAGATCCTGGAGTCGATGCTCGACCTGTCGCCGACCCGCAACGCCGCCCTCAATCTTCTGGAAGAAGAACTGGGCCGCGCCGTCGTGGTCAACCAGGAACTCAAGGCCAACCCCTTCTGCCGCATCGGCAGCTGGGTGACCTATGAGGACATGACGTCCGGCCAGGTCCGGAACATCCAGCTGGTCATGCCCGCCGAGGCGGATATCGACAAGCGTCAGGTGTCGGTGCTCAGCCTCGTCGGCGTTTCGCTGCTCGGTCTTGTGGCCGACGCCGAGTTCTCATGGACGGACGACAAGGGACGCCCCCACAGGCTTCGCGTCGTTCACGTGGGAGATGAGCAGCATGCCCAGCTCGAATAAACTTAAAACACGGATCATCGACGCCGCCATCACCGAGGCGATCGCGGCCGCCCAGTGGGAGCGGATCGATCTCGAAAGCCGTCGTCCCGGGAACACCGCGGACGAACTGATGCTGGCCAAGTCCGCAGAATTGGCGATGTCGCCCGTGGCACGCGATCAGCTGCTTTCGATCGCGCTGGAACACGGCGCCCAGCATTTCCATCCGGACCATCCGGTGGTCAATGCCGACTGCGAGCCCGGCGAACGCGAGCCGATCACCGCGCGCGTGCTCGCCTTGGGCCCGCACAAGGTGTCCGAGACCGATGCGGTCGTCGCCATGTTCGAGGATCGGCACGCCGGGCGGCTGAGCCGTAACGTGCGCTTCGATCTGCTTGCGGACTGCCTCGAGCAGGAGGCGGTGCTGCAAGAGTATTTCTGGAACCACCCGGACATTCGGGGTTCCGATTCCGTGAGGCTGACGATGCTCTGTTCCGTCCCAAGACTAAGGGACCGGGCCGAGGCCTTGTCGTCATCCGCGCGTATCTGGCGGCTTCCCGTCCTGCGGTGGTTGTCCTTTTCAAAACGGGGCGTCCCATGAGAGACCGTCATAATATCGTGGGTAGTGAAGTCGGTCGCCCGCGCCCGCCCATCTATCAGAGCCGGATGGCCACCATCCAGAAACGCCGCGGCGTCTTCAAGTGGAGCTGGGTGCTTTTGGCCGTGCTGATCCTGCTCGCGATCGGTTCGTTGTCGCTCATCCTGACGATGATCTAGCAGCGATGATTTGGGGCGCGGCGTATCGACGTCGTCGGCCCTCAGGCGGCGATCGCCTTGGGCAGGATCGACAGGTCCGACACCAGGCCCAGCAGCTCGGCGGCATTGAACGGCTTGGCCAGATGGTGGTCGACGCCCGCCGCGAGGCTGGCGGCGACGTGGTCGGGCAGGGCGTTGGCCGTCAGCATGACGATCGGCGTGCGATCCAGTCCTGCCACCGCCTCGTGCAGGCGGATTTCACGCGTGGCGGTCAGCCCGTCCATGATCGGCATCTGCATGTCCATGAGCACCAGATCGAACGGGGTGGACTGATAGGCCGACAGAGCCTGGGCGCCGTCCTCGACACAGGTCAGGGCCACCGGCGCCTGGGCCAGGATCAGCTCGACCACGCGGCGATTGGTGGCGTGATCGTCGGCCAGCAGGACCCGCACGGTGCGCGCCGCCTCGGGCGGCGCGCTCGGGGCCTGGCCTTCCGCATGCGCGGTCGGCGCCTCGGCGATCAGCAGGGGCAGGGTCAAGATGAAGGCCGAGCCGCCGTCCGGTTCGCTCTCGCAGTCCAGTTCGCCGCCCATCATCTCGACCAGCTCGCGGCAGATCGCCAGACCCAGTCCGGTGCCGCCAAAACGGCGTGTGATGGTGCCGTCCGCCTGTTCGAAACGGGTGAACAGACGCGCGCGGGCTTCGGCGTCGAAGCCTACGCCCGTGTCCTCGACGGTGAACCTCAGGATCGGTGAGCCGTCCGGACGGGCGCCGCGCGATGCGGTCAGGCTGACGAAGCCTTCGCTTGTGAATTTCACCGCGTTGGAAACCAGGTTGGTAAGCACCTGTTTCAGCCGAACGGAATCTCCGTGCATCCACAGGGCTGCGTTCGGGTCGATGTCGACATAGAACTGCAGCCCTTTCTCGGCGGCGGCCGAAGCATAAAGCTGACCGGCGTCGGCAACGGCGCGCGCCAGATCAAACGTCTCCCGGGTCAGTTCCATCCGCCCCGATTCCACGCGGGCGAGATCCAGGATGTCGCTGAGCAGCACCTGAAGGGTCCGGCCCGAGGACTGGATGAGGTCCAGCATTTCCTGCTGATCCGGCGTCAGGTCCGTTCGGGACAAGGCTTGGGCTAGTCCGATGACGCCGTTCAGAGGCGTCCTGATCTCGTGGCTCATATTGGCCAGGAACTCGGATTTCGCGCGATTGGCGGTCTCGGCCTCGTCGCGCGCCGCGGTCAGGGCCGCGGCGTCGCGCTTCAGGTCGGTAATGTCGTCGCAGACCGTGACCGTGCCGCCCGCAGCGGTTTTTCGGTCCTGAACACGCAGCCAGCGGCCATCCGTCAGCTCCTGCTCCATGGTGTGCGACAGAAGCTTGCGGGCGGTCATCCGTTCCGTGAGCCATTCGGCCTCGCGCCCCTCGGCCTCGGCATAGATATTGGCGGCCATGTCGATCTTCAGAGCCTCGCGAAAGGGCATTCCAACCCTCAGCGACGAGGCGACCGCAGGATTCACCTCAGCATAGCGGGCGTTCCAGACCATCAGGCGGTCGTTCGAGTCATAGAAGCCGAGACCGCCCGGCATGGCGTCGATGGCTTCGCGCAAATGTCCCAGAGCGTTGGTGCGCGACCAGTATTCGACTCCCGCCACGAAGGCTGCGGTCATGGTGATGAGGCTGCCTGTCAAAGCCAGGAGGATCAGAAGCGTATCGTGCGCGATCCCGCCTCGCGACAGAACGGTCGGGTCCAGCACGACGTTGATCGCGCTCATCACCCCCAGGTGGATGACCAAGACGCTGGCGACCAGCAGGCCAGAGGATATCGACAGGCGCCATAGGCGGCCGGATGCATCTGGAAGGGCGGCCAGCAGGGCCAGGACGACGCCAGCCAGGATCGAGCCGCCAACGAAGGCGGGCTCCAGCGTGACGCGTGCGCCTTCCACCGACAGGCCCATGACGCCAACGATATGCATCGCGGCGGTCGCGGAGGCTGCGGCGGCCAGGCCGAGCACACGGCGCCGACGGGTTCCGCCATCGAGGGCCAGGCCGGCGTAGCACAGCATGCCGATCAGGATGATCGCCAGGGACGCCAGGAGTTCGGGCGCGCGATAGCTGACGGGAACACCCCACCTGTAGCCCAGCATGGCGAGGAAATGGGTGGTCCAGATGGCCAGTCCGGCCACACCGGCTCCAAACAGGACATAGGCGCGCCGCCCGCTTTGCGATGCTTGATGGGCGAGGCTGAGAAGCACGATCGCCACGACCACGCCGACCACGCAAACGACAGCCGCCATCAGCACGAAAGACCATTCGTGCTGGGTGGTCAGACAGGTCAGTATACGGTTCAACGGCGTTCTGCCTCCTCTAGAGCCTGCAGTCTGGAGGAAACAGGTAAAGAAAGCGGCGCCATAGCGGGCGGCTTCCCGCTCGCATTGTCACAAAGCCGAGGCGATGGTGATGCTATCGAGGTTAGAGTCTCGGCATTCAGCCGGAAAGGAAATGGCCGACGCGATGAGTTCTGGTTCAGCAAGGCAAGACGATACCAGCGGCCTGGACCGGCTTTTGACAGCGTCGACGGCCGCCTGGCTCGCGGTGGCGATCATGATTGTCCTGGCCATGTTCAACCATGATGCAGCCAGGGGGCTCTGCCTCGGGGCGGGCGTTGTCGGCCTGGTCGCGTGGCTGGCCGGGCGACGCGCAAGACCTGCCGCCGAGCATCCGGAGCAGATCGCGCCCGTGACGGACGATGAGCCTCGCCGCCTGCTGGATTCGGTGTTCGAGGCCTTGGACGATCCGGTCATGGTGATCAGCGGGGGCATGGCCGACGATATGTCCGGCCGGCGCGTGATCCTGGCCAATGCCGCAGCCCGGGAGCGACTGAGGGTGGCGCGCGACGGCGGCGCCCTGGTCGCCGCAGTGCGCGATCCCGAGATGCTGGAGGCGATCGACGAGGGCCTGTTCGGCGGCCTGACGCGCACCGTCGACCATGTCACGGGCGGCGTGCAGTCGCGCGACTGGAGGGCGTCGATACGGCCATTGGAATCGCCCGGGCCTTCGCCCCTGGTCCTGCTGTCCCTGAGAGACGAGACCGACCTGCGGCGCACCGAGAAGATGAGGGTCGATTTCCTGGCCAACGCCAGCCACGAACTGCGCACGCCGCTGGCCTCGTTGACGGGGTTCATCGAGACCTTGAAGGGCCATGCGCGCGATGACACCCAGGCGCGCGATCGCTTTCTGGACATCATGGCCGTGCAGGCGGACCGGATGGGGCGGCTGATCTCGGACCTGATGTCGCTCAGCCGCATCGAACTGAACGAGCATGTTCCTCCGAAAGGCACGACCGATCTGTCACGCACTGTTCTGGACGTCATCGACGCCGTGGGCCTGCTGGCCAAGGGCAAGGGAGTCGCCCTGAAGGTCGAACGCGACAGTGGCGATCAGAATGGCGCCGCCCTGGTCGAAGGCGAGCGGGATGAAATTTTGCAGGTGGTCCAGAACCTGGTCGACAATGGGATCAAGTATGCACCGGCCGGCTCCTCCGTGGACATCATGATCCGGACAGAGCGCTCGCTGGACAGCGTCTGTGGGCCGCGCTCTGAAACCGCGACGCGCCTGGCCTTGTTGACCCCCGACCGCGAAGCGGGGGCGACCTATGCTTCGATAACGGTGCGCGACCATGGCGATGGCATGAAGCGCGAGGCGCTGCCGCGTTTGACTGAGCGATTCTATCGTGTCGAAGGCCAGAAGAGCGGCGCCCATTCCGGCACCGGCCTGGGTCTCGCAATCGTAAAACATATCGTCAACCGTCATAGAGGCGGTCTGATCGTCGAGAGCGGGGAGGGCGAAGGCGCCGCCTTCACTGCATATTTTCCGATGAAAAATCAGTCCGATGGCGGGATGACGGAAGCGCGACAGGCACCGCTGTCGTTGTAATAGAACTGTCATGTAAGCGTCGTAATCCGCTTGCGAAACACGGGCAGTTTCCCGGCCACGACGCCCGGGCCGTCCCCGCGCGACAGTCATGGCTTTCTTCGCCTTATGCTCTGGATCACGTTTACCATTCTGGCCGCGCTGGCCGGCCTCGCATATGTCGGCGGCAGGTTCCTGTCGCAGCGGCGGGCTGCGGCTGCGGGGGCAAGGCCTCACTCGCGGCCGGGCCAGCACGGTTTCTACGCCCTGATCTGGGTCGCCCTGCCGGCCTTGGCCGTGCTGATCGTCGCGGGAATCTTCGCCGGACCGATCGGCCACCAAACCCTGATGGCCGGAGCGCCGCCCCAGGTGCTGGAACTCGAACCCTTCCGCCGCGAAGCCTTTTTCGCCGATGCGCGCCGCGTGGGCGCAGGGCTTGAGGCCCAGCAAATCTGGCCGGGATCGCTGAACGACGAACTGGCTCAGGAGGGTAGCCGCTCCGCAGGCATCCGACAGACCCTGGCCATCGGTCAGCTGATTGGCGTGCTGCTGGCCTCCATCATGGGCGCCATCTTCGTCTTCTGGCGTATTCGCCCCGAATTCCGCGCTCGCAATCGGGTGGAGGCCTGGATCGGGGCCGGCCTGTTCGCCTGTTCGGCCGTGGCCGTCTTGACCACCATCGGCATCGTCTCGTCCCTGTTGTGGGATTCGATGCGGTTCTTCAGTTCGGTGCCGGTCACCGAGTTCCTGTTCGGAACCCAATGGAGCCCGCAGATCGCCATCCGCGCTGACCAAGTCGGATCGACGGGAGCCTTCGGCGCCGTGCCCCTGTTCGCCGGCACATTCCTGATCATGCTGATCGCCATGTGCGTGGCGGCGCCGATCGGGCTGTTCTCGGCCATCTATCTTTCGGAATACGCCAGCCGCCCGTCGCGGGCCATCGTCAAGCCGGTGCTCGAGGTGCTCGCGGGGGTCCCGACCGTCGTCTACGGCTTCTTCGCCGCCCTGACCGTAGGGCCGGCCTTCCGGGTCTTCTTCAACGAGATCGGCGCCCTGCTGGTCGGCGGGCCGCTGGACGGCATGGGCCAATATCTAATGCTGGTGCAGAACCAGATGGCGCTGGTGGCCGGGGCCGTCATGGGCATCATGCTGATCCCGTTCGTGTCCTCCCTGTCCGACGACATCATCAACGCCGTGCCCCAATCCCTTAGGGATGGCTCGTATGCGATGGGCGCGACCAAGTCCGAGACGGTCAAGCGGGTGCTGCTGCCCGCCGCCCTGCCGGGCGTTGCGGGCGCCCTGCTGCTGGCCGTGTCGCGCGCGATCGGCGAGACCATGATCGTGACCATGGCGGCGGGCCTGGCGGCCAATCTCACGCTCAATCCGCTGGATACGGTGACCACCGTGACCGTCCAGATCGTCACCCTGCTGACCGGCGACCAGGAGTTCAACAGTCCCAAGACCCTGGCGGCCTTCGGTCTGGGCCTGACCCTGTTCCTGGTGACCCTGGCCTTGAACGTCGTCGCCCAGCGCATCGTGCAGAAGTATCGGGAACAATATGACTGACGCGACGCCCGACATCTTCGACCGTCCGGCCGACGCCGGTCGTACCGGGCGGCTGCAGGCCGGCCTGAAGAAGCGCTACGCCCGCGAGAAGCGGTTTAAGGCTTATGGCATCATGGCTGTGGCTTTCGCCATCGGCTTCCTGGCGCTGCTGCTGTTCCGGATCGTGGAGCAGGGCCACACGGCCTTCTACGCCCATGAGATGACGATGCCGGTCTATATGGACCCCGCGCGCATCGATAAATCCTATCCTGAAGGGACCAATTTCGAACTGCTGGTCGCAGAGCAGGAACTGGCGCGCCTGGGCGTGCAGGATGATGCGGCGGGCACTCAGGCGCGGGCCATGCGCTCGCTGTTCTCGTCTGAGCTCAAATATCGCGCCGCCGACATGGTGCGCGACAACCCGGACATCGTCGGCACGACGGTGACCATCGTCGCCCCGGCGTCTGACGAAGCAGACCTCTATTACAAGGGCGAGATCTCCATTGAGACGCCTGCAGACCAGCGCCGCCTGTCGGACGCCCAGATCGGCTGGCTGAACCGGATCAAGGCCGAGGGCGCGGTCCGCACCCACTTCAACGGCGCCCTGTTCACGAACGGCGACTCGACCGAGCCGGAACTGGCGGGCGTGCTGGGAGCGGTGATCGGATCGGCCCTGATGCTGATGGTGACGGCGGTCATCGCCATTCCGGTCGGCATCGGCGCGGCGGTATATCTGGAAGAATTCTCGCCCAAGAACAGGATCACCGACCTGATCGAGGTCAATATCAACAATCTCGCAGCCGTGCCGTCGATCGTTTACGGCCTGCTGGGCGTGGCCCTGTTCATCAACTGGATGCACCTGCCCAGGTCCTCGCCTCTGGTGGGTGGGCTGGTGCTGGCCCTGATGGCGCTGCCGACCATCATCATCGCCACCCGGTCGTCGCTGAAGTCGGTGCCGCCTTCGATCCGCGAGGCCGCCTTGGCCATGGGCGCGAGCCGCACACAGACGGTGTTCCAGCACGTCCTGCCGCTGGCCATGCCGGGCGTGATGACGGGCGCCATCATCTCCATGGCCCACGCCCTGGGCGAGACCGCGCCCCTGCTGCTGATCGGCATGGTCAGCTTCGTGCCCGGCATTCCGCACTCGGTCGTCGAGCCTACGGGGGCGCTGCCGTCCCTGGTCTATATCTGGGAGAATGCGTCCGAACGGGCGTTCCACGAACGGACGGCTGCGGCCATCATCGTGCTCCTGACCTTCATGATCGTCATGAACGCCGCCGCGATCCTGCTGCGTCGGCGCTTCGAACGCCGGTGGTAACTCAATGAAATTCCCCTTCTTCCGCGCCAACGACGACCGCAACGGCGGTGGCGTCGCCGACCCGACCGAAGTCCCGCGCATGGGCGGCCAGGTTCTGCCTGCTGCAGTCGCCAACGATGCATCGACGGAGGATGTCTCTACGCCTGAGCCTCAGGTCGAGCCTGCAGCCCAAACCCGTATCCCGCAGGTGACCTCGACCCAGGCGCCCGTCGGCCCGACCAAGATCGCCGTGCGCGATGTGTCGGTCTTCTATGGCGACAAACAGGCGCTGCACGACGTCAGCATCGACATTCCCGACAAGACAGTGACGGCCTTCATCGGTCCGTCCGGTTGCGGCAAGTCGACCTTCCTGCGCTGCATCAACCGCATGAACGACACCATCCAGGGTGCGCGCGTCACCGGGCGGATCGAGATGGACGGCCAGGATGTGAACGCCCGCTCGGTCGATCCCGTGCTGCTGCGGGCCCAGGTCGGCATGGTGTTCCAGAAGCCTAACCCTTTCCCCAAGACCATCTTCGAGAACGTCGCCTATGGTCCGCGCATCCACGGCCTGACGACGAACAAGCGCGAGCTTGAAGATATCGTCGAGGCGTCGCTGCGTCGCGCCGGCCTTTGGGACGAGGTCGCCGATCGGCTGCATTCGGCCGGCACAGGCTTGTCGGGCGGCCAGCAGCAGCGTCTGGTCATCGCCCGCGCCATCGCGGTCAATCCCGAAGTCATCCTGATGGACGAGCCCTGTTCGGCGCTGGACCCCATCGCGACGGCCAAGATCGAGGAGCTGATCGACGAACTGCGCGAGCGGTATTGCATCGTCATCGTCACCCATTCGATGGCCCAGGCGGCGCGGGTGTCCCAGCGGACGGCCTTTTTCCACATGGGCCGGCTGATCGAGACGGGCGACACCGAGACCATCTTCCAGAACCCGCGCGAGCAGCGCACCCTCGACTATATCACCGGCCGCTTCGGCTAAGGACCGCCCCCATGACCACCCATACCGTCAAGGCCTACGGCGACGAGCTGGACCAACTGACAGCCGAGGTCGCCCGCATGGGCGGACTGGCCGAGGCCCAGGTCGCCGACGCCGTCGAATCCGTATCGCGCCGCGACATCAGCCTGGCCCGCGCCGTGGTCGAGCGCGACCTGCGGCTCGACACCATGCATCGCGACATCGAGAAGAAGGCCATCCGCCTGATCGCCCTGCGACAGCCGGTCGCCACCGACCTGCGCAAGACCCTGGCGGCGATGAAGCTGGCCTCGGACCTGGAGCGGACGGGCGATCTGGCCAAGAACATCGCCAAACGCGCCCTGGTCATTGCCGGGACCGAGCCGATGCAGCCACTGACCCGGTCGATCGTGCGCATGGGCCGGCTGGTGTCGCAGCGCCTGCGCAACGTGCTGGACGCCTATACCGGCCATGACCTGGACGGCGCCGTGGCGGTCTGGGCCTCAGACGACGAGGTGGACGAGCACTACAACGCCCTGTTCCGCGAACTGCTGACCTATATGATGGGCGACCCGCGCACGATCAGCGCCTGCACCCATCTGTTGTTCATGGCCAAGAACCTAGAACGGATCGGCGACCACGCGACCAATATCGCCGAGACCATCCACTATGAGATCACCGGCGACGAGATGATCGGCGAACGTCCGCGTGGGGCTTTCACCAGTGGCTCCGACGTCAAGCCAAACGCCCCCACGACCCCCGTCGAAGACTGACGGAAAGGACGCGTCATGCAGCCCTATATTCTGGTCATGGAAGACGAGGACGCCTTGGGCGCCCTGTTGCAATACAACCTCGAAAAGGAAGGCTACGACGTGATCGTGGCCACCGACGGCGAGGAAGGCCTGCTTCAGATCGACGAGCGGCTGCCCGATCTGGTCCTGCTGGACTGGATGCTGCCCAAGGTGTCGGGCATCGAGGTCTGCCGCCGCATCCGGGGTCGGCCGGAATCGCGCAATCTGCCGATCATCATGCTGACGGCGCGCGGCGAGGAGAGCGATCGCATTCGCGGCCTGGACACCGGCGCCGACGACTATCTGACCAAGCCCTTCTCGATGACCGAGCTGACGGCGCGTATTCGCGCCGTGCTGCGCCGAATCCGTCCCGGTCTGGCCGACGACCGGGTCGGCCATGGCGACATCATCATCGACCGCGTCGCCCATCGGGTGAAGCGTTCAGGCAAGGAGGTCCATCTGGGCCCGACCGAGTTCCGCCTGCTGGACCACTTCATGCGCCATCCGGGACGCGTGTTCAGCCGCGAGCAGCTGCTGGACGCCGTCTGGGGCTCGGACGTCTATGTCGAGGCGCGCACCGTGGACGTGCACGTCGGTCGCCTGAGAAAGGCGTTGGATGTGGGCGATAGCGCCAACCCGATCCGCACCGTGAGGTCTGCGGGCTATTCCCTTGATCTGGAGGGATAGTAGTCTCTCCTCCGAGGGATGGGAGGATCGCATGACAGACAACATCGACCTTACCGGCCGTTGGGAAGGTGTCTATTTCTATCCTATTGATGCGGAGATGAACCCACTCGACGATCTTCCGCCCACCCCATTCACCGCCGATATCAATGATCAGTCTGGCTTGATAGAGGGACGGACGTCAGAGCCGGATTTGTTGGGTAAAATGGGCGCGCCGCCGATTCCGGCTCGGCTGGAAGGCCATCACGAAGGGGGCGAGCTGACTTTCACAAAATTCCCGGACGGCGGCGGTCAGATCCATACGATCGACTACGTTGGCTCGATCTCCAGAGATGCGAACAGCATTTCCGGCAAGTGGATCATCTACGGAGAGTGGTCGGGAACGTTCCGCATGCAGCGGCGTGTTGTTGTCAGCGAGATATCCGTCGACCTTCACGCTGAGGTCTAGGTCGGCCAGCGCGCTACTTCTGAGCCGCCAAGGTCGCCATCTCTTCGGCGGTCGCTGCGCGGGGACCAAAGGCCAGCCTGGGCCATTGAGGATACAGCCGATCCACCGCCAGCATGAGGGCCAGGCCCTCGTCCTGGCTCCAGTGACCCGAGCCGCCCCGCACGAAGGCGATGGCGTCTGCCGATGACATCCGCCCGCCGCGCGGGTCCGTCAGCCAGGCCCAGGCAGACCAGTTGCCGGTCCCTTCCATAGTCAGAAACACATCGTCGGCCTCGGCGTAGAGGCTGTTCTCGCCAGTGAACCAGCGGGCCTGACGCTGCCGCATCCGCTCCAGACCGTCGCGCAGACGGACCCGGGCCGTCTCCGCGTCTGGGGCGTAGACGGCGTCATAGAGGGCGTCGCGTTCCGCCTCCCAGGCCTGACGATAGCCGGCAAGCTCGGCGAAGCGGTCCTGGATGATGTCGTCGTCCGCGTCCGCGGGCAGACCCAGCGACAGCAGGCGATCGACCCGCGCACCCAGGCCGTCGGCCTGCTGGGTGTGGGTGAACTCATGCATGAAGACGACCATCGCCAGCCGGTGCGGATCGCGCTGCTCGGCGGTGTTGGCCCGCCACAGCGAGGGCAGGGCCATGATGAAGAACATGCCCTCGGAGGTCGGGGCCGCGAAGGCCAGGCGTTGGGCCGGAACGGTCGAACCGTCTGGAATGGCGATCTGGCCGGTGTGGGGCTCAGCCGATGTGTGGAAGCGTCGACCGCCCGCTGAAAAATCTCCACGCCGGTTGGGGGTCAGACGATAGACGCAGGCCTGATCGAACAGGGTGATGGACGGCGTGATCGGAGCGACGATCCTCAGCCGCTCGCGATCCAGCCGCGCCCAGGCGTCCAGCGCCTGAGCCGTCCACTGGCGAGGTTCGCCGGCGAAGCGGCATTGCGAAGGCGGCGCGGTCAGGGGCTCGGCCGCCCGCGTGGCCGGAGCGAACATCATGGCGGCGGCGAGGGAAAGTACGGTCAGCATGGGAGCTCCAGACAACGCCAGTGTCCTCCACAAGCTCCACAGCTCAAGTGAAATCGCCGCAAGGCTGACGCCCGAACCTAGGCCTCGGGGGGGCGAGCGGCCTCGTCCGGCGACAGCTCGTAGATGGTCGAGCAGTATTCGCAGGTGACGCGGATCATCCCGTCATCCTCGATCATGTTATCGCGCTCCGCCTGGGAAAACGAGCCCAGCACGCCGACGATGCGCTCCTCGGAACAGCGGCAGACGGCCGACAATCCCAGCGGCGTCTCAAGACGCACGCCATCCTCATGGAACAGGTTGAACAGCAGCCTTTGCGGCGTGATCGTCGGGTCGATAAGCTCGTCGTCGGCTAGGGTATGGAACAGGGCGCGGCTGCGGTCCCACACATCCTCGGTAGAGCCGCGCGAGGCGTCGCCGGCCACCATCTGGATCATGGCTCCGCCCGCGCGCCAGCCCGTGCCGGAATCGGTCGTGATCTGGCCCACGGCCAGCCGCACCTTGGTCGGGACCTGCTCGGACTGGGCGAAATAATGCTCCGCGCACAGCGAGAGGCTTTCGCCCTCGATGGGGGTGATGCCCTGGTGGCGGTCGAAATCGGGGCCCTGGTCCAGGGTCATGATGAAGACGCCCTTGCCCAACAGGGTCTGGGCGCCGGGCCGCGAAAAGCCTGTCGACGCCGCAGCGACCTCTTCCTCATCGAAACGGCAATAGCCGCGCAGAGTACCCGAGGTGTCGTAGTCGGCGACGACATAGCGGACGGGGCCGTCGCCCTGGGCCTGGACGATCAGCCGCCCGTCGAACTTCAGGCTTGAACCCACCAGGGCCGCCAGCGCGCAGGCCTCGCCCAACAGGGCGGCGACCGGTTCGGGGTAGTTGTGGGCCGAAATGATGGTGTCCACCGCCTCACCCAGACGCACCAGCCGGCCACGCACGGGCCAGCCCTCGATCTGGAAGGAGGCCGCCATGTTGTCATATTCAGGCTCGGCGGAGGGCTGAGCGGGCGTAGGGTCTGTCGGCGCGTGATAAGACACGTTGGGTTCCAGGCATCGGCTGTCGGGGAGCGCGTCAAGATAGGCGCCGCGAGCGTCTATGGTAAGGGGCATGGACAGGGCGAGGAAAGTCCGGCGTCGGAACCGCGCGGTTCGGGCGGCTGTTTTTCCAGAGCCATGGCCTCAAGAGCCGACACCAGGGACGAGACATGTCGACAAAGCCGATCCTGAAGCCCCTGCACCAGCAGTCCATCGTCATCACGGGCGCGACCTCCGGCATCGGTCTGGCCACCGCGCGGCGGGCCGTGAAAGCCGGGGCCTGTGTCTTCCTGATTGCGCGCGGTCAGAACGACCTGAAGGCGCTGTGCGAAGAGTTGCAGGGGCAGGGCGGTCGCGTCGCCTTCGCGGTCGCCGACGTGTCGGATTTCGACGCCCTGTCGGAAGCGGCGGACAAGTGCCGGCGGCTGTTCCGCGGCTTCGACACCTGGGTCAATAATGCCGGCGTCTCGATCTACGGCTCAATCCGCGAGACCACGCTGGAGGATCAGCGCCGCCTGTTCGAAACCAACTACTGGGGCGTGGTCAACGGCTCGACCATCGCCGCCGAGCATTTGCGCGGACGGCCCGGCGGCGGGGCGATCATCAACATCGGCTCGACCCTGGCGGATGCGCCTGTGCCGGTGCAGGGCGTCTATTCGGCCTCCAAACATGCGGTGAAGGGGTTCACCAACGCCCTACGGATGGAGTTGATCAGGGACAAGTCGCCCATCGCCCTGACCCTGGTGAAGCCGGCCGCGGTGGACAGCCCCTACAACAGGCACGCGCGCAATCTCACCGGATATGCGGCCAAGAACCCCCAGCCGGTCTATGCGACCCATGTTGTCGCCGACGCCATCCTTTGGTGCGCGGGCCATCCGATCCGCGAAATTACGGTCGGCGGGGGTGGGCGACTGATCGCCGCATTCTATTCGGCATTGCCAGGCTTGGCGGAACCTCTTCTGGCCCGGTTCGCTCCTAGCCTGATGCGGGACAGGGGTTCCGCCTACGATCCTTACGCCGACGGCCTGTACGAGGCCGGCGACGACGGTCTCGACGAAGAGGTTTATTATCCCATGGTTCGACAGTTCAGCGTTCTGGCCGAAGCCCGCAAACATCCTGGCGTCACCGCCGGCACGGTCGCTCTTGTGGCGACGGCCGCCATCGCCACCCTGTTGCTGACCCAGCGTTCCGGCCCGATGCGCTATGAGCGGATCCGAGACCGACTGGATCCGCGCGGCTGGATCGACGCCGAGGCCCTGCGCCATCGTTTCGAGGACATTTCGCGCGGTCTGGCGGACGGCGTCGAGGACCTGGGCCATCGCGCCGAGGAGTTCGGCGGCGACACCCGCGATCAGGCCAGGAAACTGTTCCAGCGCGGTCAGAAGGCCGTCGCCCCGTCCAAGCGTCGCAAATACGCCAAGGCGGCGCGCGGCTATTATGACGACGCCAGCGACAAGGCGCGCCATTACGCCGATGTCGGCGGGCGCTACGCCAAGGACCACGCCCGCGAAGGCGGAGCCCTGTTGGCGGTCGCCACCATCGCCGCCGCCATCGGCGCTGCGGCCCTGGAAAGCCGCCGGCCGGACAGCCGGGTGCGACGCATCGCGAAATTCTAGGCGTTCAGCTTAGCAATCATCGTTGCTGCATATGCGAGTGAGGGCGTAGAGAGCGCGGCCATGACCGCTGCTCCTACGTTCGTCTTCGACTTCGATTCGACTCTCGTGCGAATCGAAACCCTTGATGCGCTCGCTGACATCGTTCTGGACGGGCACCCGGATGCGGATCGCGTCCGGGCCGAGATCACGCGCCTGACCAATCAGACCATGGGTGGCGAGCTGGACTTCGGCCAGTCGCTGAGGGCGCGTCTGGCCATGTTGCCCCTAACGCGCGCCCACGTCGAAGCCCTGGCCGACAGAATCCTGGACGAGGGCACTTCGTCGGTACGCCGCAACCTGCGCTTCTTCCAGGAGAAGGCGGCCAATATCGTCATCATCTCCGGCGGTTTCCGCGAGATCATCGCCCCCGTTGCAGAACGGCTGGGCGTCAGCCCCGACCGGGTGCTGGCCAACGACTTCATCTATGACGCCGACGGCCGCGTCACCGGCGTGGACGACGCCAATCCGCTGTCGCACGCGGACGGCAAGGCCAAGGTGATCAACGCCCTGGACCTGCCTCGCCCCATCGTCATGGTCGGGGACGGCTGGAACGACGCCGAGGTCAAGCTGGCGGGCGCTGCCGACCGCTTCTACGCCTTCACCGAGGTCGCCCGCCGCGAAAAGGTCGTCGCGGTCGCCGACGCCGAGGTCCGGTCGATGGACGAACTGCTGCACGCCGAGGGCATGGCCGGTCGCTGGTCCTTCCCGCGCAGCAAGATCAAGATGCTGTTGCTGGAGAACATTCACCCCGCGGCCGTGCGCGAGCTGGAGGAGGCGGGCTATTCCGTCCAGACCGCCAAGGGCGCGCTGGACGAGGACGACCTGATCGCGGCGCTGAAGGGCGTCCATGTTCTGGGCATCCGGTCCAAGACCAATGTCACCGAGCGGGTCCTGGCCCACGCCGACCGGCTGATGGCCATCGCCGCCTTCTGCATCGGCACCAATCAGATCGACCTGGACGCCGCCGCTGCGAAAGGGGTCGCAGTGTTCAACGCGCCCTATTCCAACACCCGTTCCGTTGTCGAACTGGCCATCGGCCTGACCATCACTCTGATGCGCGACGTGGTCGACAAGTCGGCCGCCATGCACGTCGGCAAGTGGAACAAGTCCGCCGACGGCTCACGCGAGCTGCGCGGCAAGACCCTGGGTATCGTCGGATATGGCGCCATCGGCTCGCAGCTGTCGGTGCTGGCCGAGGCCCTGGGGATGCGGGTCATCTTCTATGACATCACCGAGCGGCTGGCTCTGGGCAATGCGCGGCGCATCCGCTCGCTGGACGCCCTGCTGGCCGAGGCCGACGTGGTCAGCCTGCATGTCGACGGCCGGAGAGAGAACGCCAACATCTTCGGCGCGGCCCAGTTCGCCAAGATGAAGCCGGGCGCCCTGCTGCTGAACCTGTCGCGCGGCCATATCGTCAACGTCGGCGACCTGGCCCAAGCCATGGGTTCGGGCCGGATCGGCGGGGCGGCGGTCGACGTCTTCCCCGAGGAGCCGCGCACCAATGCAGACCCCTTCGACAGCCCCTTGATGGGCCTCAAGAACATGATCCTGACGCCCCATATCGGCGGCTCGACCGAGGAGGCCCAGGAAGCCATTGCCGAGTTCGCGGCCGAGCGGCTGCTGGGCTACCTGAACCGGGGCGACACGACCTTCTGCGTCAATCTGCCGAACGTGCAGCTGGCCGAGGTCACTGGCGGACACCGTATCCTGCACATTCACAGGAACCAGCCGGGCGTCATGGCCGAGCTGAACCGCGAACTGACAGCCGCCGGTCTGAACATTCTGGGTCAACACCTGAAGACGGACGAACGGACCGGCTATGTCATCATGGACGTGGACCGCGACTATGATCCCGAGGCTCTGAAGGCGCTGAAGACTGTGGCAGGAACGCTTCGCTTCCGACTGCTGCACTGACAACCTTACGTCGCGGCATCTTGCGTCTGCTACAAACGGGCGCATGCTCCCGATAACGACCGCGTTCTGACGGTCGAGGGAGGATTCTCGTGTCCAAATATCTTCGCTCCGCAGGGCTTGTCGCCCTGTCATTCGCCGCGGCCTGCGCCGTGTCCACCGCCGCCACCGCCCAGGAATACGACCGGCTGGTCGTGTTCGGCGACAGCCTGAGCGACAACGGCAACCTGTTCAACGCCACGGGCGGCGTGGCGCCGGCCGCGCCCTTCGTGGACGGGCGGTTCTCGACCGGGCCGGTGTTCACCGAGCTTCTGGGCTTCAACGCGGGCCGCTTCACCGAGGGTGCGCCGGTCACCGGCAGCGTCAACTACGCCTTTGGCGGATCGCGCACCGACGCCGTCGCCAGCCCCGGTCCCGGCATGCAGACCCAGCTGGGGGCTTACCTGGGCGCCGGCGGCCGGTTCGACTCCAGCGACCTGGTCAGCGTGCTGGGCGGCGCCAACAACATCTTCCAGGGCATTGCAGCCGCAGGGGCTTCGCCCAATCCGGTGGGCGCGATCGACGCCCTGGGGCTGTCCGCGGCCAGCGATATCGTCGGCATCGTCGGCACGATCGCCAATGCGGGCGCAGGCACGGTCCTGGTGACCAACCTGCCCAAGCTGAGCCTGACCCCGGCGTTCAGCGGCACGCCGGGCGCGCCCCTGGCTGACCGTGGGGTGACCACCTTCAACTCCGCCCTGGCGACAGGGCTGGCCGGTGTGGCGACCGCCAACCCGAGCGCGAACATCATCACGATGGACCTGTTCAAGATCGGCGACACTCTGGCCGGCAACCCGGGCGCCTTCGGCATCGGCAATGTCACCGGCTCCTGCTTTGCCGAAGCTCCGGCCAACTGCGACAGCGGCGGCTATTTCTACACCGACGGCGTCCACCCGACCGCCCTGGGGCATCGTCTGATCGCCCGTCTGGCCAACGACTACCTGTATTACGCCGACATCGGCGCGGTCACCTCGCTACAGGGCGAGAGCGCCTATCGTCACCGCGAAGACAGCCTGGATATGGCCACCGAGAGCCTTTCCGGTCGTGCGCCCTGGTCGGCGGGAACATCGCTGTCCGTCACAGGCCTCATCGACCAGACCGATACGGACGCGCGCGGGACGGTGAACAAGGCGTCGTCGGAATCGTATGGTGTTCAGGTCGGTCTGGAATCCGGCCCGTCCGAGAACTGGCGCTTCGGCGCCCTGGGCTCGATCCGGAAGGACGAGGTCAAGTCGGGCATGCTGGACTTCGACGTCGAGACGATGGCGATCGACATCTACGGCGGCTGGCGCTCGGGCGGACTGTTCGTCACGGCGGCGGCGGGCCTGGCCAACGACAACTATGACGACATCGAACGCCTGACCTCCCTAGCTCCGCTGGTCCACACCGCCGAGACCAAGGGAACGAGCACCGGCTTCCGTGTCCAGGCGGGATACTGGTTCGAGGCGGGTGGGTTCGCGATCTCGCCGCGTATCGGCCTGACCTCGGCGTCGAGCAAGGTCGACGGCTATTTCGAGCAGGGAGCCGCGGCCCAGTACCAGTATCAGGACCGTACGGTTGAGGCCCTGACCGGCGAGGTCGCTTTGCGGATCGAGGGCGACATGGGCGGCTTCGGCGTCTTCGCCGAGGGCGGCTATCGCGACAATCTGGACGACAGCTCTGATGCGGTCGGCGTCGGCATCTACGGCAACAGCGCCCGCGTTCTGTATCGTGAGGTCGAGGACCCGTTCGGCGGCCAGTTCCTGGCCTCGCTGGGCGTCGATGGCGATATGGGGCCGGTCAAGGTCACGGTCGGCTATCGCGGCCGCTTCGGCGATCACGCGGACAGCCATATGGGCGCGATCCGGTTTTCGCTGCCGCTCTAGGGCGTCTGCATTGCCAAAAAGGGGGCGCGCCGGTCGAAAGACCGGCGCGCCCCCTTCGTTTCGAGGCCGCGCTGTTGGTTCCGAGGGTGCGACCGTGTGCCGCCCCTGGCGCCCCAAAGTCGCCCCAGGCCTCCGCGATAGGGACGCTTCTTCGAGCCCGCGCCGCTGATGTGGCGTTCGTCGTCGCCTCCGTTCGGAGCTGTGACGCCAGGGCTGACCCTGCTCGATGAGCCGATCCTTGGAGCGCCGAACCTTGCGACGCCAAACTATTCTGCGCCAGAATTTGGCGAGCCTGTATCCGACCGTCCGGTCGTTCGTCACCCGCACCCGCCAGACCGCAGGCCTGGTTGGGGCCGCAATCCTGGCCATGGCCGCAGCGCCCCTGGCGCCGCCGGCCGAGGAAGCGCCCCTGGCCGGAGCCGCGCCGGCAGCCGTTCCGATCGCCGCCGTGGCCCAACCGCCCGGACCGCCGACGCGGCTGATCGTCTTTGGCGAGCCCGTGCGCGGTCATGCCATAAACTCGAAATTCGGCATGCGGCGTCTGGGCGGCGAGCCGGGCGTGCGGATGCACAAGGGCGTCGACATCGCCGCCGTCAAGGGAACCGCCGTCGTCGCCCCGGCCGAGGCGCGGGTTATCCGCATCGGCAACAACCCCGGCGGCTATGGCAATTTCATCGAGATGCGCCACCCCAACGGTCTGACCACGCTTTACGGCCATCTGAGCCGTATCGACGTAGGCAGCGGCGATGCGATCGCGGCGGGCCAGCGCATCGGTCTGGTCGGCTCGACCGGCTATTCGACCGGGCCGCACCTGCATTTCGAGGTTCGTCGCAACGGCGCTCAGGTAAACCCGACCAAGGTGATTGGCCGAACCTTCCCCGTCCGCGTCGGCTGACCGCGGTCAAATCGGTTTGTCCGCCTGCGGGCCTTTGCTAGGCTTTCCTCCGATCACCGGAGGGACGACATGGCGGCGGCGCTGACGCTTGAGGCTCTGAGCAAACGATACGGCGACTTCCAGGCGGTGCGAGACTTGTCGTTCGAGGTCGAGCAGGGCTCGATCTGCGGCTTCCTGGGCCCCAATGGCGCGGGCAAGACCTCGACCATCCGCATGATCCTGGGGCTGCAGGCCGCTAGTTCCGGCCGGATCACTATCCTGGGCGCCGACGACGGGCGCAAGGTGCGCGATCGGATCGGCTTTCTGCCGGAGGAGCGCGGTCTCTACAAGAAGATGACCCCGGTCGACGCCATCGCCTTCTTCGGGTCGCTGAAGGGGTTGCCAGCGCGCGAGGGGCGCAAGCGGGCGCGCGAGATGCTGGACGCCCAGGGCCTGGGCGAGGCGAAGAACAAGAAGATGAAGGCCCTCTCCAAGGGTATGGCGCAGAAGGTGCAGCTGATCGCCTCGGTCGTGCATAGGCCCGAGTTCGTGATTCTGGACGAGCCGTTCAGCGGCCTTGATCCGGTCAATCAGCAGGGCCTTGAGGCCGTTATTCGCGACCTCGCGGCCAATGGGGCGACGGTGCTGTTCTCGACCCATGTGATGCAGCACGCCGAACGGCTGTGCGACAAGGTCGTGCTGCTGGCGCGAGGACAAAAGGCGTTCGAGGGCACGGTCGGGGAGGCGAGGGCGACGTCGCCGCGCTTCCTGGAGCTTGAGGGCGCGATTCCGGTCGAGGCGGCGCAGGGCCTGCCCGGCGTGATCGACGTGACCACGCTCGCCGAGATCGACGGCGTGCGGACGCTGAAGGCGTCGCTGAAGCCCGGCGCCGGGGGGCAGGACGCATTGAAGGCGGCCTTTTTGAGCGGGTTGGACGTGCGCCGGTTCGAACTGCGCGAACCCAGTCTGCATGACGCCTTCATCGCCCTGACCGGCGACCGGCCCGATGTCGATCAGGCGGTGCTTCAGGGAGACGCCCGATGAACCGGATGCTGCTGATCGCCCGGCGCGAGTTCCTGGCCTATGCGCGCACTGTGGGCTTCTGGCTGTCGCTTCTGGCCTTTCCGATCTTCGCCGTGCTCGGCGGAGCCGTGCCCCTTTTGTTGCAGACCAGCGAGCCTGTGCGTCAGGTGGCGATCGTCGAGGACGGCCCCGCGGCCTCGGGACTGGCCGCCGCCGTGCGCGACACCCTGAAGGCCGACACCGACCGGCGCGCCGCTCGTGCGCGCGAGGCGGCCGAAAAGGCGCGACAGGCCAGCGGCGGGGTCGACAATCCGCGCGCCCGCTCGGCCATCGAGGCCCTGTCCAAGGACCGCGTGGTCCTAGTCGCCACGCCGCACGACATCGCCACGGCCTTGCCCGGCCCGGCTCAGGACATCGCCGTTCGCAATCACCTGACCGAGGACGCCGCCCGGCCGTTGGACGCCGTCATCTTCCTGACCCGCGTGGACGGAAAGCCCGGTGCGCGGGTCTGGACCGCCAAGCCGTCGGACCGGACCATCGAGGATTTCGTCAGCGAGGCGCTGAAAACCGCCAACCGTCGGCAGGCGTTCGAGCAGGCCGGTATCGATGCGGCCGTGGTCGCCCGCACCGACGCCTTCCGCCCCGAGGTGAGGGCCTTCTCGCCCCGCTCGGTCAGCGGCGGCGAGGTGTCTTTGCAGGACCGGATACCCGGCTATATCGGCTTGGGCGCGGGCTTCCTGCTATGGTCGCTGATCATCACCGGAGCCTCCATCCTGCTGAACAGCGTGATGGAGGAGAAGTCGAACAAGATCCTGGAGGTGCTGCTGTCCTCGGCCTCCGCCACCGAGATCCTGACCGGCAAGGTGCTGGGGGTGGCGATGCTGACCCTCACCGTGATGCTGACCTGGGCCGGGATCGGCGGGGTCGGACTGGTCTTGGCGGCGCCCGAGGCCGCGGCCACTGTCGGAGCCGCCCTGCTGCAAGGCGGACTGATCTTCTATTTCCTGGCCTATATGGTCGGCGGCTACCTGATGTACGCGGTCCTGTTTGCGGCCATCGGCGCCTTTTGCGAGACGCCCCGCGACGCCCAGACCCTGATGGGGCCGATCATGATGGTGCTGGTGGTGCCGATCCTGGTCATGCAGGTGGCGCTCCAGACCCCGGATGCACCCGTGGTGCGGTTCCTGTCTTGGGTGCCCTTCTTCACCCCCTTCCTGATGAGCGCGCGGGTGCCCAGCGACCCGCCGATGATCGAGATTGTCGGCACCCTGCTGGGGATGTTCGCTACGGCCCTGCTGATGGTCTGGCTGGCCGGTCGGGCGTTCCGCGCCGGCGCCCTGTCGGACGTGAAGCTGAGCTGGAAGAGCTTCGTCCGGGCGATGGGCGGGCGGCGGTAAACGGCGTCGCCCCCTGCGTCACATCGCCAAACAGCGCCGCGCCACCTCCTTTTCGCTGCGCGACGGGCAGGAGACAGCAAAAAGGCCGCCCCCGTGAGGAGCGGCCTTTTCAAATCTGGTCTGAAGCCTGGGCTTAGGAGCGGTTTCCACCGCCAGCAGCGCCCGGACCCGGCACGCGGGGCTTCGGAGGCGGCAGCAGGCCTTCGCGTTGCATGCGCTTGCGGGCCAGCTTGCGAGCGCGACGGATCGCCTCAGCCTTCTGGCGGGCGCGCTTCTCCGAGGGCTTCTCGTAGTGCACGTGGCGCTTCATTTCGCGGAAGCTGCCTTCGCGTTGCATCTTCTTCTTGAGGGCTTTGAGCGCTTGATCGACGTTATTATCGCGAACGAAAATCTGTACCAGGTTGAACTCTCCTTTGGCCGCCCGCCGCGTCCTGTGAGGGAGACGGGCAGACAAATAAAATCTCTATCCCGGGGGCGACAGCCCACCGAGCGAAGGCGGGCGAATACACCAAGCCTGCTGTGGTGTCCAGTTCATCCCAGGTCAAACACGTCATTCGGCTGAAGGCTCGCGAAGCCTGTCGGGGAGGCGTATCATGGCATCATGACCGACGCGCCCTACCTGTCGAACTCCGCCCCCGCCAACGACTGGGCCGACCAGATGGAACAGACCGTACTGGACGCCGCTGTCCAGCGTGCGCCTGCTCTGGGATGGAACGGGCGACTGGTCCACGCGGCCTGCGAAGCCAGCGGTCTGTCGCTGGGAGACCAGGAGCTTTTGCTGCCCAATGGCGCGCGCGATCTGGCGGCCCTGCTGTCGCGGCGACACGATGCGAGGGCGCTGGAGACGCTGGAAACCACCCCGGCTGCGACCCTGAAGATGCGGGAGCGAATCGCTGCGGGCGTCTCGGCGCGGATGGAGGCGGGCGCCGTCGATCTGGATGCGACCCGACGTTGCGCCGCCTTCCTGGCCTTGCCGACCAACGCCGACCTGGGCCTGTCCTTGGCGTGGGAAAGCGCGGACATTCTGTGGCGCTGGGCCGGGGATACGGCGACGGACTGGAACCACTATTCCAAGCGGACCATCCTGTCGGGCATCCTGATCCCGGCCCTGACCATGCGCTGGTTCGACGGTCGAGAGGCGGCCGAGGCCTTCGTCTCGCGACGCATCGACAACGTCATGACCTTTGAGAAGTGGAAGGCGGGCAAGGATTTCGAGGCGCCGCTGAAGCGAGTGGCCAGTGTGCTGAGCCGTCTGCGTTACGGGTCGGCGCGCTGACCCTTGTGGGATAGGCGGTCCTGCGCCGTCAGCCATGTCACCAGCAAGGCGATCAGCCCGGCGAATACGGCCGTGACAATCGGGGCGCCGAACCCCATTCCGCCTTGTGACACCGGTTGGGCCAGGAAATCGCCCACCGATGCGCCCAAAGGCCGTGTCAGGATGAAGACCACCCAGAAGATCAGCACGGGGTCGGCTCGCAGCTTCCATCGGGCCAGGACGGCGAAAGCGATCAGGTAGCCATAAATCAGCGCCGAGAGCCCGTAGCCCCAGCCGAGCGCCTCTGACGTGAGATCGCCGGCCGCCGTGCCCAGGGCGAAGGTCACCAGCACGGTCAGCCAGTAGAAGCGCTCACGCGCGGGGGTGTCGATGGCATGGATCGACAATGTGCGCTCGCGCTTCCACCAGATTGCGAAGACGGCCAGCAACGAGATCGAGAAGACGCCTGTCGAGACAAACAGGCTGACGCCCAAACGATCTGTCAGAAGATCGGTCGTCAGAGTTCCGACGATGCTGACCAGCACCACGACGACCCAATAGTTCGTCGGCAGGCATCGCCGCGCACGAAGTTGTATGGCCAGGGCCGCCGCCAGCAACAGTCCCATGACCAGGGCGGTACGCTCCAGCCCCATGCCGAGGTTGAACGCCAGATAGTCGGCGGCGGCCTCGCCGATGGTGGTCGATAGAATCTTGATGACCCAGAACCAGAGGGTGACCTCGGGAACCTTGTTCAACATGACTTTCAGGGTCGGCGAAGCATCGTTGGAATGGAGGATGAACACAGCGATCTCCCGAAGCTCGGACTGAGGTGAGCCTTTCAGGGAGATGCGAATGGCATCGCCAAATTACGGCTGCCTTACAGGCGTGACAGACTTACAGGCGTACGCAGGCGGCCGAAATCAGGCGATCAGAGCGCAGACACCCGATTGACGTGGGCCATCTTGCGGCCCGGACGGGCCTCGGCCTTGCCGTAGAGGTGCAGGCGGGCGTTGGGTTCGGCGGCCATGGCGCGCCACTGATCGACATCGTCGCCCAGCAGGTTGGTCATCTCGACGCGGGCATGGGCCTGGGTCGGGCCCAGGGGCCACCCGGCGATGGCTCGGATATGCTGTTCGAACTGGTCGCAGCCGCAGCCGTCCTGTGTCCAGTGGCCCGTGTTGTGGACGCGGGGCGCGATCTCGTTGACCAGCAGGTCTCCGCCCCCGAGATCGAACAGTTCGACGCCGATGACGCCGACATAGTCGAGGCCTTCGAGGATGGATTCGGCGATCTCGCGGGCGCGGGCGGTCGTCGCCGCATCGACTTTGGCCGGAGCGAGGGTGGTGGCCAGGACGCCGTTGGCGTGATGGTTCTGGCCCAGCGGATAGACGGCGAGGGCGCCGTCGTGGCCACGGGCGGCGATGATCGACAATTCGCGGGTGAAGTCGGCGCGGGCTTCGAGGATGGCGGGGCGGCCGCCGATCTCGGCGAAGGCCTTGGCCGCCTGTTTGGCTGTCTTGATCCAGACCTGGCCCTTGCCGTCATAGCCGTCGCGACGGGTCTTCAGCAGGGCAGGGGTTCCCAGGGTCTCCAGAGCGGCGGTCAGGTCCTCGATCGTGTCGACGGCGACGAAATCGACCGTCGTGGCGCCGACCGCGTTGAGGAAGGTCTTTTCCAGCACCCGGTCCTGGGCGGTGGACAGGGCGGTCGGGCCGGGCGCGACCAGGGCGCCGCCGCCCGCCAGTTGTTCGGCCGAGGCAGCCGGCACGTTCTCGAACTCGAACGTGACCACATCGCAGACCCGGCCCAGCACCGTCAGCGCGGTGGGGTCGTCATAGGCGGCGACGATCTGACCGCGCGAGACGCGGCCGGCGGGGCTGTTCTCTTCGGGGTCCAGGATGACGACGTCGAAGCCGAGGCGCGAGGCGGCCTGGGACAGCATGCGGCCGAGCTGCCCGCCGCCCAGGATGCCGATGGTCGATCCCGGCGTCAGCGGCAGGCTTATGGAGTCCTGGGCGGTTTGCGTCGTCCGGGCCAATCAGTCCTCGACGGTTTCGGCGACGGCGTCCGTCTGGGAGGCGCGCAGGGCGGCCAGGCGCTGGGCCAGGCCTTCATCCGACAGGGCCAGGATCTGGGCCGCCAATAGGCCCGCATTCTTGGCCCCCGGCACGCCGATGGCCAGGGTGGCGACGGGGACGCCGCCGGGCATCTGGACGATGGAGAGCAGGGAATCCATGCCCTTCAGGGCGTGGGATTCGACCGGCACGCCCAGGACCGGAAGCTCGGTCATCGAGGCCGCCATGCCGGGCAGGTGGGCGGCGCCGCCAGCGCCGGCGATGACCACCTTGAAGCCGGCGGCCTTGGCGCCCGTAGCGAAATCATAGAGGCGTTTGGGAGTGCGGTGGGCCGAGATCACCTTGGCCTCGAACGCGACGCCCAGGCCCGTGAGCACGTCGGCTGCGTGTTTCATGGTGGGCCAGTCCGAGCGGCTGCCCATGATGATCGCCACCGGCGTCGTCTTTATCGTCATGTCCCTCGACCCCTGACGCAAAGCGGCCCGTTACAGCACACGCGTTGCGCCCGCAACCAAGGTCGCTAGCATTGCCGTTACGCCGCCCCGATTGAGTCGGCGGGCACAGGAGCCTGACCGACCGTGAGCAACGCGGCCGCCATCGATGTGAACAGTGAACTCGAGCGCCTGCGCGCCGAGGTCGAGGCCCTGCGCGCCCATGCTGCCGGACTGGAGCGCCGCGCGGAAGCGGCCGAGGCGGCGGCGGATCACGACGTGCTGACGCCCGCCCTCAACCGACGCGGTTTCGTGGCTGCGCTGAACCGGGCCATGGCCTGGTGCACGCGGTATTCCGAGCCTGCCGTCCTGCTTTACGTCGATCTGGACGGGTTCAAGGGCGTCAATGACAGCCTGGGTCACGCGGCGGGCGACGCGGCCCTGGTGAGGGTCGCCGAACTGTTCTTGGCCAATGTGCGTGAATCCGACGCTGTTGGAAGACTGGGCGGCGACGAGTTCGGCCTGCTGATGCTGAACGCCGGGCTGGAAGAAGGGCGCGACAAGGCTAAACGCCTGACCGCCAGCCTGAACGCCGAGGGATTCGTCTGGAACGGCGAGAAGACGACCCTGGGCGGATCCTTCGGTGTGCGCCCCTGGGCCGGACAGGCGGATGCGGAAACATGGTTGGCCGAGGCCGACGCCGCGATGTGGGTACGGAAACGGTCGCGCTGACGGCGCGTTTGGCCTGTTGAAGGCATGATCGTGCGGCGTTTGACCTTGTCGGTCTCCGCGCTCAGCTTCTGCCGGATACCGCCTTCGAGGAGCCGCCCATGTCGATGTCCGAAACCCCCACGCTCAGCAAACCCTCGGGTTCGCTGCTCGACCTGATCGGCAAGACGCCGATGGTCGAGGTGACGCGCATCGACACCGGCAAATGCCGCCTGTTCCTGAAGCTGGAGGCCCAGAACCCCGGCGGTTCGATCAAGGACCGCATCGCCCTGTCGATGATCGAGGCGGCCGAGGCCGAAGGCTGGCTGAAACCCGGCGGCACCATCGTAGAGGCGACGGCGGGCAATACCGGCCTGGCCCTGACCCTGGTGGGCCAGAACAAGGGCTACAAGGTCCTGCTGGTCATTCCCGACAAGATGTCAAAGGAGAAGATCCAGCACCTGCGGGCCATGGGCGCCGATGTGCGGCTGACCCGGTCGGACGTGCCGCACGGCCATCCCGACTATTACACCGACATGGCCGAGCGGCTGGCCCAGCAGATTCCCGGTGGATACTACGTCAACCAGTTCGCCAATGCGGCCAACTCAGACGCCCATGTGAAGACGACAGGCCCCGAAATCTGGGCCCAGATGGACCATGACATCGACGCCTATGTCGCCGGCATCGGCTCGGGCGGCACCATCACGGGCGTGGCCCAGTATCTGAAGTCGGTCGGCGCCAAGACCGAGATCATCCTGGCCGATCCCGTCGGCTCGACTCTGGCGGGGATCGTCAACGACGGCGTCCCGGGACCGGAAGGCAGCTATACCGTCGAAGGCATCGGCCAGAATTTCGTGCCCGACACGGCCGACATGAGCCTGATCGACAAGGCCTATTCCATCCCTGACGCCGAGGCGATTTCGACGGTCCGCGATCTGTTGCTGAAGGAAGGCATCCTGGCCGGGTCGTCGTCGGGCACCCTGATCGCCGCCGCCCTGCGCTGGTGCAGGGAGCAGACCGAGCCAAAGCGCTGCGTGACCTTCGTCTGCGACACCGGGGCCAAATATCTGTCCAAGGTCTATAACGACGCCTGGCTGGCCGATCAGGGGCTGGGCGACGATCCCATGGTCGGCAACCTGTCGGACCTGATCAGTCGCAAATATGAAGACGGCGACGTGGTCACGGCCGGACCGGGCGACAGCCTGGATTCGGCCTTCAAGCGGATGCGGTCCAACGACGTGTCCCAACTGCCGGTCATTCAGGACGGCCGCCTGGTCGGAATCCTGGACGAGAGCGACATCGTCCACATCATGAACACCGACGAGATCACCCGTAAGGAACGGTTCGCCAAGCCGGTGTCCGAGGCCATGACGCGCGATCTGGACACGGTTCAGGTGACCGAATCCCTGGACGCCCTGATCCCCCTGTTCGACCGCGACCGCGTGGCCATCGTGCTGGACGGCGAGAAATTCGTGGGTCTGATCGCCCGCGTCGACCTTATCAATCACCTGAGCCTGAACCGGTAACCGCATGGCAGACCTGAAGAACAGCCAGGGCTTTTCGACCCGCGCCATCCACGCCGGCCAGCGTCCCGACCCGACGACAGGCGCGGTGATGACGCCGATCTACGCCACCTCGACGTATGCGCAGGAAAGCCCGGGCGTGAACAAGGGCTATGAGTACGCCCGCGGCAAGAACCCGACGCGCGAGGCGTTCGAGGCCTGTATCGCCGACCTTGAGGGCGGGGTTCAGGGCTTTGGATTTGCATCCGGCATGGCGGCGACCTCGACGGCGCTGGAACTGCTGGACGCCGGATCGCACATCGTTACCGGCGACGACCTGTACGGCGGGTCGTGGCGGCTGTTCGAGCGGGTGCGGCGGCGCTCGATGGGACTGGACTTCGCCTATGTCGACCTGTCCGACATCACGGCGGTCGAGGCGGCCATAACCGACAAGACGCGGATGCTGTGGGTCGAGACCCCTACCAATCCGATGATGAAGATCGCCGACATCGCCGCCCTGTCGAAGGTTGCCAAGGCGAGGGGCCTGCTGCTGATCGTCGACAACACCTTCGCTACGCCATACTGCCAGCAGCCCATCGCCCTGGGCGCCGATGTGGTCATGCATTCGGCGACCAAATATCTGAACGGTCACTCCGACATCATCGGCGGGGTGCTGGTCGCCGCGAACGCCGAGATCGCCAAGGAAATCAAGTTCCTACAGAACTCGGTCGGCGGCGTCATGGGGCCGTTCGACGCCTTCCTGGCCAACCGGGGATTGAAGACCCTGGGCCTGCGGATGAAGGCCCACTGCGACAACGCCCTGACCATCGCGCGGTGGCTGGAAGGTCATGCGGGTGTGGCCAAGGTCATCTATCCGGGTCTGGTCACCCATCCCCAGCATGAGCTGGCGGCGCGGCAGATGCGCGGCTTTGGCGGCATGGTGTCAGTGGTGATCGACGGCGATCTGGACCGGACACGGCGGGTGCTGGAACACGTGCAGGTCTTCACCCTGGCCGAGTCGCTGGGCGGGGTCGAAAGCCTGGTCAACCATCCGGCGATCATGACCCATGCCTCGGTGCCCAAGGAGGTCCGCGAGGCCGGGGGCGTCACCGACAGCCTGATCCGCCTGTCGTGCGGTGTCGAGGATGTCGAGGACCTGATGGCCGATCTGGATCAGGCGCTGAACGCTTGATCCCGCGACCGTCTAGAACTTGAAGGTGACGGCGGCGACCAGCTGGCCGGCGTACTGGTCGGTGGGGTTGGACACGTCTGTGTCGTACCAGCGCAGGTCCAGGTCGATGGCGTCGGTGGCCTTGTAGGCGAAGCCGGCGTTCCAGCCCGTGTAGTCGATGCTGTTGTCCTGTTCGCGACGCCCCACGGCGACCGATCCGACCAGGCGGTCGGTGACCTCATAGCCGACGCGGCCCTCGACCCATTGCCAGTCGCGCACGCTGCCCGTGCCGTCTGGCGAGACCTGCACCTGGATCCGGGTCTGGATGCGGTCGAAATTGCGGGTCAGGTTAGCGGTGAACTCAATGGCGTCCTCGTCGGCGCCGGGGTCGGCGTCGGTCTGGTATTTATAGGCGGCCCGCAGATCCAGGCCGAACCCGGCGACCTTGGTCTTGATCCCTGCATAGGTCTGAAGCTCAAGATCCGATCCGGTGGAGGAATCGATGGTCTCCAGGCCGATGGGGGCGACGTAGAACAGGCCGCTGGGGCTGGTCCAGGTCACCGTGCCATAGGCATAGGGATCGCCGTTGGTCTTGGATGCATCCTTGGAGCGGTTGTCGCTCGCCGCGCCCAGGGTCACGCTCCAGTCGCCCTGATTGGACGACTGGGCCAGCACAGGCGTCGCCATGGCCGCTGCCGAGAGGAGGGCCGCGGCGGACGGGACGATCATCATCTGGAGCATTTTCATATGTGACGCTCCTAGGCTGGATTCGTGACAGTTCGATTCCGACTTTGTGACAGTTGGTCCCGTCCGTGACGGTTTGTCATGGAAATAGGGGCTTCAGGCTACCCCGACCTTCGCCCCGAAGGCTGTCGTGGCCTCGGCGTATTCGCGACGGAGGCGGGCGACCAGGTCGGCGGTGGGGATGACGTCGTGGACCGAGCCCGCGCCCTGTCCGGCGGACCAGACGGTCTTCCAGGCCTTGGCCTCTTCGCCCATGTCCAGCTTGTGCTCGGGCAGGGTCTTGGGGTCGATGCCGTTGGCTTCCAGCGACTTGATCATGAAGTTCGCCGGGATGCCCGAGACGGCCGGGGTGTGGACGATGTCGGTCGCGCCCGAGGCGATGATCATATCCTTGTACCCCTCCGACGCCATGGCCTCGGTGGTGTTGATGAAGCGGGTGCCCAGATAGGCGAAGTCGGCCCCCATCATCAGGGCTCCGGCGACGTCCTGGCCGGTCGACAGGCAGCCCGACAGGATGATGGTCCCGTCGAAGAACTCACGCACCTCATTGACCAGGGCGAAGGGGTTGATGACGCCCGCATGGCCGCCAGCGCCATTGGCGACCAGGATCAGGCCATCGACCCCGGCCTTGGCGGCGTTCTTGGCGTGTCGGACATTGGCGATGTCATGGAAGACCACGCCGCCGTAACCGTGGACCGCATCGACCAAATCCTTAACCGCGCCCAGGGAGGTGATGACCAGCGGCACCTCATGCTCGACCGTGACGGCCAGGTCTGCCATCAGCCGGGTGTTGGAGCCGTGCACGATGTGGTTGACGCCAAAGGCGGCGGCGTCAGGCGCCAGGCGGGATTTGATCTCGACCAGCCAGTCGCGATAGCCCTCGGTCGTGCGCTGGTTCAGCGACGGGAAGGTGCCGATCACGCCCGCGTTGCAGCATTCCACCACCAGGTCGGGGCCGGATACCAGAAACATCGGCGCTTCGATGACCGGCAGTTTCAGGCCCTTTTGCAGGGAAGCGGGAATGGCCATCGACGTCTCCTGGGTTTTGTTTGGCTACGCTTAGCGGGCCGACGCAAGGGAAGGCAATCGTCGCAAGACGACGAGCCTGCGACCGTTGGCGACACCCGGTGACTATCCAGGCGCAAATCTTCCGGCGCCGACCTCAGAACGCCGCTTGGGAATAGGGTGAGATCGCGGTGACCATGATGCTGCGAACGGGGTCGCCGAGGGGCGTTTCAATATGAAGCCTGTTTGGTGCGATCGCGTCGGTCCCCGGCAGATCGAAGGCGACACAGTTCATGTCGATCGTGCACGACCCGGCATGAGTAATCCTGCGTGGGTCGAAAGCGGTCTGGAGGTCAGCTCGACAATCGGGAAGGCCGTCGCCGCAGTGGACGCGAAGCGCGCCTGTCCTAAGCCCCAGCGCAATGCTGCGGGCCGTCGTCAACAGGGTGATGGCGCGAGCATCGCTGGCCGCAGGAAAGCCGGGCCGGTCGCGGTCGTAAGGACACGTTCCATCGGCTTCGGCGGCGAAGAACCCGACGTCAGAAGGGTTGCGCCAGAGTTCGACGGACTGGATCTGGTCGGGGAGTGAGCCGGGTGGCGGCGGCGCCAGGGACGCCGTGAACGGATGCGCGATCTGGCGGCAGACGTGCGGGGCAATGGCTACAGGCGTCTCGTCAAAGATGATCGAGACCGTCTGTGACCAAGGCGCAGAGTTGAAGCGTCGGCCGATAATGCGGTTTGAGAGTTCGGGGGCGATGGCCGACACCTGCTGATCCATGGGCGCGTCGAAGACAGAGCGCGCCACGCTGAGCGGCGAGGTCCTTTCCTGGGCCGCAAGGGGATGGGGCTGGATTTCGGCGAGCTTGGCGGCGCGCCAGGTCTCGATGTCGAAAGCGGGCGCTGTACAGGCGGCGGCCGTCAGACTGAACGTGAAGCTCGTGATCAGGGCGGTGTTCATTCGGCGTCGGCGATTGATCCGAGTCGCGATGGCGATGACAATCGACGGCGTGGGCATATGACTCGCCTAACACGGATTTCCTGTCTTGCTCACCGCCGCCGAACTCATCGCCATGCTGAACCTGCAGCCCCATCCCCAGGGCGGGCATTACAGCGAGACCTTCCGTGATCCGCACGAGGTGGATGGGCGGCCCGTCGCAGCGGGGGGGTATCTCCTGTTGGCCCAGGGCGAGCGGCCCGATTGGCGGCATCTGGATGCCGCCGAGCTCTGGCAGTTCTACGAGGGCGCGCCGCTGGCGCTGGAAATCGCCGACGACGGCGGCAAGCGGTCGGTGATCCTGGGGCCGGATGCAGGCGCAGGGCAGAGGCCTCAGGCCGCCTGTCCGACTGGGGCCTGGCAGGCGGCGCGGACCCTGGGCGACTGGACATTGGTCAGCTGGACAGCTGGTCCGGGATTGGACTTTTCAGGCTTCGACACAGGCGCCGACACGGCGGCCGAGCCGGCGTCTGAACCGGACTTGCAAGCGGATGAGCCGGACGCCGCCTGAGAGGGGTCTTAGCCGGCGAAACTACGTATATCTGCGCCCCTATCGCCCGCCTCACGGACCCGTTATCACGCGTCCGTGAAAACCGCCGGACATCATCGTTTTGAAGCTCTCGATTCGCTGCGGGGGGTCTGCGCGGTGCTGGTCGTCATGTTCCACATGCCGGTCGCCAGCCATTGGCGTGACTGGGGCCTGGTCCAGCACGGCTATCTGTTCGTCGATTATTTCTTCGTCCTGTCGGGCTTTGTCATCGCCCATGCCTATGCGGGGCGGCTGAAAACGGCGCACGAGGCGGGGCGGTTCATGGTGCGGCGTCTGGGCAGGGTCTGGCCGCTGCATGTGCTGATGCTGGGCGCCTTCGTCGGGCTGGAACTGGCGCGGCTGTGGTTCCATGTCGATGGCGCCAATCCGTTCACGGGCGACCGGTCAGTGGAGGCAATCTTCGCCAACCTGCTGCTGATCCAGGCCTGGCATCTGCTGCCATCCCTGACCTGGAACGGACCGGCCTGGACGCTGAGCGCCGAGGTCGCCTGCTACATCCTGTTCGCCGGGCTGGTGCTGATCGCGCCGAAGCGGTTCCGCTGGATCGGCGCCGTGCTGGCCGTCATCGGCGGGCTGATCGTGCTGTTCCATGCTCGGCGCTGGATGAACACCACCTATGATTTCGCTGTGCCGCGGGCGGTCTACGGATTTTTCCTAGGCTGCCTGCTGCAAGGGCTGTGGACCCGGATCCCGCGTCTTAAGGGCGGCGCCGCGACCGCGCTGGAAGTCGTGACTGTGGTGGCCCTCTGTGCCTTCATCGGCTTTGTCACGGGACCGACGACGGTGCTGATCACGCCCCTGTTCGTCTTCGCCGTCTGGGTGTTCGCAGGCGAGGAGGGGGCTGTGTCCAGGCTGCTGGATCATCCGGCCCTGGTGACCATGGGGCGCTGGTCGTTCGCCATCTATATGGTCCACATGTTCGTCCTGACCGTGCTGATGATCGTGGCCCGCAAGCTGGGCTGGGTTTTCGAACGGCGCATCGATTTCGGGCCGACATGGGCCAATGACCTGTTCGCCCTGGGCCTGTTGAGCTTCATCGTCGTGCTGGCGGTCGCAGCGCACCGGCTGGTCGAGACGCCGGCTCAACGGTTGATCGACCGCTGGACCAAGCCCAAGCCCAAGCCCAAGCCCAAGCCCAAGCCGACCGTCTGAGCCCTCAGGCCGCCATGCGGTAGTCGGCGTCGTTGAAGCCTTGCGCGTCGTCTCCGCGGACCTGGTCCCACATCGCGTCCTCGTCCGAGTAGCGTGCGCTGGCGGCGGCGGAGATGACGTCGACCACCTGTTCCTCCAGCCGATCCCAGATGACGGCCAGATCGCCGCAGCCGTCGGCCTCGCAAGGCACGATCATGTAGCGGCTCGAGTTGATTGCAGCGGCGGGGGCGAAACGGCTGGCCATGAGAGAACTCCGTGAGGGGTGCTTGTCGTTGAGTGTGTTGTGATGCACTGTTACGCCAGTTTCGGACGTATCAATCGGAGGGCGGCGCGTGCGGCATGACAAGGCGATGCTGGTCATCGAACTGGCGCGGCGACTGGCGGCCTCGGCGGAAGGCCTGACGCTGGACGAGATGGCGCGCGAGATGCGGGTCGGGCGGCGCACGGCCGAGCGAATGCGCGACGCCGTACTGATGCTGTTCCCGGCGGTCGAGGAGGTGTCCGATCCCCCATCGAAGCGCTGGCGCATCCGCGGCGGGCTGTCGGCCTTCGAACAGGCGCCGTCGGCCACCGAACTGCTGGAACTGTCCAAGGCGGCGCAAGGTTTGCGGACGGCGGGAGAGCCGGGGCGGGCGGCGGCGCTGGAGGGGCTGGAGCGCAAGCTGAAGTCGGCCATGCGGTCGACCACCCTGAACCGGCTGGCCCCCGACCTCGAGGCCCTGGTGCGGGCAGAGACCATCGCCGTCCAGGCGGGCCCCAGGCCGTCGGCGGACGAGGCGGTGCTGACCACCATCCGCGGCGCGGTGCTGGCGCAGCAACCGCTGGGCTTCACCTATTCACGACCGGGGGCCGAGGCGCGCAGGCGTAGCGTCGCGCCCTGCGGGGTCATGTTCGGCCGCGCCAACTACCTGGTGGCGGCGGATCGGGAGACGGGGCGGATCCAGACCTTCCGCCTGGACCGTATGAGCGCGGTGGAGGCGCAGGACGGCATGGCGCCGGCGCCCGCCGACTTCGATCTGGCCGTCTTCGCCAGCCAGTCGTTCGGCATCTATCAGGACGAGATCGAGGACGTGGTGCTGGAGGTGTCGCCATCGGGCGCGGCCGAGGCCCGGGCCTGGCGCTGGCACCCGACCCAGGTGATCGAGGATCGCGATGACGGCGGTGTCGTGGTGCGGTTCCGAGCCAGCGGCATGCGCGAGCTGGCCTGGCACCTGTTCACCTGGGGCGATCAGGTCACCATCGTCGCGCCGCAGCGACTGAAGGCGGTGATGTCTGGCGAACTTGCGGCGGCACAAAGGGCGCTGGCCGGAGGCTGAAGACGTCTTTCCCTGGGGCTGGCAGGACCGGCGCGTTTGGCCGGGTCTGGGGAATGGTGGACGCGACAGGGATTGAACCTGTGACCCCCTCGGTGTGAACGAGGTGCTCTCCCGCTGAGCTACGCGTCCGTCATTCGAGCCCGTCGAAACGGGAGCCTCGACGAGGAGGCGGGGACATAGCCCGCGCTCCCGCCGGTGGCAAGCCTAGATAGACGTCAGATTCCTGCCGCTTGCGTCGCCTCGGGCGTTTCCGCATCCGGGTCGCCCGGCAGCCAGGCGACACGGCCGTCATAGATGTCGGTATTCAGCGTCCCTTCCTCGCGCGCGACCAGCACGGGGACCAGCATCTGGCCCGTGACGTTGGTGGCCGTCCGCATCATGTCGATGATCCGGTCGATGGCGACGATATAGCCGATCCCCTCAAGCGGCAGGCCTGCGGTCGACAGGGTCAGGGTCAGCATGACGATCGAGGTGCCGGGCACGCCCGCCGTTCCCAGCGAACCCAGCACGGCGGTCAGGCCGATCAGCACATACTGGGTCAGGCTGAGCTCGATCTGAAAATATTGGGCGATGAAGATCGAGGCGATGGCCGGATAGATGGCGCCGCAACCGTCCATCTTCACATTGGCGCCCAGGGGCACGGCGAAGGCGGCATAGGTCTGTGGCACGCCAAGACGCTCGACCGTCTGGCGCAAGGTGATGGGCAGGGTGCCGAGCGACGACGATGTGGCGAAGGCTGTCTGCTGGGCCGCAAAGGTGCCGCGGAAGAAGCTGGTGACCTTCAGGCCGTGCAGTTTCAGCAGGCCGGAATAGACCACCAGGATGTGGAACAGGCAGGCCGCATAGATGGCGAAGATGAACTTGCCCAAGGGCAGCAGCGCCTCCCAGCCATAGCCGCCGACGACCGAGCCGATCAGGCCGAACACCCCGAACGGCGTCAGCTGGATCACCCAGCGGGTGATGCGAAAGACGATGGCGGCGCCTTCGTCCACCAGCCGCCGCGCCGTCTGGGCCCGGTCGCCCAGCGCCACCAGGGCGGCCCCGACCAGGGCTGAGAAAACGATGATCTGCAACACCTTGCCCTCGGCCAGGGCGGCGAAGGGGTTGGTCGGCACGATGCCGATCAGGACGTCGAGCGGAGACGGGATGACCCTGTCCTTCACCTCGCCCAGCGGCAGGTTCGAAAGGCCGACGCCCGGATTGATCAGGTGTCCGAAAGCGAACCCGACCAGCACGGCCAGCAGGGAGGTGAAGGCGAACCAGAGCAGGGTCCGAAACGCCAGCCGCACCGCTCCGACCCCTTCGCCCAGCTTGGCGATGGAACTGGCGATGGTGAACAGCACCAGGGGCGCGACCACCATGCGGATCAGGTTCAGATAGACGTCGCCGATCGGCTGAAGCCAGACCTCGGCCTGTTCGCGCAGGACTAGCCCGGCGATGATCCCCAGCACGAAGCCGGCGGCGGTGCGCTGCCACAGGGGGATGGCGAAGAAACGGGCGATCATGGGCGGGGCTTTCGGATGAACCTCACCATGTGGCGGGTGACGGCGAAAGTGCAACCGAAGCGTCTTGCGCGGGCTGTGAGAAAATCTCATTCAGCTCCGTCACCCTCGGGTCAAGCCCGAGGATGACGACATAGTGGCTTCGGCGCCCCCGGTCAGTGACTCCCGTTCAGCGCCCTGAACACCTGGTCGTATTCGCCGCGGCGCTCGGCGCCCGACAGGAATTTGACCCGTTCGACCAGCACCTCGTCATGTCCGGCCTCGAACAGGGCCAGGCTCTCGGAGGTGAAGTCGGCCAGGGGCATGGAGTTGGGGTTCTGTGCGTGGCCGGGCATCAGGTCGGTGGCGACGGCGGGCGGCGCCCATTCGACGACCTTGACCGAACTATCCTTGAGCTGATGGCGCAGGGACTGGCTCCACGAATGGATGGCGGCCTTGGTCGCGTTATAGGTTGGGGTCGCGGCCAGGGGCACGAAGGCCAGACCCGACGACACGGTGACCACGGTCGCCGACGGCTGGGCCAGCAGATGCGGTAGCAGGGCCGCCGTCAGCCGGATCGTTCCCAGCAGGTTGGTCGCGATAGTGTGATCGACCAGATCCAGATCGAACACGCCGCCCGACAGGTCCTCGACCTTCATGATGCCGGCGTTGTTGACCACGACGTTCAGATTGGGGTGATCGGCGATGATGCGGGCGGCGAAGGCCTTGATTTCAGTGGCGTTGGCGACGTTCAGCACCGCATAGGCCATGCCGGGATTGGCGGCCGTGACCTCGGCCAGGGCGGCCTCGCGGCGACCGGCGATGATGACCTTGGCGCCCTTGGCATGCAGGGCCTCGGCGAAGGCCCGGCCGATGCCGGAGCCGCCGCCCGTGATCAGGATGGTGTCTTTATTGGTGTCCATGGCGTGGTCTCCCTCGCGCTTGTTTCCGATGGCGACAGAGCTATACCCGACACTTACGATCCGAAAGTAGGCACCAGAACGTTGGGTACTTACCCAAGCGAAAGAAATGGCGATGACGGCATCCACGGCTCACAAAGCCCCTGAATATCCCCCGGTCGATCCACGCGTGGAGGCCCTGGTCAACGAGGTCATCGGCCGGGTCGCCGACAAATGGACCATGATCGTGCTGGATGTGCTGGCCGAGAACGGCGAGCTGCGCTTCACCCGCGTCGGCGAACTGTCGGGGGGCATCAGCCAGAAGATGCTGACCCAGACCCTGCGTCAGATGGAGCGCGACGGCCTTGTCATCCGCACCGTCCACCCGGTCATCCCGCCCAAGGTCGAATACCGCCTGACGGACCTGGGCTTCAGCCTGGCCGAAGCCTTCTGCGGCGTGTGGACCTGGGCCGAAGCCAGCCTGGACCGCATCGAGACGGCGCGGGCGGCGTTCGATAAGGCGAAGGCGGGGTAGGGACGAGCCGCCAAAAGCCTGTGCCTTCCCCTCTCTTTCGTCATTGCCCGACTTGATCGGACAACCTGGCGGCGCCGAAGGCGATTGTTCAGGCGAGATGATAGAACAGCGCAGCATTTTGCGGCAGGTTCGCGCTCTCGCGCGCTGCTGGGTTGCGGGTCTTCGCTGCGCTTCGCCGGGATGACGGAAGATAGAGTAAGCCGGCCCTCCGTCCGGGTTGCTCAAAGCCCCGCCAACGCCCTCGCCACATACAGGTCCGTCAGCAGCCCATCGACCGCTTCCTCGACGTCCTCGAAGGCGTCGATGAGGACGTCGCCGCCCAGGTCCTCGGGCGGAACCTGCGTATAGCCGAAGGTCACGACGATGCAGGGCATGCCCGCGTCCCGGGCCGCGCCCGTATCCGGCGCCGCGTCTCCTACCATGATGGCCATGGAGGGATCGCCGCCGGCCATGGTCACCGCCTCGATCAGGTGGGCGCCCGAGGGTTTGCGCGCGCTGACCTTGTCCGGGCCGACGATGGCGGCGAAATGTCGGGCCAGGTCGAGCTTGTTCAGCAATAGTTCCGACAAGTCGGAGCGTTTGTTGGTGGCGACGACGAGGATGGCGCCGCGTTCGCTCAACCGTTCCAGCGTCTCGACCACGCCCTCGAACGGCACCGAGTGGTCGGCGATGTGTTCGACATAGTCGGCGATGAAGTCGTCGAACAACTGATCCTGGCCGGCCTCTTCCCAGGACGCGCCCGCCGCGACAAAGCCGTGTTCCAGCAACGCGCGGGCGCCGGCGCCGATCAGTTCCGCTGCGCCTTCCATGGGCACAGGCGGGTGGCCGTGGCGGACCAGCAGGCGGTTCAGCGTGCCGACCAGGTCCTGATGGGTCTCGACCAGGGTGCCGTCCAGGTCAAAGGCGATGGTCCAGCCTTCGAGGTCACGGTCGGGCAGATCGAGGACGGCGTTCATTGGCATCTCCCAAGGGCCGCCCCGATGGGCTAGACCGCGCAGAGACGACTAGCCCCCGGACCGATTCATGACCACCCATTCTCCGACGTCTCAAAAGCGGGCCGCCATCATCCTGGCTGCGGGACAGGGCACGCGGATGAAGTCGCCCCTGCCCAAGGTGCTGCACCCGGTCGGGGGCCGGGCCATGCTGGATCACGCCATCGACGCCGCCGAGGCCCTGGGCTGTGAACGGATCGTGGTGGTCGTTGGCGTCCATTCCCCCGAGGTGCGGGCCCATGTGCTGAAACGGCTGGGCGAGGACGCCATCGCGGTTCAGGACCCGCCGCTGGGCACCGGTCACGCCGTGCGCTCCGCAGAGGCCCTGCTGGGTGATTTCGACGGTCAGGTGGTCATCACCTACGGCGATGTGCCTCTGTTGAAGGCGGCCGACATCGAACACGTATTCGGCACGAGCGAGGGCGTCACCGTGATCGGCTTCGAGGCGCGCGATCCCGGCGCTTATGGCCGGCTGGTCATGGACGGGGACGCTCTGGCCGCCATCACCGAGGCCAAGGAGGCGTCGGCCGAGGTGCTGGCCCTGACGACCTGCAACTCGGGCGTCATGGCGGCGCCGGCGGGGCTGTTGTTCTCGCTTCTGGCCGAGGTCACCAACGACAACGCCAAGGGCGAGTACTATCTGACTGACGTGGTCGAACTGGCTCGGAGGCGCGGCGCCCCGACGCGGGCGGTCATGGCGGATGAAGACGCCGTCATGGGCGTGAACGCCCAGAGCGAACTGGCCCAGGCCGAGGCCCTGTTCCAGAAGGTGCAGCGCGAGACCTTCCTGGCCGCCGGCGTGACGATGGCGGCGCCCGACACCGTCCATTTCGCCTGGGACACCCAGATCGGCGCAGGCACGACCGTCGAACCCTTTGTGGTCTTCGGACCGGGAGCGAATATCGCGCCGGGCGCCCGCATCCGCAGCTTTTCTCACATCGAGGGGGCGACGGTGGCGACCGGCGCCGAGGTTGGTCCCTATGCCCGTTTGCGCCCCGGCGCGGACCTGGGCGAGGGCGCCAAGGTCGGCAATTTCGTCGAGGTCAAGAATGTCGCCATGGGCAAGGGGGCCAAGGCCAATCACCTGGCCTATCTGGGCGATGGGACGGTGGGGGCGGGCGCCAACATCGGAGCCGGGACCATCTTCTGCAACTACGACGGTTTCTTCAAATACCGGACCACCGTGGGCGAGGGGGCCTTCGTCGGCTCCAACAGCGCCCTGGTGGCGCCGGTGAGCATCGGCGCGGGCTCCATCGTCGGCTCGGGCTCGGTCATCACCCGCGATGTGGCGGCCGGCGACCTGGCCCTGGGCCGCGGACAACAGACGACGAAGGCGGGCTGGGCGGCCCGCTTCATGGACACGATGCGCGCAAAGAAGGCGGCGAAAGCAAAATGAGCGACCAACAGAAGAAGATCGCGGGCGAGGCCGCCGCCCTTCGTGTGGAGGCCGGCATGGTCGTGGGCCTGGGCACCGGCTCGACCGCCGCCTGGTTCGTCAAGGCGCTGGCGGCGCGGGGCCTGGACGGGCTGCGCTGCGTGCCGACGTCCGAAGCGACGGCCGATCTGGCGCGCGAGCTGGGCCTGACCCTGTCGACGCTGGACGACACGCCGCGCATCGACCTGACCGTGGACGGCGCCGACGAGGTCGGGCCGGGGCTGGCCCTGATCAAGGGCGGCGGCGCGGCCCTGCTGCGCGAGAAACTGGTGTGGGAGGCGTCGGACCGCTGCATCGTCATCGCCGACGCGGCCAAGGTCGTGACGACGCTGGGAGTCTTCGCTCTGCCCATCGAGGTCGTCGCCTTCGGGCACAAGACCACGGCCAACCGCATCGCCGACGTGCTGCTGGATCACGATATCCAGATGCCCGCCCGCCTGCGTCAGGCTGAGCGCGGCGTGGTCCGCACCGATGGGGGCAACCTGATCTATGACGCCAAATGCGGCGCCATCCACGATCCGGTCCGTCTGGCCGACGACCTGAAGCTGATCACCGGCGTGGTCGAGCATGGCCTGTTCCTCGACCTCGCCGACGAGGCGATCATCGGCACGGTCAGCGGGGTCGAGCTGCTTTTGCCGTGACGCGGCCCCGCTGATATTTCGCGCTCAGGCCTTGGCGGCGACCACGATGATCTCGACCTTCCAGCCGGGATCGGCCAGGCGGCTTTCGCCGGTCGCGCGGGCAGGGGGATTGGCCTGATCGACCCACTGGTCCCAGACGCCGTTCATGCCCGCGAAGTCGGCGATGTCGGCCAGCCAGATCGTGGCCATTAGGATCTTCGACTTGTCGGACCCCGCCTTGGCCAGCAGTTCGTCGATCTCGGCCAGGGCCGTCCGCGTCTGGCTGGCGATGTCCTCGCCCGCATTGCCGACCTGTCCGGCCAGATAGAGGGTGTCGCCGTGGATCACGGCTTCGCTCATGCGGGCGCCGGGGTTGATGCGGGTGATCATGAGAAGGGTCCTGAGGCTGGTTTCGCCATTTCTGGCCAACGACCTGCATCAACCGGGTTGCGGCCGGCAGGGCAAGACGGTTCTGACCGAGGCCGGGCGGGCCTCTCGGATCAGACTAGGGCTTGGCCGGCTCTGCATTGAGCCTGACCAGATCGCAGAAACCCCTGTGGTCCCGTTCTTCCCAGGCCGTCTGCATCAAGGCTCCCTGAAACCAGCCATAGGCCTGGGGGTCTGCGACCAGCGCCTGATAGTCCGTGTTGAAATGCTCGCGTGGCGAGCGGCCCTCCGGCACGGGATCGGGCAGGCGGCTCAGGAAGCGTGTGACATTCTCGACGCGGGTCGGCAGGCGCTCCGCCTCCGTCGGGTCGAGGGACCAGAACGCTAGGGCGATGCGGTTGGCCTCGGTCTCTCTGTCCCAGCGATCCAGCACGGACTGTCGCCCCCACATGTCCTGCAGGGCGTGGCCCAGCTCATGCGGGACGACCAGGGTGTTGAAGATTTCGGCGAACTGGCCCGCCGCATCCAGGCCGAGCATGCCGTTCTGCGCCCAGGCCGCCATCGTGGCCTGGATCGGCGGCGGCAACGCCTCATAGCGGGACAGATAGAGGGCGCGGTCCGCGGAACTGTAGGTGGCCAGGGACGGCGAGGTCCGCACGATTACCGCCGGCACGAAGGTCGGCTCCACGCCGCAGTCGCGCACCGCCGCGATGAAGCGATCACGTATCCGTTCGCCGTGAGCCTGTAAGGCGTCGGCTGGCGGCTCGCTCTCCTGCGCCAAGGCAGGGCCGTGGATAACCAGCACGGCCATGGCCGTCACTAAGGCCGACTTGAGCATGGCTGATCCTCTCAGGACGCCGCATGGAATTTCCACCTGGATAAGGACACGCGAGGCGAGGTGACGCAATCCGCTTGCCCGTGGGGGCCCGGGCGCCTACGTCGGGGGTCGCAAAGCCCACGCAGATGATGCGGTCCAGCCTCTCGGTCTGACCCCTGCTTCTGGCTGGAATCGGAGACCCGGATGCCTCAGTACGACTACGACCTCTTTGTCATCGGCGCCGGTTCGGGCGGGGTGCGGGCGGCGCGACTGACGGGTTTGGGCGGCAAGCGCGTAGCGATCGCCGAGGAGTTCCGCGTCGGCGGGACCTGCGTCATTCGGGGCTGTGTGCCCAAGAAGTTCATGGTGATGGCGTCGGACTTCGCCCACCAGTTCAAGACGGCCGAAGGCTACGGCTGGAACGTCGACGCCAGTTTCGACTGGCCCAAATTCCTCGAGGCCAAGGATGTCGAGATCGCTCGGCTGTCGGGCATCTACGCCGCCAACCTGGGCAAAGCCGGGGTCGATCTGATCAACGGCCGGGCGGTGCTTACCGATTCCCATACGGTGAAGATCACCAAGCGCGACGGCTCGGACGGCGGCAGCTTCACCGCCGAGAAGATTCTGATCGCCACCGGTGGTCGTCCCTGGATGCCTGAGGAGCTGCCGGGCATCGAACACGCCATCAGCTCGGAAGAGGCCTTCCACCTGCCGGAACTGCCCAAACGCATCCTGATCGCGGGCGGCGGCTATATCGCGGTGGAGTTCGCGGGCATCTTCGCCGGTCTGGGCGTCGAGACGACCCTGATCTATCGCGGGCCCAACATCCTGCGCGGCTTCGACGACGACGTGCGCGCCCATCTGGCCGGAGAGATCGAGAAGCGCGGCATCAAGGTCATCCTGGGCTGCCAGCACGCCAAGCTGGAAAAGACGGCGACCGGCATCGTCAACCACCTGGAAAACGGCATGAAGCTGGAGACCGACGTGGTCATGTTCGCCACGGGTCGCATTCCCTACGTCAAGGATCTGGGGCTGGAGACGGCGGGCGTCGACCTCAGCGACAAGGGCGCCATTGTGGTCGATGAGCTGTCGAAGACGACGGCGGAAAACATCTGGGCCATCGGCGACGTGACCGACCGGATGAACCTGACGCCGGTCGCCATTCGCGAGGCGGTCGCGTTTCACGAGACCGTCTACAAGAATAATGCGCAGCATTTCGACTACGAGGCCGTGGCGACGGCGGTGTTCAGCCAGCCGCCGGTCGGGGTCGTGGGCCTGTCCGAGAGCGAGGCGCGGCATTCCTGCCCGGGCGAGGTCGATGTCTATGTGACCCGGTTCCGGCCGATGAAATACGCCTTCACCGGCTCGGACGAGCGCGTGCTGATGAAGCTGGTGGTCGACGCCGACAGCCAGAAGGTCGTCGGCGTCCACATCGTCGGTCCCGAGGCGCCCGAGATGATCCAGCTGGCCGCCATCGCCGTGAAGGCCGGCCTGACCAAGGCCCAGTGGGACGCCACCTGCGCGGTCCACCCGACGATGGCCGAGGAATTGGTCACGTTGAAAGAAAAACAGACGCCTGCGAACATGAGCGCGGGCTGACAGTTAAGCTGGTCGGCCTAACGAGGTCTTCTGGCAGCTGTTTTATTGTTCCAAAGACGCCTTGAGAGTAAGGAGCGCGGCATGACCAAGCGCTGGACCCCCGAATCCTGGAGAAACAAGCCCGTCGTGCACATGCCGACGGACTATCCCGATGCACGCGCCCTGAGCGCGGTGGAAGACGAGCTGCGCGCCATGCCGCCGCTGGTGTTCGCCGGCGAGGCGCGGACCCTGACCGCCAAGCTGGCCCAGGTCGAGGCGGGCGACGCCTTCCTGCTGCAGGGCGGCGACTGCGCCGAGAGCTTCAAGGAGTTTTCGACCGACAACATCCGCGACACTTTCCGCCTGATCCTGCAGATGGCGGTGGTGCTGACGTTTGCGGGCAGGAAGCCTGTGGTGAAGGTCGGCCGTATCGCCGGCCAGTTCGCCAAGCCCCGCTCTTCGCCGGTCGAGGAGATCGGCGGCGTCGAGCTGCCCTCCTATCGCGGCGACAACATCAACGGCGCGGGCTTCACGGCCGAGGAGCGGATCCCCGATCCCCAGCGCCTGATCAAGGCCTACAACCAGTCGGCCTCGACGCTGAACCTGCTGCGCGCCTTCGCCAGCGGCGGCTATGCCGACCTGTACAACATTCACCGTTGGACGCTCGGGTTTGCTGACAACGCCGCGGGCGCCCAGTATCGCGAACTGGCCGAGAAGATCACCGAGGCCCTGGCCTTCATGGAGGCGGTCGGCGTCACGCCCGAGACCCACCCGGACCTGAGCCGCGTCGAGGTCTTCACTTCGCACGAGGCCCTGCTGCTGAACGTCGAGAGCGCCCTGACGCGTCTGGACGGCGGTTCGGGCGAGTGGTTCGACACCTCGGCCCACATGCTGTGGATCGGCGAGCGCACCCGCCAGCTGGACGGCGCCCACATCGAGTTCATGCGCGGGATCAAGAACCCCATTGGCGTGAAGTGCGGCCCGACCATGGAGCCGGATGACCTGCTGCGGCTGATCGACGCCCTGAACCCGGACAACACCCCAGGGCGCCTGACCCTTATCGGCCGTTTCGGCCACGACAAGGTCGGCAAGCGTCTGCCGGCCCTGATGAAAGCGGCGAAGGATCACGGCAAGCGCGTCGTCTGGTCCATCGACCCGATGCACGGCAACATCCTGAAGGCCGAGAACGGTTACAAGACTCGGCCCTTCGACCGGATCATGAGCGAGGTCCGCAGCTTCATCGACGTGGCGGAATCCGAAGGGGTCCACCCCGGCGGCGTCCACCTGGAAATGACCGGCCAGAACGTCACCGAATGCATCGGCGGCGCCACGGCGGTGACCGAGGACGACCTGTCGAGCCGCTATCACACCCACTGCGACCCGCGCCTGAATGCGGATCAGGCGCTGGAACTGGCCTTCCTGGTCGCCGAGCGGCTGAAGGCGGGGCGGATCAAGCGGTCGCAGGCCGCCTGATCCGACGCGGCCTGGACCCCACATGACCCAGCAGGACCAGATCAGCCGACCCGAGGTCGACGACAGGGCAGGGCGCGTCGCCTTTCAGGGCGCGCCCGGCGCCTTCAGCCACGAGGCCTGCGCGGCTCTGAGGCCCTGGGACGTGTCGATCCCGTTCGAGACCTTCGCCGAGGCCCTGGACGCTGTGCGTTCGGGAGACTGCGACATGGCGCTGATCCCCATCGAGAACTCGACCATCGGCGCCGTCGAACCGGCGGCGACCCTGGTGCGCGAGTCGGGGTTCGAGGTGCTGGCCGATGTCTGGCGGCCGATCCGCCACGCGCTGATGGCGACCGACGGCGCGCGTCTTGAGGCCATCCGAACGATCGAAAGCCACCCCATCGCCCTGGACCAGTGTCGTCAGACTCTTTCGACCATGAAGGTCGACATCGTCGTCGCCTTCGACACCGCCGGCGCCGCCCGTGACGTGGCTGCGGCAGGCGATCCGACGCGGGCCGCCCTGGCCCCGATGGCGGCGGCCGAAGTCTACGGCCTGTCGATTCTGCGCCACGATCTGCAGGATTCGCCGGACAATCGGACACGATTTGTCCTGTTGAAAGCCTGAGGCGGGTTGACGGCGCACGGGGATTGCGTGTTCAAGGGTCCCAAGCGGACGTTTCTGTCCGCGAGATGGACCAACCCATGTCCCCGCTGCGCGCTTCCGTTCTGACCATTTCGACCCGTTCGCGCGCGGTTGCCGGCTATTATTTTAGCGGCTCCTTTTACGGCTTTCGATACGCCGGCTGAGGCCTCGAGCGCACCTCGCTCCTGACAGCCTCGCCGGCGACCGCTCTGGACCAGAGCGGCGGCGCGTCTACGCACCCTTCATCGAAATTCCCGTACCGAAAGCCCATTTTAAATGTCCGTCTCCACTCTGAATCCGAATCCCGAATCTTCAGCTGTCTGGTCTGAAATGAACCCTGCCGAGATGACCCCCGAGCAGATGGCCCTGGCCGCCCTGCGTGAAGAGATCAACTCGATCGACGATCAGCTTCTGGAGCTGTTCGAGCGCCGCCTGGCCGTCGCCGCCATGGTCGGGAAAGCCAAGGACGCGCCGGTCGGCCCTCACACCAAGCTTCGCCCCGATCGCGAACAGACCGTCCTGGGTCGCATGACGGGGCAGGCTGAACCCCAGAACGCCGAGGCCGTCGCCGGCCTGTGGCGCGAGATCGTCGGCTGGGGCCTGGCGCGTCAGGGCCAGCTTCAGGTCCAGGTCTGGGCTCCGACCGACCCGACCCGCGCCTTCGACGGCGCCCGCCAGCGCTTCGGCATGGCGGCCGACATCAAACTGGTCCGCGACCCGCAGAAGGCTCTGGCCTTCGCCGCCGAGGGCCACGGCGTCGCCGTCCTGGCGATCAACACCGACGACGACTGGTGGATCGGATTGCGCCGCGACTGGGCGTCCCTGTCGGTGTTCGACGGTTTCGGCCTGGGCGGCGGTCAGCCGACCGCCCTGGCCGTCGGCAAGATCGACCCGCCCGCGCTTCCGACCGGCCGCCGCGTTGTCGTTGCGGCAGGTGGTGACGCAGGCGACGGCGGCGGCGCCAAGCGCTGGGGCCTGAGCACCCATCACGGGTGGTCGCTGTACCTGACCGACGCCGACCTGGCGCCGGGCGAGGCAGAGGGCTGCGTCGGCGCGATTGGTTAGCGACATCGCCTCCCTGTCGTCGTGGACGATGGGGAGGCCGCCCGCTTATACGGCCATGTTATCGATCAGGCGCGTCTTGCCCAGCCAGGCGGCGGCCAGGATACGGGCCGGGGCGTCCACCAGCCCGTTCACGAACGGAGCCAGGTCCTCGGCCCGGCGAATGACGACATAGTCCACGCGGTCGAACCCGGCCTTGAACAGCGCCGCGTAGGCGTCTCTCTCGAGGGCCGGAAGGGGGCGTTGCGCGGCTGCGGCGATCCCGGCCTCGGCCAGGATGCCGTTCAGGCTGCGGGCAATCTCAAGCTGGGCTTCACTCAGGTAGGCGTTGCGAGAAGACAGGGCCAGGCCATGGCCGTCGCGCTGGGTCGGGCTGCCGACGATCTCGGTCGGGATATCGAGATCCAGGGCCAGGCGGCGCACGACCATCAACTGTTGATAGTCCTTCTCGCCGAAGACGGCGACGTCGGCCTGCACCTGGTTCAGTAGCTTGGCGACGACCAGGGCGACGCCGCCGAACATCTGTGGCCGGAAGTCGCCCTCCAGCCCCTGTGAGGGGCCGCCGGTCGCGGCCGAGCCGACGCTGATCGTGGTGATGAAGCCTTCGGGATACATTTCGGCCGCCGTCGGCGCGAACATCGCTGCACAGCCGGCGCTGGCCAGAAGCTCCGCGTCGCGGGCCTCCTGACGGGGGTAGGCGCCCAGATCCTCGTGAGCGGCGAACTGGGTTGGGTTGACGAAGACGCTGGCGATGACGCGATCCGCGCGTGCTCCGGCCTCGCGCACCAGGGTCAGGTGGCCTTCGTGCAGCGCGCCCATGGTTGGGACCAGGCCGATGGTCAGTCCCTGGCGACGCCAATCGCGCACGACGGCGCGCAGATCGGCGACCGAGCGCAGGATGGGCAGGTCTTTCGACGGGGTGACCAAACTCATGCGTTAACCCTGAACCTTAAGCCTGTTCGTGAAGGGGATTTCAAAAACTGGCCTTTAGGGGTGGGCTTATGACGCCCAGCAGAACGCTTCGTCCAGTCCTGGTTTGCCTCGCCCTGGCGAGCGTCGGTGTGATGACCGCATCGTGCGGGATGATGGACAACCCGAACCGATTTCAGGCGATGGCGGAAAAGGTAGCGGACATTCCGGTCGACGGCGAACCCGCTGCCGCACGGGTGCAGACAGCCCAGGAGTTGGGCCTGCGCCCCGCCATCGCCGAAGACGCGGACCCGGCGCCGCGAGCCGCTGCGCCCTTGAGAGTCGAAGTCCTGGACCCGCACGACCTGTGGGACGCCCGAGACGGCCTGCGTCCGGCGATGCGCCGCGCCGCCCCGGCCGTGGTGCAGGCGGCTGCGCCCGTTGTCGCCCGCGCCGTGGTCCAGCAAGCCGCTATCCGTGTCGAGGAGGCCTCGGCCGGGCTGCGTCCCGCTATGATAAGCGAACCGTCACAGAAGACGGAGATGTCCACGATTCAACTGGGCGCCTATTCTTCCGAGGCCGCCGCGCGTCTGGCCTGGGGGCGGGTCAGCCAGGGCGCAGCTCGCGCGGCCCTGAGCGGCCTTTCGCCCCACTTCGAGGCCGTCGAGGTCAACGGGCGTCCGCTGACCCGGTTGAAGGTCTCGGCGCCCGCCCAGACCGCCGTCGCCATCTGCCGGGCCGCTCAGGTCACGGATCCGTGGTGCGCCCGCCGAACCTGAGGTCTGGAGCCCCATCCACAGGTGTCGCTTAACCTTTCGTTGACGTTCGCGACCGTCGCCGTGATTCTGCCCTTTCACGCCTGCGTGGTGATTCGCGCCGGTTCTCGAAACAGCGGATACCCTTATGGCGCAGCCTCACGTCATCATCGTCGGCAATGAAAAGGGCGGGGCGGGCAAGTCCACTCTGGCCATCCACATCGTCACCGGTCTGCTTCACGCCGGGCACAAGGTGGCGATCATCGATCTGGACCTGCGCCAGCAGTCGATGGCGCATTTCTTCGCCAACCGCGCGGCCTGGACAGCAGCAAACGGCCATGTCCTGCCCATGCCGATCGAGCCTTCGCTGGGCGACGGCAAGGCCCTGGCAAAGGCGCCCGAGGCCGAGCAACTGGCGGCGTTTGACCGCGCCTTCGCCGAGGCGCAGGTCGCCGACATCATCCTGATCGACACGCCGGGCGGCGACACGGCGCTGTCCACCGCGGCCCACGCCCGCGCCGACCAGATCGTCACCCCGATGAACGACAGTTTCGTCGACTTCGATCTGCTGGGCCAGGTGGACCCCGTCACGCTCGACCTGCTCAAACCCTCGATCTATTCTGAGAGCGTATGGGAGGCGCGAAAGCACCGGGCGATCAACCAGGGTCGCCATGCCTCCATCGACTGGCTGGTCGTGACCAACCGCCTGGCCGTAGCCGAAGCCCGTAACCGGCGCCGGCTCGAGGAAAAGATGTTGAAGTTGGCCAAGCGGGTCGGATTTCGCGTCGGCCCGGGCCTCCGCGACCGCGTCATCTATCGCGAACTCTTCCCCTTCGGCCTGACCGTGGCCGATCTGTCGCCCGACGTGCGTCCGGTCGCGGTGTCACTGGCCCACGTCGCGGCGCGTCAGGAGATGCGCAACCTGATGAAAGCCATGGGGCTGGACGGCGCGGCCGTTCCGGCGCTCGACGCCGCGGCCTGATGACGGAGCCAGGTCGCGGGGACATGACGCCTTGGGCCTGATCTGGCTGGCGTTGGCCGGTATCGCCGTCTGGACCCTGGTTCGGCTGGGGCGACAGTCCGAAAGTCCCCGGCGGGGACATTGGCGGATCGCCGCCACCCTGTTGGGCGCCGTGATGCTGGCGGGCGGGGTGCTGGCGGGGTCGCACGGGGCGTGGCTGGCCGCTGCCGGTTTGGTGGGCGCGGGCAGCTATTTCATATGGTCTTCACGCATCCGGCCTGTGCCCATAAAGCCTGCATCGAGCAGGCTAGAGCCGATGGACCTTGCCGAGGCTCGCTCCATCCTTGGCGTGTCGCAGGACGCATCCCCCCAGACGATCAACGCGGCGTGGCGTCGCCTGATGGCGCGCGCCCATCCCGATCAGGGCGGCACCGAGGGGCTTGCGGCCAGAGTGAACGCCGCGCGGGATCGCCTTTTGAAGGGCTGAGGCCGAGGGGCTTTCCCGTCGGGCCGCCTATTCCGGGCGGACGACCATGCAGGTGACGCGCCGGGCAGCCAGGGCCTCGCACGCCGATTCCGCCGAGGCCTGGGTCAGACCCGTGAACCGCGAGCGATGCCATTCCCCGGCCGTCTGGACGGTGCGCTCTGCATTGGCGAACTGTGCGCGGAAGCGGCGGTTGACCTCAGTCAGCCAGTTGCGGGCGACCGTTTCGTCGCGGAAGGCTCCGACCTGTACGGCCCAGCGCTGGGTTGCGGGCCGGGGCGCCGCAGGTCTGGGGGTTTCAGCTCTGGGCGCAGCCGGGCGCGGCGTGGCGGTCGCCGGCGCACGCAGGGTCGAGGTTGCAGGGCCGCCGTTCAGCGTCGCCGTCATGTTCGAGGTCGTCAGGACAGGCGTATTCGCTACCGCGGCCGGACGGCTGTCGTTGCGGCGAACGGGCGCCTCACGAAAGGCCGGGGCGCTGGGGATGGAGGCGTAGACCGTTGCGCCACGCGCCGGATCGGGCGTGGGCGCAGGGGCGGCGGTGTAGGCGACCTCGTTCGAGCCCATGCCGGTGTCTTCGGTTTCTGCCGAGGCATAGGCCACGGGCGAGCCGGATTCGCTCTCTGGTTCGCTGACGCCGAAACCACGCTGTTCGAAGAAGGTCTGGGCGATTTGGATCGGCTCGCCGCGCGCGCGGCGGTCCTCGACCTCAAAGCCGGTGTTCATCAATTCGGCGACGTGGGCGTTGCGGCTCGGCACGGTTCGTCCGCCCATGACGATGGTGATGATCCGGCGTCCATCGCGCACCGCCGAGGCGGCGAGGTTATAGCCCGAGGCGTTGGTGAAGCCCGTCTTGATGCCGTCATAGCCGTTGCCGGCCAACAGCAGGCCATTGGTGTTGCGATAGTCGCGGCCGTTATAGGCCCAGTCGTGCAGGCCGAAATAGCTGTAGTACTGAGGATAGTCGCGCATGACGGCGCGCGACAGGATGGCCAGATCGCGGGCCGTGGTGACCTGGCGGCTGTCAGGCAGGCCGTTGGGGTTCACGTAACGTGTCTGGGACATGCCCAACTGCTGGGCCTTCAGGGTCGCCATGGCCGCAAACCGCGCCTGGGATCCGCCGACGTGTTCGGCCAGCAGCATGGCCATGTCGTTGGCGGAGCGAACCGCCGTCGCCCGCATGGCGTCGTCCAGCCGGATGGTCTGGCCGGATGCGAGCCCGAGCTTGGACGGCGGCTGGGAGGCGGCGAGGGGCGACACGGTCACCACGTCGTCCAGGCTGACCTTGCCTTCGCTAAGGGCCTCGAACACCAGATACAGGGTCATGATCTTGGTCACGGACGCGGGATAGCGCTGGCTGTCGGCGCGGCGCGCGAACAGGACCTCGCCGGTCGTGGCGTCCACGACGATCGCGGCATAACGGGAATTGTCCCCCGACTGGGCCTCGACCGAGGGGGCAGGGACGGCCAGCGACAGGGTCGTGGCCAGTATGACGGCCAAGGCGCCAGCGGTGATGCGGCGGAAAAGAGCGTTCATCGGCAAAGCGTTAGCCTCGAAACTGTGGCTTCGGAAGGGCGAGGCTGATGACGTGCGCAACCGGCGCCCTGCAAGGATAGCGGGTTGAATCTAGCATGGGCCGGGTGGGTTTCGGCCTGGTTAACAAGGTCTCAACGCAGATTTGAAGATGCCGCTGTCACGCAAATGTCAGGAGATTGCAGCCTGTCTGTTGCGCTGCACAAAAAACTTGACCTCTGTTCGCACTTGCACCATAACCCGCCCAACGCACCGATGTCTCGGCTGCGGCATAACCATCGCGCGGGTTCAGCCGCGCTTGCAGGTTCAGGAGATTCACTATGGCCGACGCTGCCGAAACCGTGAAGAAGACCGTCGAACAAGCCGCCTCGACCGCCAAGGCCCAGGGCGAAACAGTCCAGGCCGCCGGCGCTCAGGCGCTGCGCGAAGGCATGGAAAAGACCACCGCCTCGCTGGCTCAACTGTCCGCCGAGAGCAAGTCCAACCTCGAAGCCCTGACCGCTTCGGCCACCGCCGCCCAGAAGGGCGCCGAGGCCCTGTCGGCCCAGGCCCTGTCCTACGGCAAGACCAGCTGGGAAACCGGCGTCGCCGCCGCCCAGACGATAGCCAAGGCCCGCTCGATCCAGGAACTGCTGGAACTCCAGACCTCCTACGCCAAGTCGGCCATGGAAGTTTATGTCTCGGAAGTCTCCAAGATGACCGAGACCCTGACCGCCTCGGTCAAGGACAGCTTCAAGCCGATCAATGAGCGCGTCACCGCCTCGGTCGAAAAGTTCCAGGCCGCTCGCTAAGCGACCTCTGATCTCAGTAAGCGTAGCGTAGAGTACCAGAAGGCCCCCCGGCGTGATCCGGGGGGCTTTTTGTTGTCCGATTTTGGCGCGCGACCGGTGATTTTAGCCTGGTCACGCAAGCCGTGACTGGACGCATCTTAAAAACCGTCGAAGACTGCCTATCTAGCGTTTCGACTCCCCACGAATACGGACCCCGAATGCCCACGACGCGGCCAGGTGAAGGACAGGGGCAGGGCTTCGGCTCAGCCACCGTCACCGAAACGAAGCCCAAGCTTCAGAAGCCCTCGCTTTATCGAGTGCTGATCCTGAACGACGACTACACGCCGATGGAATTCGTCGTCTACGTGCTGGAGCGGTTCTTTCAGAAGGACCGCGAGGCGGCCACCCGCATCATGCTGCATGTGCATCAGCATGGCGTCGGGGTGTGCGGCGTCTTCACCTACGAAGTGGCCGAAACCAAGGTCGCCCAGGTGGTCGAGACGGCGCGCCGTCACCAGCACCCGCTACAATGCACTATGGAAAAAGACTGAGAGGATCTCCCCATGCCCTCGTTTTCACGTCCTCTCGAAGAGACCCTCCACCGCGCGGTCTCCTACGCCAATGAACGCCGTCACGAATACGCGACGCTGGAACACCTGTTGCTGGCCCTGATCGACGACCCGGATGCGACCGGGGTCATGACGGCCTGCAACGTCGATCTGAAGAATCTCAAGACCGCCCTGACCCTTTACGTCGACACCGACCTGGCTGCGCTCGCGACCTCGGACGGCGAGGAGGCCAAGCCTACGGCGGGGTTCCAGCGCGTGATCCAGCGCGCCGTGATCCACGTCCAGTCCTCGGGCCGCGAAGAAGTGTCCGGCGCGAATGTTCTGGTCGCGATCTTCAGCGAGCGCGAAAGCCACGCCGCCTACTTCCTGCAGGAGCAGGACATGACGCGGTATGATGCGGTCAACTTCATCGCCCACGGCATCGCCAAGAAGGCCGGCGCCGGAGAAGCGCGTCCGGCCAAGGGCAATAGTCCCGAAGAAGCCGAGGATGCCGCCGCCGTCAAATCGGGCGGCGAGGCCCTGGAAGCCTATTGCGTCGACCTCAACGAAAAGTCTCGCAAGGGCAAGATCGACCCCCTGATCGGCCGTCAGGCCGAGGTGGACCGCTCGATCCAGATCCTGTGCCGCCGGACCAAGAACAACCCGCTGCTGGTCGGCGAACCGGGCGTCGGCAAGACCGCGATCGCGGAAGGCCTGGCGCGCAAGATCGTCAACCACGAGGTCCCGGCCGTGCTGGAAGGCGCGACCATCTACAGCCTCGACATGGGGGCGCTGCTGGCCGGCACCCGTTATCGCGGCGACTTTGAGGAGCGTCTGAAGCAGGTCGTCAAGGAACTCGAGAACCACGAGAACGCCATCCTGTTCATCGACGAGATCCACACGGTGATCGGCGCCGGCGCGACCAGTGGCGGGGCCATGGACGCCTCCAACCTGCTGAAGCCGGCCCTGGCTTCGGGCAGCCTGCGCTGCATGGGCTC